>Ga0170475_100078564_pt1 | contig 13020 bp, 8 predicted proteins | sample Soicark_Litter_5_FD_111474 | JGI IMG/M metagenome (GOLD analysis project Ga0170475, IMG submission 111474) | Avena fatua rhizosphere microbial communities from Hopland, California, USA. Combined Assembly of 48 SPs | reverse complement strand
TAGCGCATCCACAAAAGCAGCGCATGAGTGCAACGGTTGGCGGCATCATCGACAATCTGATTCGCATGCATCCGGACATGAGCACGATGGTTGGAAAAGCCGGCGTCAAAGCAATGCCGCAGGAGCTGGATACGGCAGCCGATACGCTGGCGCTGTACATGGTTGCCCGCGCCGGCTATGACATCGACAATGCGCCTGCTTTCTGGCAAAGACTGGCGAGCCAATATCCTGCTACCGTACTCAATGGCTATACCGCGATTCATCCAGGTACGCTCGCGCGCTTGTCGGCAATGGGAAAGACCATTGCGGATATCAAGAGCAAGCGCGGCACAAGAGCAGCATTGCTGCCTTAATGAAAAATCTTATGAAGTGAAAAAGCCAACCCATCAGGTTGGCTTTTTGAATTGCTGCTCCAAAAATACAATGCTATCTCTGACAGTCTGCATTCGGCCAATACCTGTCGGAAGGTCAGTGCCCGAGAAACTTCAGCATTGGAATACGAAGCTGTCAGCGTAAATCCACAGAATTCTGCACACGCTCAACCTACTAACCGAGCCGATTGCAGGTCATACCTCACATCGGTAATCGACCCATCCCGAATGCGCTCAACCGCTTCATCAATTACATGGAGCGGCACCAAGAACCACTCCCTCGGTTTGACCGGATGTCCGAAGCGGTCTTCGATGGTCAAATCGAGCTGCGCTGCGCCGAACAAGCGGTGAAAGACGTTCTCCAGCCTGGTCCGGTTCAGGTTGTGCAGCTTGTAGGTGGCGACCACCTCCACGTCGGCCAACTGATAGGTGGCGTCCTTTTCAGCGCCTGCAATGCGGACCTCCACCTTGCCGCCGGTCACGCCGATCTTATGGATCAGCTCGCGGTGCTCGGTGACGAATGGGTGGCTGGATAAGCTGCGCAATACATAGATGGTTCCGGATTCTATGTCATCAGGCTCTGGCGCATCGCCAAACAGCGGCCCCATATCTGGATCGGTCAGGCGACGGCCGGTGTCGTCCTTGTAGAGCGCCCGTTGTAGCGAGCGGCGCAGCAAGTTGCTTTCCGTGCCATTGGCGTAGATGACGCGCAGACGTGCATCGCTTTCGCCGTTCGGGGCCTTGATGGTTTCGCCGATTTCAGCCACATAGGCAAGCTGCCCACCGACAATGAAGTAGTTGCCGCTGGCAATGCTGGCATCGCGTCCAAAGCGCAGCGTTTTGCGAACGTCAGCCTTCAGCTCCCGCTCCACCTGCTCGAACAGCGGTTGAAACTTGTCAAAATCCGCACACCGCGTGCGGTCGGCGATTTCCTCCGCCGCACGCTTTTCAACGCTAGAACGTACATGGCGCAGCACGGTAATGTCGTTCTGGTCGGCGGGTTCCTTGCCAATACCGAGCTCGGCTAACAAGGCGTCTTCGTCCAAGTCATCCACATCTGCCGAGGTCGCCGTCGCACCAGACAGCAAGCCAGGGCCATCCAGCCCAGCCAGCAGCGTTTGCGCTTCCGGCAACTTGCGTAGCTGATCCAGGCGCACGGCATACAGGCGCTCGAAGATGTCACGACCCTCGCCGTGCAGCGGGGCGCGGCCATGAGCCTGATGGAAGCGCAGGATGTCCTCGAAGCCGGCGATGATGCGCTCCTCGCGCGGGGTTCGGCCGGCGGCCTTGAGTGGGGCGACTTCAATACAGAGATCGGCCAGCAGCTCGTCTTCGTCAATTTCAGCCATTATTTGCCCCGCTCTGTTTGGCCGCCAACTCCTGTGCCTTGTAGCGCGCGAAAGCGGCTACGCCCTCGGCCATGCGCTTTTCCCATGCATCGGCTGAATTGATGTCTGGCAGGCGGCCGCGCTCCTTTTTGAAGGTTCGAGCGCGATTGGCAAGGTCAACCGCATCTTCGCGCGAAATGCTCACCTTCTTGGCCGCAATGCTGGCCTGCACCTGGCGCAGCGATTTCTCATCCATCGCTTTTGCCAACACCGCATAGGCGGCATCGAAGGGGTTAATGCGGTCAATCAGATCAATGTCCAGATCGCGCACATTGACGAACTTGCGCACACCATCCAGCAAAGCCGTACTGCCCTGCGCTGTGCCGCCGCCGTTGGCATCGGCCTGGGCCAAGGCCAGCTTGGCCTGCTGCGTGATATTCATGGCAGCGATGGCGTGTTGGCGGATGACCTCTTGATCGACATTGCTCAAGTCCGGGTATCGCTCGCGCACGATTTTCCCCATGCGTAGCTGCGTGAGCTCTTCGGGCAGGGTGTTTTCCTTGTCGAACAGGCCGCGTTCCAGCACGGTCTTGTCCTGCAAGAAACTGGTGACGACTTCGTTCAAGTCCTCCTTGCAGATGCGCGTTGCCTCCGGGCTTTGCGGCGTTGCCAGCCCGTTGATCTCCACATGAATCTGGCCGGTGTCCGTGTTCACGCCGATGTTGTGGCCGCCGTCCTTATAGCCTTCCTCACCGTAATCGAAGCCGTCCTTCGGGCCAGTGTTTCTTGGTGTGAATTCATAGCGCGGGGCCAGCACCTGTTCCATCAACAAGCTGGCGGAAATGGCCTTGATCATGTCGTTTACCGCCTCGGCCACGGCGGCTTGTTCGGCCGTGGGTTCGGCAATCAAGTTGGTAAAGCGCGATCGCTCCTTGCCCTCGGCATCACGGGTGGCGCGGCCAATGATCTGCACGATTTCGGTCAGGCTGCTGCGGTAACCAACGGTCAGCGCGTGTTCGCACCAAATCCAGTCAAAGCCTTCCTTCGCCATGCCCAGCGCGATGATCACATCCACGTTGTCGCGATTCTCTTTCTGCGCCGGGTCCTTCAGCGCAGCCAGCACGCGAGTACGCCTGGCCGGATCGCTGTCATCCACCAAGTCCGCCACTTTCAAGGTGCGGCCATCACGAGCCAGCACCATATGGAAACCGGTGGCCGGGTCAACGCCTTTCCATTCGCCCAAGCCGTGCATGATTTCATCCACCTCGCGCTGCTTGTCTTTGAGGCTTTCGCGGGCATTCACATTGGGAATATGGACGATGGTTTTCAGCGCCGGGTCCAATACCCTGGCGATGGCATTAACGTAAGGCCCCGTGTAGAAGAAGTAACCGATGTCCAGCGACTTGAGCCAACGATAGCCGTTGAGCTGCTCGTAGTAGGTGTAAGTGACCGTCTCGAATCTGGCCTCATCCGCCGGACCCAGCACAGCCTCGCTGTCGCCACGGAAGTAGGAGCCCGTCATGGCCACCAGATGCACCTTGTCGCGGGCGATGAACGCGCCCAACTGACTGCCCAGCTTGTTGTCCGGGTTGCTGGAGACGTGATGGAACTCGTCGATGGCGATCAGGCGGTTGTCGAACGCTTCGATGCCCAGCTCCTCCACCGCAAAGCGGAAGGTGGCATGGGTGCAGACCAGAACCTTGTCGGTGCTTTCCAAAAACTTGCGCACCGCTTCCACTTTGGACTTGGCAATGCGTGGCTCGTCCACGCCGGGGGCGTTGCACAGATTCCACTGCGGGGCTACCTGCCAATCCCAATAGAAACCATGCCGGCTCAGGGGTTCATCGGCAAAACTGCCGCCAATGGAACGCTCCGGCACCACGACGATGGCCTGTTGCAAGCCCTGGTTGTTGAGCTTGTCCAGAGCGATGAACATCAGCGCACGGGACTTGCCCGATGCCGGCGGCGATTTGATCAGCAGATACGGCTCGCCGCGCTTGGCATAGGCGCGCTCCTGCATGGCGCGCATGCCCAGCGCGTTGGCCTTGCTGGAAGCACCCGTGCGCGCTGTGGCGATGGATACCGACGGTACGGTGTAGGTATTGGTTGGATTGGTCTGGTTACTCACTGTGCATCATCCTCGTAATTGTGTAGCCGCGCGCCAGTTCGCGCTCGATTTGTTCGATACTGGGCAGCACTCAGCACCAAGTTATTTCACCCAAGGCAATTGTCCAACAGCCTGCTGGACAATTGTGCAAGCACCGCTGGCACAAATTCCCATCCGGCCACGTTGCGGCAAAAGTGCGCCTGTGCAAAGGCTCATAACGGCTCATATCGGCTCATTGTTATTCAATGTATAAAACGCACCGCGCCGCTCGCCATGCTGAATCAGCTTGCCGTCGGCCTTGAGCCGCTTTAACAGTTTGGCCGCTTGATCCCGGCTCAAATGGCACAAATCCATGACCTCACTGCGTTGAATTTGTCCATGATGCTGCACATGGCTCAATACCATTTGCTCATGTTGCAGGCTGCTGAATCCAGCCTGCCGCGTGTACGCAACCCGGTTGTGTTTGGCTTGATACACCTCTGCCGACAAGGTATAGCTGCGATTGCGCGTGTTGCCATGAGGCTGCACCAAACCGGCCTCCACCAACTGCTCCAATGTGCGGCGTGCTTGCGCTGCGTCCCGGTGAATATGGCGGGCAAGTTCGTCCGTGCCAAGACGTTTCTGCTCGCGCAATACAGCCAGTGCAATCAGACTGTCTATAGGCAACGACGCTCCGTTCTGCCGATTCTCCTGCTCAACCACCAGTTGCAGGAAAACCTCGTCCGCTTCTACTGTTGCCAATTGCAAAACCACGTTGTTGCCATCGGTACGGCTGTAGTCTGGCTCGGGGCGCCCAAAACGCAACATGCCACGATAAATCTTGTCCACGCCACGCCCCGATCGCTCGACAATGCCGATACGCTTCATTGCATCGGCCAAAGCCGGATTGCGCGGGCGCGGCTCGGTGGTCAGCAGGTTGAGTAGCGTGACGCCTTCCACCAGCCCGCCTGGATTGCTGATGGTCAGCCCCTGGTCATCCAGCCGAACATGCACGGCACCCAACCGGTGATAGTCCCGATGCACCAAGGCGTTGGCCACAGCTTCACGAAAGGCCCCCATATCGACCTTGGGAACAGGTACCCGAAACAGCCCGATCTGCACCTCGTTTTCCGGGTTGTAGGGACGAAAATTGGTTTCCAGCCAGTCCAACGCCTTCAGCAGGGGAAAGCGACGGAATTCGTTGAACGATACAGTTTCCCGTGCCAGCACCTGAAACGCAAACTCATGCGTGGGCACACGTTCGTGCAGTACATTTTCCCGGCCAATCACCAGCAGGCCTGTCAGAGTGGGAACACGTTCACCGGTTTGCGTGCGCGTGCTGAATCCAAGCGCTCCATCCAGTGCTTCGTCATCCAACTCCAGCAGTACACGGTCGCCGCCGTATTGACGTATGGCTTGGCGCAAACGCTCACGCTCCAAGGGGTCAAAATCAGCTAATGTTGTCCCGGCAACAGTTTGCGCAGAGGCATCCGCCAAACCAAAACGGCCCGCCCGGCTGCTGCGATCATGCGGCAGCATCGGCACGCATTCGGGTGTGCCGTCCTGTTTTAGACGGCGACGCAAATACGCGCCTGCCGTTGTCGCAACTTCCGTGTTGGCGTTGGGCACCACAATTCGCGCCACGCTGATGCCTGAAAGCTCAAGCACATTGACTCTTACGGCCAAAGAAGGCGATGTTCTGGCCGCCACCATCCCTGCCAAGCCGGTCAGATTTCGGTGGGCCGCATGCAGGCCGGTAGGTGTGCCGTCGTCTTCCACGCCCAGCCAGAGTTCCCCGACTTCGGTATTGGCCAAGCCAGCCAGTGCCTCGACCAGTTCATTATCGGGTAAGCGCGTGCGGTCACTCTTGAACTCAACGGTCAGGGTTTCAGCGGGCGGCAAGGGGGACGATGAATTTATGTCCACTGGGCTCATGGCGCTTTTTTCTCTCGCTTGGACTTGGGGGCAGCCTTGGCCGCCGTCGTCATCTTCGTATAAAGCTCAAACAGTTTTTCCAGCCGCTCGGTGTCGTTCTTGAAGCGGCGGCCGATGTAGATGCGCTCCAGCACTTCGTCGTTGCGCTCGTGAGCGCGACGCAGGTTGTCCGGCATGTTGTCCGGGTCGTACAGGTCGGCGATGGTGGCGGGGAAATGTGCTTCCCGGGCCAGCAGGATGCCCTCAGCGCAGGCGGTCAGGTCTGCCTTGTTCTGTTCGGTAAGTAGGGGGACGGGGAAGGTATTCCAGCCGAGGGTGTTGGAGTAGCGGAAGTCCGTTTTCATCTTGCCGCAAACCGTAGCCACCCAAACCAGATGTACGCGGGAGGCGATGAGGGCCATGTTCCAGAGCGGGGCGTCGTACAGTGCGAAAGCGTTGTCCGAAACGACAGAGTGGGCCGTCAGTAGGCCCACTGGAAGATAGTCACGCGACTCTGACGAGACCTTGGGCACGACGATTGAAGAATTCAGTCCACGGCCCTGAATCTGTTTAAACCGATGCGGGCGGTCCGCATACGCGCGCGTCGATTCTGCGTCACTTTCCAGACGCATCGTTCGCACACCAGCAAGACGATCAGCAACAAGTGGGATACGCCCGGCCTCATCGGCCTGCTCGTCCTCGATCCAAAGGCACTTGCGAACGATGCCTTTAACAAATTCCTGTGAGCCGACAAAGTCGAAAACGTACTTCGCAATGGCTGGTGCGATTCTCACAGCTTCGTCGGCTTGTTCCGCTGAAAAGAGTAGGTGTCCACCGTCCTTCGGCATATTACCCAAGTCCATGTATGCACATTCCGACGCCGACTCCCGGACCGGCTGAACAACAATGTCGGGACCGGGCACTAGGTACGCGTTGATATTGAGAACTTGTTTGGCGCTGACTTCGTTCCTGCCCACTGCTGAAAACAGAACTCTGGGCCTACCCGCGTTCCTTGAGATGCCGACGATTGCGACCATAACTCCAGCATTGTAGCTGGCCAAATTCGCCCACTTGAATGATGTGTAAGCGAAGGCGATCTGATGGCCTGTTGCAAATACGAGGGGCCAAAGGATGGGAACCTGTACCCCTTGGCAGATGGAATTCGTAGAAACGAACGCAGTCGATGCGGAGGTCTTCGCGCCATAGTCGGCGGCCTTCATGAACCAACCTGCTACATAATCTAGTGTCTTCCATCCAGTGCCGTGACTAGCAAAGACTGCGGCCAAGTCGGCCTTCTGTCCTTCTGACTGCCACTTGCTTCCAAGATATGGTGGGTTGCCACAGATGTACGTCTCCCCGCCTTCGTTTTCGAAGTCGATTTCCGACTGATCAAGCGACGTACCAAACAAATCGTCCGCCACCACCTTCACACCTATTCCCGTGGGTGGGCAAATGCTCAGCCAATCCAACCGTAGCGCGTTGTTGCAAACAATCCAATTCTGCGCATCCAGCGGCAGGAACTCCAGCAGCGCATCCTTCTGCCCGCGATACAGCACATCGCACTGGAACTCGGCAATGATGAGCGCCAGACGCGCAATCTCCGCCGGGAAGTCGCGCAGCTCGATGCCCCGGAAGTTGGTCAGCGGAATTTCGCTGCCTAGATTCGACTCACCGCGACGATGGTTGATTTCCGCCTCGATCTCGCGCATCTGTTTGTAGGCAATGACCAGGAAGTTGCCGGAGCCACAGGCCGGATCGAACACGCGGATGCGCGCCATGCGCTTGCGTAGGTTCAATAGTTTGATCTTGTTGTCGCCAGCCTCGGCCAATTGCGCGCGCAGATCATCCAGAAATAACGGGTTCAACACCTTCAGGATGTTGGGCACGCTGGTGTAATGCATGCCCAATGCGCCGCGCTCTTCGTCGTCGGCCACGGCCTGGATCATGCTGCCGAAGATGTCCGGGTTGATCTGTTTCCAGTTCAGGTTACCGGCATGCAGCAGGTAGGTGCGCGCCATGCGCGTGAAGCGCGGTACCTCGGTGCTGCCGGAGAACAGGCCGCCGTTCACATAAGGAAAACCATTGGCCCAGTTCGGCAAACGAGGTTCGGCATTGGAGCGCTCGGCAACCTTGATGTTCATGGCGCGGAAGATGGCTTCCAGTACCTCATGGGTATTGGAGCCGTCGCGTTCGCTCATCTGATCCACGGTTTGGGTGAACAGGCCCTCGCCATTGAAGATGTCAGTGTCTTCGGCGAAGAAGCAGAAAATCAATCGCGCCATGAAATGGTTCATGGCGGCGCGGCGTTCGTCCGTGGCCCAGTCCGGGCTTTCGCGCAGCAGTTCGACGTACAGTTTGTTCAGGCGGCCTGTAGCGCGTACGTCGATGGGGTTGTCCTTGATCTCCTTGATGGTGGAGATGCCGGCCAGCGGCAGGAAGAAGCCGAAATGGTTAGGAAAGTCGGGATAAGCGCAGGCGATGGTTTCGCCGCCGGCCAGCTCTTCGGCTTCCAGGGTCTGCCCGTCGGTGGCGAGGATGAACTTGGCCTTGGCTTTGGTGGTAGCCGGGCTGGCGCGCAATGCCTTGAGGGTTTCGCCCACCGTGCCGGCTTCACACACGGCGATATGGATGTTGTTGCGCTGGAGCACGCCACCCGGCACATCCGAAGCGTTATTGTTGCCTGTCCGCAGGCGCTTGAGGGCTGTGTCCTTGTTGCCGAAAGCGGCCAGGAAGGCGAACGGGAATTCCGCCGCGTCGAAGGGCTGAAAGGCCAGTTCCGATATGGCGGCTTCGATTTCTACTGCATTCATGGGACATCGTGCCTGTGTGATTTTTTCCGCTCGTGCCCATCCGAGGTTCAATGACTGACATGGCGCTGCGGGGCGCACCATTGTAAATGGTTATTCGTGAGACTTCGAAGTGTTTCGCGATCTGTCAACCGGGATGGCTGGACACACGTCAGCGACAAGACCGCCGAATGGCAGTCGCCGAGAAATTTTGACTGGTCGCCTTAACGGCGATGACTTCTGACTACCGACAATCGTGACATTGTCGAAAAATTCAATGTCACAGGTAATGAAAAAAGCTTAAAAATCAATGGTTGAAATTTCACTTTCCGTGACATTCGACACCAGGCTCGAGATTGGTCCCTTGCACCGATCCGCAAACCGCTCTAGGCAACCTTTGCGACGACCGGCAAGTGGCGCAGACCGATTGGCGATGATGTATCGGCACGCATCGCTTTTTCGATATCGGCACGCGTCAATTCCGGCGCGAATTGCAAAATGAAATCAACCGTGTACGAACGCAAATAAGCGCCTCGCCGCACGGCCATGCGCGTAACATTCGGCGCGAATAAATGCGCGGCCTCGATCGCGCGCAAGCCATTGCCGCGATTGTGTTCAATCGCCATCGACGCCACGATACCGACGCCTAAACCCAACGACACGTACTGTTGAATCACGTCTGAATCCATCGCGGTCAAGACGATATCGGTCGCGATTTCCGCTCGCTTGAAAGCGTCGTCGATATGGCCGCGTCCGGTAAAGCCGACGTCATACGTGATGAGCGGATACGCCGCCAGATCCTGCAAACTGACAGTGGCATGCGACAGCAATGGATGCCCGTCCGGCACCACGATCACATGGTTCCAGCGATAGCACGGAAATGAAATCAAATCTTCGAACTGACTCAAGCCTTCGGTTGCGATACCGATATCCGCCTTGCCCGAAATAACCCATTCCGCGATATGTTCCGGCGAACTCTGCTGCAAGGCGATCCGCACTTCCGGAAATGAATGGCGAAATGCCTGCACCACCTTGGGCAGCACATAGCGCGCCTGCGTATGGGTAGTGGCTATCGTCAGTGTGCCGCTTTTCTGTCCTGAATATTCCCGGCTCGCCTGCTGCAGGTTTTCTGCTTCGAGCAGCAAGCGATCGATGATCTGCAAAATCCCCTTGCCCGGATCGGTCAGGCCGGTCAGACGCTTGCCATTGCGTTCGAAAATATCGACGCCCAATTCCTCTTCCAGTTCGCGAATTTGACGGCTGACGCCAGGCTGCGAAGTGAATAAAACATTGGCCACTTCGGTCAGGTTATAGCCGCGGCGAGCCGCTTCACGGATGGAACGTAGCTGTTGAAAATTCATGTCAAACCTCGATCTGCACGGCTTGGTCGACGAATACATGCACCCGCTTGGGCCGCACCACCAGCATTTCGCCTTCTTTCAATTGCAATTGTGCGAAACGCTCATTGGAAATTACCGCCTCGATCAATTCGGCATTATCATCGCGCTCCAATTCGAGTTGCGCCAGCGGGCCGATGGCATGGGCACGCCGTAGTTGCACCACGATGCCTTTGGCGCCCGGTGCATACCGGTCAATTTCAAGATCGTGCGGACGAACAAAACCGACACCTTTCGCGTTTTGCGCCTGCGCATGATCGGGTGCGTCGAAGGCAACGCCGCCAGCATCCATCACTCCCTCATGCACACGCCCATGGAACAGGTTCACATTACCCAAAAATCCATAGACGAATGGCGAAGCCGGATAGTTATACACCTCGCTCGGCGAACCGGTCTGCTCGACCTTTCCCTTATTCATCAACACTACCTTGTCAGCGACTTCCAATGCCTCTTCCTGATCGTGCGTGACAAAGATACTGGTCACATGCAGCTCGTCATGCAAGCGACGCAACCAGCGGCGCAATTCTTTTCGCACTTTCGCATCCAATGCGCCGAACGGTTCGTCCAGCAGCAATACGCGCGGCTCGACCGCCAATGCGCGCGCCAATGCAATCCGTTGCCGCTGCCCGCCGGACAATTGCGGCGGATAGCGGTCGGCCAGCCAGTCCAGTTGCACCAACTCCAGCAATTTGGTCACTTTCTCGCGAATTTGCACCTCGGACGGACGCACATTGCGCGGCTTCACGCGCAAGCCGAATGCGATGTTTTCAAAAACGCTCATGTGCTTGAACAATGCATAGTGCTGAAACACGAAGCCGACCTGACGCTCACGCACATGGCGTGACGATGCGTCTTCGCCCTCCAGCAGCACTTGTCCCGAGTCCGGCTGTTCCAGTCCCGCAATCACGCGTAGCAGCGAGGTCTTGCCGCAGCCGGACGGCCCAAGCAACGCGGTCAATTCACCCGCCGGAAAATTGAGCGATACATTGTCGAGCGCGGCGAAATCCCCGAAGCGCTTGTTGATGTTTTTGACTTCGATACCCATGATCAATGCTCCTGCCGAGACGGTTGCGGCGTTGTTTCGTGCAAACGCCATTCGATGAATGATTTGAGCGCCAGCGTTACCAGTGCAAGCAACGCCAGCAATGAAGCGACCGCGAATGCCGCCGAAAAGTTGTATTCGTTATAGAGAATTTCCACCTGCAGCGGAATCGTGTTGGTCTCGCCGCGAATATGGCCGGACACGACCGATACCGCGCCGAATTCACCCATCGCGCGCGCATTACACAGGATGACGCCGTACAGCAACCCCCATTTGATATTGGGCAGCGTCACATGCCAGAACGTTTTCCAACCTGATGCGCCCAACACCAGCGCCGCCTCCTCCTCTTCATTGCCCTGCGACTGCATCAATGGAATCAATTCGCGTGCGACGAACGGAAACGTGACAAAAACCGTTGCCAATACGATGCCGGGCACCGCGAACAGAATTTTGATGTCATGGTCGCGCAGCCATGGTCCGATCCAGCCTTGTGCGCCGAAGATCAGCACATAGATCAAGCCTGAAATCACTGGCGATACCGAGAAAGGCAAGTCGATCAAGGTCAGCAAAATGTTCTTGCCGCGAAATTCGAATTTCGCAATCGACCATGCTGCCGCGACGCCAAATACCAGATTCAACGGCACCGCGATGACCGCAGTGAGCAAGGTCAGCTTGATCGCCGACCATGCATCCGGTTCGATGATCGCGGCAACATAGGTGTCCCAGCCCTTCTTCAAGGCTTCGGCAAATACCGCGAGCAAAGGCACGAACAGAAACAAGGTCAAAAACAGCAGCGCGATGCCGATCAGCAGAACACGCACCCACACCGGCTCCAGCGTGGAAGCGGACACCTCGCGGATCGGTTCGCCGCGCGCTTGCGCTGGGATGGGGAGAGTTGCAGCAGCAGCCATGTCAGACTTTCTTTGCCCGACCGCGGTTGCGGACCCAGGCTTGCAAGAGGTTAATCGTCAGCAGCAACGTGAATGACGCCAGCAGCATGACCACCGCAATCGCGGTCGCGCCGGCATAGTCGTATTGCTCCAGCTTGGTGACAATGAAGAGCGGTGTGATTTCGGACACCATCGGCATATTGCCGGCGATGAAAATCACCGAGCCGTATTCGCCGGTAGCACGCGCAAATGCCAATGCAAAACCGGTCAGCAGCGCCGGCAAAATCGTCGGCAGCACCACGCGCAAGAACGTTTGCAGACGCGTCGCACCCAGGCTGGCCGCAGCCTCCTCCAGTTCGCGCTCCACATCTTCCAGCACCGGCTGCACGGTGCGCACCACAAACGGCAAACCGATAAAAGTCAGTGCAACGATGACGCCCAAAGGCGTGAACGCGACTTTGATGCCGAGCGGTTCCAGATAGCGCCCCAGCCAGCCGTTGGACGAATACAAGGCCGTCAATGCGATACCGGCCACTGCAGTTGGCAGCGCGAACGGCAAATCGACCAGCGCATCGATCAGCTTCTTGCCCGGAAAACGATAACGCACCAATACCCAAGCGACGATACCGCCGAAGACAACGTTAATCGTTGCCCCTAACAGGGATGCGCCGAAACTCAATTTGTAGGAAGCCACCACACGCTCCGACGTCACCGTCGCCCAAAACGCGTCCCAGGTCATCGTGAAGGTTTTCAGGAACACCGCCGACAGCGGGATCAAGACAATCAGGCCGAGGTAGAACACCGTAAAGCCAAGGGACAGGTTAAAACCTGGCATGACCCGAGACGCAGCCTTTTTGTGATTGATTTCCGTTACAGCAGCATGCATAAACGCCCTCTTTATTACGAATCCAACTAATGATGAGCAATAATTGCATTCATAAATTATAAAGAGAACGAATTTTTTCGCATGTCCTTAGAATTTTTCTGCATAACAAAGGCAAACTGCCGGAAAAAACATCACAAAGCCAGATCAGATCGGGGAGATGTTGCTGCGGCAAAAACCAGACGTTGAAGTTGCAAAAAGCCGCATTGCCAGTCGCCGAGGTCGGATTCCGCATTGATATGCCCCAATGCACCGGCATTGACGAATTCACACCCCCACAAATCTGCCCAATGAGCAGCGCGCTGACTGGCCATCCATGGATC
>Ga0170475_116461765_pt1 | contig 13021 bp, 11 predicted proteins | sample Soicark_Litter_5_FD_111474 | JGI IMG/M metagenome (GOLD analysis project Ga0170475, IMG submission 111474) | Avena fatua rhizosphere microbial communities from Hopland, California, USA. Combined Assembly of 48 SPs | reverse complement strand
CTGGCTGGTGCCGTATCTCGCCGGGATCACCCGGCTGTCGGAGATTGAAAAGCTCGACCTGCATGCGATCCTGCGCGGCACGATTCCCTGGGACCTCGCCGCACGGCTGGACCGCGAACTGCCGGCACACCTGGCATTGCCGGGCGGGCGCGCCGCGATCGACTATGCCGAGTCGCCGCCGCTGGCCTCGGCCAGGGCACAGGCCTTCTACGGCCTGGCAACGACTCCGCAGCTTGCCGGCGGGCGGATTCCGCTGCGCCTGGCGCTGCTGTCGCCCGCCGGACGGCCGATTGCGGTGACCGCGGATCTCGGCGGTTTCTGGACAGGCGCCTGGGCGGATGCACGGCGTGACATGCGCGGGCGTTATCCCAAGCATCGCTGGCCGGAGAACGGTTCGGAACCAACCGAAAACTGATACAGTCAATTCTTGTTACAAGGCTGATCCCGTGCCATCTGAATTCTGATGAGACCTATCCCACGGAGACCGTCCGCCGCCATGCGATCCGACAGATACCTCCGCCGAACGACGGTGCGCCTGCCGGACGTCGCATCCTGGCGCGAAACCGTGCGCGGCCTGGCCCTGGCCAGCGCGCTGCTGGTGTCGGCCTGCAGCCCGCAGGGCGCCCTGGCACGCGGCGCGCCGGAAAGCCTGGCGCCGCTGGTCAGGAAAGTCCTGCCGGCCGTGGTGAATATCGCCGTGACCGAGACCCTCAGCGGCGGCGAGATGCTCGGCCAGCTGCCGCCGGAACTGCGCGATACCCCGCTGGGGCGGGAGTTCCGGCGCAAGTTCGGCAACCGCCGCGAACAGGTCGCCGGCGCCGGATCGGGCTTCATCATCGATTCCTCCGGCATCATCGTCACCAACAACCATGTGGTGGACCATGCCGACAAGATTGTCGTCGCCCTGACCGACGGCCGCCGCTTGCCCGCCCGGGTACTGGGCCGCGACGAACTGACCGACGTCGCCGTCATCAAGGTGCAGACCAATGAGGCTCTGCCCAGCGTTTCCTGGGGCGATTCCCGCCGGGCGGAAGTCGGCGACTGGATCCTGGCCGCAGGCAATCCGTTCGGCCTGGGCGGATCGGTCTCCGTTGGCATCATCTCGGCCCAGGGACGCGACCTCGGCTCCGGCCCGTTTGACAACTTCCTGCAGCTCGACGCGCCGATCAATCCGGGCAATTCCGGCGGGCCGATATTCAACATGGAGGGGCAGGTCATCGGCGTCAGCTCGGTCATCGTCTCGCCCACCGGCGCCTCTGTCGGCATCGGCTTTGCCATTCCCAGCGAAACCGTCAACCGGATCGTCACCCAGCTGCTGTCCCGCGGCTCGATCGAGCGCGGCTGGCTGGGCGTCTCGGTCGACGACCGCGATGAGGGTGTGACGATCGCCAGCCTGGACCGCGCCGGACCGGCCGGCAAAGCCGGGATCCGGCCGGGCGACGTGGTGCTGGCGATTAACGGCGACCATATCGACACCTCCCGCGGGCTGATCCGCGCCATTGCCGGCGTGCCACCCGGCAACAATGTGCGCATCACCGTCCGCCGTCAGGGGCGTGAGATGGAAATTTCTGTTAACGTTGGCCGGCGGCCGACGGAACAACAAGCAGGCTGAGGAGGACTGAATGCGCATCCTGGTGGTCGAGGATGACAAGGACGTCGCCGGCTTCGTGGTGCGGGGCCTGCGCGAGGCCGGCCATGTGGTGGAGCATGCGGACAACGGCCGGGACGGTCTGTTCCTGGCTGCCAGCGAAACCTTCGACGCAGTGATCCTGGACCGCATGCTGCCCGGCGGCATCGACGGGCTGAAGATCCTGGAGACCCTGCGTGGGCAGAAGAACACCGTGCCGGTGCTGATCCTGTCGGCGATGGCCGAGGTCGATGATCGCGTCAAAGGCCTGAAGGCCGGCAGCGACGATTACCTGACCAAGCCCTTCGCCTTCGCCGAACTGCTCGCCCGGGTCGAGGCGCTGAACCGGCGCGGCAAGGGCGAGGGTCCGGTGACCAAGCTGGTGGTGGAGGACCTGGAACTTGACCTTTTGTCCCGCCAGGTCAAGCGCGCCGGGCAGAAGATCGACCTGCAGCCGCGGGAATTCCGGCTGCTGGAATACCTCATGCGCCATGCCGGCCAGGTGGTGACCCGCACCATGCTGCTGGAGGGCGTGTGGGACTACCACTTTGACCCGCAAACCAATGTGATCGACGTGCATGTGTCCCGTTTGCGTCAGAAGGTGGACAAACCGTTTCCCACCGGCCTGATCCATACGGTTCGTAATGCCGGCTACATGTTGCGAGCTGAACAACCGTAGTATTTCGCCTTGATGGGTAAGACATGATCGACCGTGGCCTGTTCCGGTCCGCGGGCTTTCGCTTTGGCGCGATCTACGCGTTGCTGTTGGCGATCAGCGCGACGGGCCTTGCCCTGTTCCTGTGGTGGGCGACCGCCGGCCTGCTGGAGCGGCAGACCCAGGCCGCGATCAATGCCGACGCCGTAGGGCTGTCGGAGCGCTGGCGCGAGGGCGGCCTGTCGTCGCTGATCGTCACCATCGAGGACCGCCTCGCCCAGAACGTCGACGACGACGCGATCTACTTCCTGGCGGACCGCAACATGCGGCGCGTAGCCGGAAACCTGGAGCGCTGGCCGTCCAATGTCAGCACGCAGGGCCCGTTGTATGAGCTGCAGGTGATGCGCGCTGGCATACGGTCGCTGGCCAACGTGCAGCGCTACGACCTGCCCGGCGGCTTCCACCTGCTGGTTGGCCGCGACGTCCAGGTACGCGCGCAGCTGCGCGGGCTGCTGACCGACGCGATGCTCTGGGCTCTGCTGGTGGTCGGGCTGATGGCGACGGCCGGGGCACTGGTGGTCCGCAACCTGTTTCGCCGCACCATCGCCAATATCTCCGCCACCGCCGCAGCGATCGCCCGGGGCGACCTGGCGCAGCGCGTGACCGTCACCGGCCGGGGCGATGAGTTCGACCAGGTGGCGGAAGTGATCAACGACATGCTGGAGCGCATCAGCCGCCTGATGGACGGCGTGCGCCAGGTGTCGAATGCCATCGCGCACGATCTGCGCACACCCATCACCCGTGCCCGCACAAGGCTGGAAGACGCATTGCTGCATGCCGACACGCCGGAGGCAATGCGCGCCGCGATCGAGCGCGCCACGGCGGACCTGGACGGCATCGCCGCCATCTTCCAGGCCCTGCTCCGCATCGCCGAAATCGAAGCCGGATCCCGCCGATCGGCGTTTACCCGGATCGACATTACGCCGTTGCTGGCGGAGGTGGAGGAACTGTACGGCGCGCTGGCCGAGGAACATGGCATTACCCTGGCTGTCCAAACACCGGCGGAAGTGCTGGCCTATGGCGACAAGGCGCTGATCCAGCAAGCGATCGCCAACCTGTTGGACAACGCGGTGAAATTCTCCCCGCCGGGCGGAACCGTACGCCTGACCGCCTCGGCTGGTGCCACGGTGGACATCGTGGTCAGTGACGAAGGGCCCGGGATCCCGGCGGCGGAGCGGGCCAAGGCCACCGATCGTTTCTATCGCGGCGAGTCCGCGCGAAGTACGCCTGGATCGGGACTTGGACTATCTTTGGTAGCAGCAGTTGCCCATCTCCACGGCGGAGAGTTGCATTTGGAAGACGCCAAACCCGGATTGCGTGCAGTTCTGGTGCTGCCAAGCCTGGAAGAGGCCGAGGCTCGTCCGGGTGTGCTGCAGCCTAACCATGATTTCATTTGTTAATTAGGACAGGAAGACCCTGGATGTGGCATTGAACGAACGATGTCGTCCCTGCGCGCCCTCCTGGTTGCCGGTTTATTGCTCGCAGTGTGCGGGTGGTTTGCTGTAATTGGCCAGCAAGTTACCGCGCATCAGACTCACGACTCGCCGCCGGTGGAAGTAACGACCGATACGATAGAGTATTGTCTGTATTTGCAGGAGCGGCTGCACACTCTGGTACGCATGGCATCGTCCCCGCCGCCGCGCGAGGCGACGGATCTGTCCACCGAGGGGCAGCACATGTGCGACCATGGACAGACCCGCGGCGGCATCATGCGGCTGCGGCGTGCCTTGCTGATCATGCAGCGCGACGACCCTCGGATCATGCAGCACGACGACTCGCCGGCCGAGCGATAGATATCTTCTATCGGCATACGGTGGTGCTGCGTTGCATTGCCGGCTAAGACGCCCCAGATTTCCCGTGGAGAAGAATAACCACGTCCATCCCGGGAGGACGCGATGGCTGATATCGAGCCATGGAACGAGGATCGAGCCCGCGCCATCATCGCCGCCGATGCCGCCAGGCCGGGCGCGGCGCTGCCGATCCTCCATGCGCTGCAGGCGGCTTTCGGCTGCATACCGCTGGCGGCGGAAACTCTGGTCGCATCGGCGCTGAATATCACCCGTGCCGAGGTGCATGGGATTGTCACCTTCTATCACGAATTCCGCCGCACCCCGCCCGGACGGCATGTGCTGTGCGTCTGCCGCGCCGAGGCCTGCCAGGCCGTCGGCGGTGAGGCGGTGGCAGACCATGTGCGCGCCGCGTTGGACGTGGACTGGCATGAGACCACGCGCGACGGTGCGGTAACGCTGGAGCCGGTATTCTGCCTCGGCCTGTGCGCGTCCGGCCCCTCCGCCTTGCTGGACGGGCAGCCGGTTGGGCGGCTGGACACGGTGCGGGTTGACCGGATGCTGGAGACGCTGGCGTGACCCGCGTCTATGTGCCGCGCGATGCCGCTTCCCTGGCCGTCGGCGCCGATGCGGTAGCCGCGGCACTGGCCAATCATGCGGAAATCGTGCGTACTGGCTCGCGCGGGCTGTTCTGGCTGGAGCCGATGATCGAGGTCGAGACCCCGGCTGGCCGCATCGCCTATGGTCCGGTGGAGGCCGAGGACGTGCCCGGGCTGCTCGCCGAGGGTCTGCTCGACGGCACCGCTCGGCGCCTGCGACTGGGGGTGCCGGAGGAAATCCCGTTCCTCGCCCGCCAGACCCGCCTGACTTTTGCCCGCTGCGGCATCGTCGATCCCCTGTCTCTGGCGGATTATCGCGCCCATGGCGGCCTTGCCGGACTGGACAAGGCCCGGACCATCGGCCCGGCTGCAACGATTGAGACGGTGCTGGCCTCCGGCCTGCGTGGCCGCGGCGGCGCCGGCTTCCCGGCCGGCATCAAGTGGAAGACCGTGGCCGAGGCGCCAAAGAACCACGACGGAGACCGCAAATACATCGTCTGCAATGCGGACGAGGGCGATTCCGGCACCTATGCCGACAGGATGCTGATGGAGGGCGACCCGTTCAGCCTGATCGAGGGCATGGCCATCGCCGCCTTCGCCGTCGGCGCGTCTCAGGGCTACGTTTACACCCGTTCGGAGTATCCGCAGGCTATCGCCACGTTCGACAAGGCGCTGGCCATCGCCCGCAAGGCTGGGCTGCTGGGGCCGGACTTCGACATCGAGCAGCGAGTTGGCGCCGGCGCCTATGTCTGCGGCGAGGAAACCTCCATGCTGGAAAGCCTGGAGGGCAAGCGCGGCCAGGTGCGGGCGAAGCCGCCACTGCCGGCGCACAAGGGACTGTTCGGCTGCCCGACGGTGATCAACAACCTGGTCACCCTCGCCACTGTGCCCTGCATCCTGCGCGACGGCGCCGCCGCGTATCAGTCCATCGGCATGGGGCGGTCGCGCGGCACCATGCCGATCCAGTTGGCGGGCAATGTGCGATATGGCGGGCTGTTCGAGGTGGGGTTCGGCGTTACGCTGGGCGAGCTGGTCAATGATATCGGCGGCGGTACGCGCTCTGGCCGCCCGGTGCGCGCGGTCCAGGTCGGCGGGCCGCTCGGCGCCTATTTCCCGCCATCGCTGTTCGACACGCCGTTCGACTACGAGGCCTTCGCCGTCAAGGACGGCCTGATCGGCCATGGCGGCGTGGTGGTGTTCGACGACACCGTCGACATGGCGCACCAGGCGCGCTTCGCCATGGAGTTCTGTGCCGCGGAATCCTGCGGCAAGTGCACGCCCTGCCGCATCGGCTCGGTGCGCGGCATGGAGACGGTGGACAAGATCCTCGCCGGCCGCAACGTCGATGCAAATCTGGAACTGCTTCGCGACCTTTGCCACACCATGAAGTTCGGCTCGCTGTGCGCCCTGGGCGGGTTCATCCCCTACCCCGTGCTCAGCGCGATGAATTATTTTCCGGAAGATTTTAAGCGCGGCCAGCGTTTGGCTGCCGAATGAACATAGAGGAGACTCCCGATGCCGATGGTGCAGGAGATCGACTACGGCACACCGCCCGTCGCCAGCGCAACCATGGTGACGCTGACGGTCGACGGTCATGCCGTGACGGTGCCGGAGGGCACGTCGGTGATGCGCGCCTCGATGGAAGCGGGCATCAAGATCCCCAAGCTCTGCGCCACCGACATGCTGGACAGCTTCGGCAGTTGCCGCATGTGCCTGGTGGAAATCGAGGGCCGCGCCGGCACGCCGGCATCGTGCACCACGCCGGTGTCACCCGGGATGAAGGTCCACACCGTCAGCGAGAAGCTGCGGACACTGCGGCGCGGGGTGATGGAGCTTTACATCTCCGACCATCCGCTGGACTGCCTGACCTGCTCGGCCAACGGCAATTGCGAGCTTCAGGACACTGCCGGCGAGGTCGGCCTGCGGGAAGTGCGCTACGGCTATGACGGCATCAATCATCTGTCGGCGCTGACGGACGCCTCGAACCCGTATTTCAACTTCGATCCGTCGAAGTGCATCGTCTGCTCGCGCTGCGTACGGGCGTGCGAGGAGGTGCAGGGCACGTTCGCGCTGACCATCCAGGGCCGCGGCTTCGAATCGAAAGTCGCCGCCGGCATGGACGAGCCGTTCGTGACCAGCGAATGCGTCTCCTGCGGCGCCTGCGTGCAAGCCTGCCCGACCGCAACGCTGATGGAAAAATCCGTGGTCGAAATGGGCCTGCCGGAACACTCCGTCGTCACCACCTGCGCCTATTGCGGGGTGGGGTGCAACTTCAAGGCGGAGATGCGCGGCGACCAGGTAATCCGCATGGTGCCATGGAAGGATGGGCGCGCCAATCACGGCCATTCCTGCGTCAAGGGTCGCTTCGCCTGGGGCTATGCCAACCATTCGGATCGCATCCTCAAGCCGATGGTCCGGGCGAAGATCACCGACCCGTGGCGTGAGGTAAGCTGGGAGGAGGCGATCAATCATGTCGCCTCGGAGTTCAGGCGCATCCAGGCGAAGGCGGGAAGGGACTCCATCGGCGTCATTACGTCGTCACGCTGCACCGCCGAGGAGACCTACCTGGTGCAGAAGCTGGCGCGCGCGGCGTTTGGCAACAACAATACCGATACCTGCGCGCGGGTCTGCCATTCGCCGACGGGGTACGGGCTGGGCAAGACCTTCGGCACCTCAGCCGGGACGCAGGATTTCGACAGCATTGAGGACACCGACGTGGTCGTTGTCATCGGCGCCAATCCGACCGATGCCCACCCGGTGTTCGCCTCGCGGATGAAGAAGCGGCTGCGGCAGTGGGCGAAGCTGATTGTCATCGACCCGCGCCGGATCGACCTGGTGCGGATGCCGCATGTCGAGGCGTCGTATCACCTGGCGCTGCGCCCGGGGACGAATGTGGCTGTGCTGACGGCGCTGGCGCATGTCATCGTGACCGAGGGGCTGGTCGACCAGGCCTACATCAAGGAACGCTGCGACACCGACGCCTATGCCGACTGGGCAGAATTTGTTTCAGATCCGCGGCATAGCCCGGAGGCGACCGAAGCCGCCACCGGCGTGCCGGCGGCGCTGGTCCGCGGCGCCGCGCGGCTGTACGCGACCGGTGGCAACGCCTCGATCTACTACGGCCTCGGCGTGACCGAGCACAGCCAGGGCAGCACCGCGGTGATGGCGATCGCCAACTTGGCGATGGCGACCGGCAATGTCGGCCGCCGCGGCGTCGGGGTAAACCCGCTGCGTGGCCAGAACAACGTCCAGGGAAGCTGCGACATGGGCAGCTTTCCACATGAACTCCCCGGTTATCGCCATGTCGCCGATCCCAAGGTGCGGGCGATCTACGAGGCCGAATGGGGCGTGACGATCAACCCCGAGCCTGGCCTGCGCATTCCCAACATGCTGGACGCCGCGGTGCGCGGAACGTTTCTTGGGCTTTACATCCAGGGCGAGGACATCGCCCAGTCCGATCCTGACGTGAAGCATGTGATCGCCGGGCTGAAGGCGATGGAATGTGTCGTGGTGCACGACCTGTTCCTGAACGAGACGGCGAACTTCGCGCATGTCTTCCTGCCTGGCGCGACATTCCTGGAGAAGGACGGCACCTTCATCAATGCCGAGCGCCGCATCAACCTAGTGCGTAAGGTGATGGAGCCACGCAGCGGGCTGGGCGACTGGGAAGCCACGCAGGCGATCTCCAACGCCATGGGCTATCCGATGCACTACGACAGCCCCGCCGAGATCATGGCGGAGATCGCGCGCACGACACCGACATTTGCCGGTGTTTCGTATGAGAAGCTTGATCAGGGCGCGGTGCAGTGGCCCTGCAATGATGCGGCGCCGGACGGGACGCCGATCATGCATATCGACCATTTCGTGCGAGGGAAGGGCAATTTCGTCATAACGGAGTATGTGCCGACGGACGAGAAGGTTGGGCTTCGGTTCCCGCTGCTGCTGACCACGGGACGCATCCTGTCGCAGTACAATGTCGGCGCGCAGACACGGCGCACCGGGAACGTCGTCTGGCATGCGGAGGACCTGCTGGAGATCCACCCGCACGACGCGTCCGAACGCGGCATCAAGGACGGCGACTGGGTACGGCTGCGCAGCCGCGCGGGCGAGACGACGCTGCGTGCGGTGCTGACGGAACGGGTGGCGCCGGGCGTCGTTTATACGACGTTCCATCATCCCTTGACCCAGGCGAACGTCGTAACGACGGATTATTCGGACTGGGCGACCAATTGTCCGGAGTATAAGGTGACCGCGGTGCAGGTTTCGCCAACAAACGGCCAGAGTGAATGGCAGAAGACGTACCATGCGCATGCTGTTGAGAGCCGGAGGATCGAGGCGGTGCCGGTTGGCGACTGATCGTCGGGCGCTTCGCCGCGTACACTGGCCGGCCATGACACCGAGAAGCCCGGCCAGGTCCCGCGACGTGTTCGGCCACGTCCCGTCATGATCCCTGACCCTGCCATCTCCATCCCACGCACCGCCTGGCGCGGTGACACCGTCACCGAGGGCATCCGCAGCATCCCGCGCGAAACCCCCGTCGCCCTGACCTACAACCGCTCCACCCACGCCGTGATGCTGGCCACCCCGGCTCACCTCGAAGACTTCGCCATTGGCTTCAGCCTGTCCGAAGGCATCATCCACCATGCCACCGATATCCTGGCCCTGGACATCCTCTCCGTTCCCGACGGCATCGAATGCCGCATGGACCTGCAAGCCCATCGCCTGGACGCCCTGACCCGGCGGCAGCGCCGGCTGACCGGGCCGAGCGGCTGCGGGCTGTGCGGCATGGACAGCCTTGCCGCCGCCATCCGGCCGGCGCCGCGCGTGCCGGCCGGCCAAGTCTTCACGCCCGCCATGGTGCAGGCCGCCATGCAGGCCATGCCGGCGGCGCAGACGCTGAACCAGGCTACCCGCGCGGTCCACGCCGCCGCCTTCTGGACCTCCACAAACGGCCTGATCGCGTTGCGTGAGGATGTCGGGCGGCATAACGCGCTCGACAAGCTTTCCGGCGCGCTGGCGCGATCCGGCGTTGCCGCCTCGGATGGTTTGCTGCTGCTGTCCAGCCGCGTCTCGGTCGAGATGGTGCAGAAGGCCGCCACCCTGGGCGCACCGGTGATCGTGGCCGTGTCCGCGCCCACGTCCCTGGCCGTCGATGTGGCCGCCGCCGCCGGCATAACCCTGATCGGTGTGGCGCGGCCGGACGGATTCGAGGTCTTCACCGATCCAGACCGGATCAACCTGCGGACCAATGCCCATGTCGCCTGACAAACTTGCCTACATGGCCAACCAGATCGGCCGGTTCTTCCAGTCGCAGAAATCCGCGGCAACGGTCGATGCCATCGAGGATCATTTGCGCAAATTCTGGGATCCGCGCATGCGCCAGGAGATCGTGGCACAGCTTGCCGAGGGATCGATCACCCTGGATCCGCCGGTGCGGGAAGCGGTCGAGCGGCTGGGACGGAAGGAGCCCGCCTGATCTGACGACGAGTTTTATGCCATAATCAAAAAGACTTCGTCCGGGAGAGACTTCCATGAGCGCCACCACCACCCGCCAAAGCGGGGATGGCTTCGTGTCCGGGCTTATGGACCGAAAGCGCATCGTCGCCGAACCCGGCTACAATCGCTGGCTTGTCCCGCCGGCGGCGCTAGCGATCCATCTGTGCATCGGCATGGCCTATGGCTTCAGCGTCTTCTGGCTGCCGCTGTCGCGCGCCATTGGCGGCAGCAAGCCGCTCGCCTGTCCCGCCGGTTCGGGCATTCTGCATGCCCTCTTCACGACACACTGCGACTGGCTGGTAGCGGACCTGAACTGGGTGTTCACCCTGTTCATCTTCTTCCTGGGCGCCGCGGCCGCCGTCTGGGGCGGCTGGGTGGAGCGCGTCGGCCCGCGCAAGGCCGGCGTCGTCTCCGCCATCTGCTGGTCGGGCGGCCTGCTGCTGGGCGCGATCGGCATCATCACTCATCAGCTTTGGATCCTGTGGCTGGGCACCGGCGTACTGGGAGGCGTCGGACTGGGGCTCGGCTACATTTCGCCCGTCTCGACGTTGATAAGATGGTTTCCGGACCGGCGGGGCATGGCCACCGGCATGGCGATCATGGGCTTCGGCGGCGGTGCGATGATCGGGGCGCCGCTGGCGCAGATGCTGATGGAGTCGTTCCGCGGCCCCGGCTCGCCCGGCGTCTGGCAGACCTTCGTCGTGCTGGCGGTGGTGTATTTCGTCTTCATGATGGGCGGCGCGTTCGGCTACCGCGTGCCGCCGCCGGGCTGGCAGCCCGCCGGGTGGACGCCGCCCGAGCCGAACCTGAAGGCGATGATCACCCACGGCCAGGTCCACCTGCGCGACGCCCACAAGACCGCCGCCTTCTGGTGCGTCTGGGTGGTGCTGTGCATGAATGTCTCGGCGGGCATCGGCGTGCTGAGCATGGCCTCACCCATGCTGCAGGAGATCTTCGGTGGATCGCTGATCGGGCAGCCGGATGTGACGTTCACCGCGCTGACGGACAAGCAGCGAGCGGCGGTGGCGGTAATCGCGGCCGGATTCGCCGGGCTGCTGTCGCTGTTCAATATCGGCGGGCGGTTTTTCTGGGCTTCGGTCTCGGACCATATCGGGCGCAAGGTGACGTATTTCGTCTTCTTCCTGCTCGGGATCGCGATGTATGCGGCGGCACCGTGGGCGGCACATGGCGGCAGCATGGTGCTGTTCGTGGCATTCTTCTGCATCATCCTGTCGATGTATGGCGGCGGGTTCGCGACCGTGCCGGCGTACCTGGCGGATCTGTTCGGCACCCAGTTCGTCGGCGCCATCCATGGCCGCCTGCTGACGGCCTGGTCCACGGCCGGCATCATCGGCCCCGTCCTGGTCAGCTATATGCGCGAGGCGGCGATCGCCTCGGGCGTGCCGCGGTCGTCGGTCTATGACGTGACGCTGTACCTGCTGGCCGGGCTGCTGGTCATCGGGCTGGTGGCCAACCTGCTGGTGCGGCCGGTGCCGCACCGGTGGTTCATGTCGGCTGAGGCGGTCGCCGCCGCGCAGGGCCACGCCGAAGCTCCGCCGGTGATGCAGAGCGCGCGTGTGCGAGCACTGACGCCCGCCTCCGCGCTGGCCTGGGCCGTTGTCGGCGTGCCGATCCTGTGGGGCGTCTGGATGACCTTGGCGAAGGTGGCGGTGCTGTTCCGGTAGAGCAGATCCCATTCGCGCCTGAACACGCGACGGGTGAAGATGCTGGTGAAAACCAAAGGCCAGAGCCGTTGCCGCAAGCAAACGCGAACGGAAACGGCTCTGGATCAGCCCGGGGTGTTGCGGTTGCGGGTGGCGTGCAGGTCGAGCCATCCCATCCTCGCCCCCGGCTCGCTGTCTGTCGTCGGCAGATAGGGCTTGATGTCGAGCAGCGGCGTGCCATCGAGGCAATCCAGGTAGCGCACCGTCAGGCGGTCCGGTGCCGCGAACCCGTCGAATGCGACAACCGACAGGCCGATTGGGTTCGGCCGGAACGGCGCGCGCGTGGAGAAAATGCCGCGCGGCTCGGGGTCGAAAGGCGGCGAGAAAATCAGCCGGGGCGGTGTTGCCTGGCCCAGCCAGTACAGCAGGATCAGGTGGGAAAACCCTTCCAGGCTCTGCAGCCCGTCGAGGAAGTCCGGCAGCACGCGCGCAGTACAGAGCGGCGCCGGATCGGGCTGGCGGCCGTTGCGCGGGCACTCCGCGATGGAGCGCCAGGGCGTGCGCAGCGTCCCGATCGGGCGCAGGGAGAATGCTTCGGTCAAGGCGAGGTCCCACCGGAGGGTTTACAGGCCGCATCATGCGCGGCCGGTATTCCGGCAGCAACGGTGCCGTCCTGATCCGGGCTCGCAGGCTGGGTTGCATCGCTGGCAAGACGCAGTCCCAACCTCATGCGACATTCCGTTCGGGCCGCCCGCGCCCGTGACATTCGCAACCCGAACCTTTAGGTTCGAACCGTCAACAAACACTGCCAGGGGATCGGCCTTCATGCGTCACCTCGCCCGCTTTGGGACTATCGGCGTTATGGCCGTCTGCCTGCTCGCGCTCGGCGCCTGCAAGCGGGAGGCGCCGCCGATGCCGTATGCCGCCGCGCCGGCCGCGATGCGCAGCATGGCGATGGCGCAGGCGCCCGATGCGACGAACCGGCGGGTCGCCTACACGGAGAGCTTTGTTGTCGAGCTGCCCAGCAGCGCGGTGGAGGAGACTCAGCAGCAAGTCTTGTCGAAATGCCTCGCCGCCAGCTGCAGTGTGCTGAACACACGCCTCGATCGGCTGCGCAACGGCGTGGTGCAGGG
>Ga0170475_127613794_pt1 | contig 13023 bp, 16 predicted proteins | sample Soicark_Litter_5_FD_111474 | JGI IMG/M metagenome (GOLD analysis project Ga0170475, IMG submission 111474) | Avena fatua rhizosphere microbial communities from Hopland, California, USA. Combined Assembly of 48 SPs | reverse complement strand
GTCTTGAAGATCAACCGCCACGAATAGAATGAAGTCAGCCCCGCCGCGACCACGGTCATCAGAAACCCATAGAACGCCAATGGATTGTGCGAGGCGTAAGCGGATTCGATAATGGAGTCCTTTGAAAAGTATCCGGCGGTCAGCGGGAAGCCGGTTAGCGCCAGCGTGCCGATCACCATGACGATGTAAGTGTACGGTATTCGGTCCTTCAATCCGCCCATGTTGCGGATGTCCTGCTCGTGGTGCATCGCATAGATCACCGAGCCGGAACCGAGGAACAGCAGCGCCTTGAAGAACGCGTGAGTAAACAGGTGGAACATGCCAACGGAGTACGCCCCCGCCCCCATCGCGACGAACATGTAGCCAAGCTGCGAGCAAGTCGAATACGCAACGATGCGCTTGATGTCGTTCTGCACGAGACCGACCGTCGCGGCGAAGAAAGCCGTCGTCGCCCCGACGAACATCACCACTGCCTGTGCCGATGGCGCCAGTTCGAAAAGCGGTGAAAGCCGGGCGACCATGAAGACGCCGGCCGTCACCATGGTTGCAGCGTGGATCAGCGCCGAGACCGGCGTTGGTCCCTCCATGGCGTCAGGAAGCCAGGTGTGCAGCAGGAATTGAGTCGATTTGCCCATTGCTCCCATGAACAGCAACAGGCAGGTCAGCGTCAGCGCGTCGGCATGCCAGCCAAAGAAATCGATTTTCTTGCCGGTTAATCCCGGCGCGCTCCCAAAAATGGTGTCGAAATCGGTGGAGCCGATCAGCAGGAAGATAGCAAAGATGCCGAGTGCGAAGCCGAAGTCGCCGACGCGGTTGACGACAAAAGCCTTGATCGCGGCGGCGTTCGCGGATGGCTTCTGGTACCAGAAGCCGATCAACAGATAACTCGCCAGACCGACGCCCTCCCAGCCGAAGAATAGCTGCACCAGGTTGTCCGCGGTCACCAGCATCAGCATCGCAAAGGTGAACAGCGATAGATAGCTGAAGAAACGCGGGCGGTTCGGATCCTCGTCCATGTAACCGATCGAATACAGATGGACGAGCGAGGACACCGTGTTGACCACGACCAGCATCACGGCCGTAAGCGTATCGACCCGAAGCGACCACGCGACTTGCAGATCACCCGAATTTATCCATGGAAACAGGGCGATCCGCGCATCGTGATGCAGGAAGCCGACATCGACCAACGCGACCCAGGATAGTGCCGCCGCGGCGAGCAACAGGCCCGTCGTGATCAGTTCGGCCGCACGCGATCCCGCCGCCGGCGGCTCGACCGCGTGATCGTCATGGGCGTGGCCCCCATGCGCCATCGGTTCGTCATGGGTAACGTGGACGACGGCCGCATCGTCGCTGATCGAAGTGCTCGCGTGCGAGGCCCTAACTCCGTGCGCCTCCGCGCCGGTGTGATGCTCCACCGTGTCGCCGGCCGGATTCCGAGCGTGGGCGCCAACGATAGAGATCACTCCGGCGATGATCGCGCCGATCAGCGGCAGAAACACGATTGCCTGGATCATTGGCGCGTTAGCCTTTCATCAGATTGACGTCTTCGACCGCGATCGAACCGCGATTGCGGAAATACACGACCAGTACCGCAAGTCCGATCGCCGCTTCCGCTGCCGCCACCGTCAACACCAATAGCGCGAACACCTGCCCGACGATGTCTCCGAGAAAGGTCGAAAACGCCACCAGGTTGATGTTGACCGCCAGAAGGATCAGTTCGATCGACATCAAAATGACGATGATGTTCTTACGATTGAGGAAGATCCCCAGGATGCCCAGCGTAAACAGGATGGCGCCGACCGAAAGATAGTGCCCAAGGCCGATCGTCATTGCACCCACTCCGCGGCGTCCGCATCCTGCAGACCCTGCCCGGAGGCCACCTTGCGAACGCTCATCGCAAGTTCGGGAGTACGCGCGTTCTGCACATTGATGTCCTGACGTTTGACGCTGACCTTGTGGCGCAATGTCAGCACAATGGCCCCAATCATCGCGACCAGGAGAACCATGCCGGCGGTCTGGAAGTAATGGATATAGCGGGTGTAGAGCACGAGCCCGAGCGCCTCGGTATTGCTGACATTGTTCGGGATTGCAGCCGTGATCGACTTCGTAGTGCCTGGGTTGATGACCCAGCCGCCACCGACAAGCAACAGTTCGGCCAGGAACACCGCGCCGATGACGAGGCCGATCGGCAGATATTCCAGGAAGCCCTCGCGCAGTTGGATGAAGTCAACGTCCAGCATCATGATCACGAACAGGAAGAGCACCGCGACGGCACCGACATAGACGACTACCAAGATCATGGCCAGGAACTCGGCCCCCAACAGCACGAACAACCCGGAAGCGTTGACGAAGGCGAGGATCAAGAACAGCACTGAGTGCACGGGATTGCGCGACACAATCACCATCACCGCCGACCCCACGCAGATGCCGGCGAACAGATAAAAGAACAGCGCTGGAAGGATCATGCGCTCACCTCACCGGTAAGGCGCGTCGAGTTCGATCGCCTTCGCAATCTCGCGCTCCCAGCGGTCGCCGTTGGCGAGAAGTTTCGCCTTGTCATAGTAAAGCTCCTCGCGGGTCTCGGTCGCGAACTCGAAGTTCGGTCCCTCGACGATGGCGTCGACCGGACAGGCCTCCTGGCACAAGCCGCAGTAAATGCATTTCACCATGTCGATGTCGTAGCGCACGGTGCGGCGGGTGCCGTCGTTGCGACGCGGGCCCGCCTCGATCGTGATTGCCTGCGCCGGGCAAACCGCCTCGCACAGCTTGCAGGCAATGCAGCGCTCTTCACCATTCGGGTAACGGCGCAGGGCGTGCTCGCCCCGGAATCGCGGCGAGATCGGCCCCTTCTCGAACGGATAATTCAGCGTCGGCTTGGGCTTGAAGAAGTAGCGCATCGCCAGAAAGAACGCCGAGACGAACTCGGTCAACAGAAGCGAGCGGGCCGTTGCGTTGATATTGACACTCATAGCGACCTCATTTCGGCGCGATCCCGGCGAAGTGCAGAACGCCGGCAACGACAACGACCATCGCCAGTGACAACGGTAGGAAGACCTTCCAACCGAGCCGCATAAGCTGATCGTAGCGGTAGCGCGGCACGACCGCCTTCGCCATCGCAAACAGGAAGAACATGAACAATAGTTTCAGGGTGAACCAGATCACGCCGGGTATCCAGGTGAACGGCGCCACCGCGATCGGCGGCAGCCAGCCGCCCAGAAACAGGATAGTGGCCATGGCGCACATGGTTGTGATGGCGACGTACTCGCCCAGCATGAACAGGAGATAAGGCGTGGAGCCGTATTCGACCATAAAGCCCGCCACCAGCTCGGACTCGGCCTCCACCAGGTCGAACGGCGGACGGTTGGTTTCCGCCAGAGCCGAGACGTAGAACACCACGAACATCGGGAACAGCGGCAGCACGTACCAGTTCAGGAACGTCAGCCTGGGCAGGCCGATAAGATGGGCGAGGCCGTGACTGTTCTGCGCCTCCACCACGGCGGACAAGTTCAGCGAACCCGCGCACAGCAAGACGGTGATGATGACGAAACCGATCGAAACTTCGTAACTCACCATCTGCGCGGCGGAGCGAAGCGCAGCCAGGAACGGATATTTCGAATTGGACGACCACCCGGCCATGATGATGCCGTAGATCGACAGCGACGAGATCGCGAAGATGTAGAGAATCCCGACATTGATGTCGGATATGACCCAGCCGAGATCCATTGGGATCACCGCCCATGCCGCCAGCGCCAGCACGCAGGACACCAGCGGGGCCAACAGGAACACGCCCTTATTGGCGCCCGAGGGAATGATGGGCTCCTTCAGCACGAACTTCAGCAGATCGGCGAACGACTGGAACAGACCCCACGGCCCGACAACGTTGGGCCCGCGCCGGATCTGCACCGCCGCCCATATCTTGCGATCCGCCAGCAGAATGTAGGCAATCGCAATCAGCAGCACGACGAGCAGCAGTACGCTCTGACCAATCATGACAATCAACGGCCACAGAAAGCCCGTCCAGAATCCACCTGCGAAGAAATCAGCCATCAGATCACGCTCACTCCGCTGCGCTCAGCATCTGCCCGGCGGCTAGCCGGGAACATTCAGCCATTACGGCCGACGCCCGCGCTATTGGATTGGTCAAATAGAAGTCCTCGACGCTAGCCTTGAACGGCGCCCTCTCCAGGCTGCCGCCTTTTCGCGCGAGCGTTTGGATGTCCTCGGCCTTGCCCGGTTCGATCTGGTCGATCCGCATCAGGTGGGGCACGGATTTGAACAGCGTCTGACGGAGCACCGCCAGTGAATCGTAAGGCAGCTTCTTTCCGAGCGACTCGGATAGCGCCCGAATGACGGCCCAGTCCTCGCGCGCCTCTCCCGGGGGAAACGACGCGCGATTGGCCATCTGCACCCGACCCTCGGTGTTGACGTAAATGCCGGATTTTTCCGTGTAGGCGGCTCCAGGCAGGATCACGTCCGCCCGATGCGCGCCACGGTCGCCATGGGTGCCAACGTAAACCACGAAAGTACCATCGGGCACCCTCAGTTCGTCAGCCCCGAGCAGGAACAGCACATCAAGCGTGCCGAACGTGGTCATCTGCGCGGCAGTCAGTCCACCTGCGCCGCCAGCGAAACCGATGTCGAGTGCGCCGACGCGCGAAGCCGTATCGTGCAGTACGCCGAAGCCGTTCCAGCCTTCTTTCACCGCGCCGGTGTCCAGCGCGAGCTTCGCGGCAAGCGCCAGAACCGAAGAGCCATCGTGACGCCCGGCGGCGCCGCTGCCGACCAAGACGATCGCCTTACTGGCCGCCCTCAGCACGTCCGCGAACGGTTGCCTGCCCGTGGCGACGTCGGTCAGCGAATCCGTACCGGCACCGACGTAGTCGTAGCTATAAGTGAGGTCGGCTTGGGCCCCGATCAGACCAACCTTGAGTTGGCCGCTGCGCCACCGCTTGCGAATTCGCGCATTGAGGATGGCGCCTTCTTTTCTCGGGTTGGAACCCACGATCAGAAGCGCGTCCGCCTGTTCGATCCCGGCGATCGTCGGGTTAAAGATGTACGAGGCACGTCCGATTGCGGGATCTATGGCATCGCCACCCTGGACCGCGAGGTTGACCGAGCCGTACCTGGCTAACAGGTCCTTCAGCGCAAACATTTCCTCCACTGCGGCGAGATCTCCGGCGATTGCCCCTATTCGCTTGCCGTCGCTCAACCTAACCTTGGCGGCAACAGCGGCAAATGCCTCCGCCCACGTCACCGCCGTAAGCTTCCCATTCTGCCTGATATAAGGCCGGTCCAGCCGCTGGGTACGCAGGCCGTCGACGACGTGTCGCGTCTTGTCGGAAATCCACTCTTCGTTCACCGCCTCGTTGACACGAGGCAGAATGCGCATCACCTCGCGGCCTCGGGTATCCACTCGAATTGCCGAACCGACACCATCCATGACGTCGACCGATTGGGTCTTGCCCAATTCCCAAGGACGCGCCGCGAAAGCGTACGGTTTTGACGTCAGCGCCCCAACCGGGCAGATATCGACGAGGTTGCCCTGCAGTTCCGACGTCAGCGCGCGTTCGAGGTAGGTCGTGATCTCCATGTCCTCGCCGCGGCCGGTCGCCCCCATCTCGGGCGCGCCACAGACCTCGGCGGAGAAGCGGACGCAACGCGTGCACTGGATACAACGGTTCATTGAGGTCTTGACCAGCGCGCCGAGGTATTTGTCCTCTACCGCACGCTTGTTTTCGGCGAAGCGGCTGGTGTCCACACCGTATCCCATCGCCTGGTCCTGGAGGTCGCACTCGCCACCCTGATCGCAAATCGGGCAATCCAGCGGATGGTTGATCAGGAGAAACTCCATCACCCCTTCGCGGGCCTTTTTCACCATCGGCGAGCGTGTGGAGATTTCAGGAGGCTCACCCTTTGGACCGGGACGGCAGTCGCGAACCCCCCAGGCGCAGCTCGCGACGGGTTTCGGGCCGCCCTTGATCTCGACCAGGCACATCCTGCAATTGCCGGCGATCGACAGGCGCTCGTGATAGCAAAAGCGCGGAATTTCTGCGCCGGCTGCCTCGCATGCCTGCAGCAAGGTATATTCCGGCGGAACATCGATTTCTCTGCCATCGACGATGAGTTTGGTCATAGCGGTCTAAGTCTTTCCCCGCTTGCAATCGGGTGGTGTGACGCTGGCGGTCTTCAAGGACGTCTTCACCCAATGCTGGGTGTCGGTGCCGTAGGTTTCAAGATACCCTGGCTCCGCCGCAGATTTCTCGCAGAGGAACGGCAGATGCGGCTTCAGATCGTAGTCGCACGAAGCGGTCCATTCCCGCTTGTGGGCGAACGCAGCCATCGCCTCTTCGCAGGCATATAGAAAATAAGCGACAAAACTCTCGTACTGGACCGTCTGGTCGTTGCCAGCCGCCTTGATGGCATCGTAATCGGGCGCGGAGAACTTAGGGTTTTTGAACGCGAGATCCGTGTAGCCCAGAAACGCTTGCCGCGCGCTTGCCGCACGACTGTTAAAGCGAATCTCGTTGATCTGGAACATGATGGCAACGAAGCCCAACAGCGCTACGGCCGCCTGAGCCATCTGCGCCAGCGTTCCGTACTTCTGCCACCAGAAAATGTTGGGTTGCGACATCGGCATCACTCCGCCGCGACCATATGTGCGGGGTCGAGAATGCCGGCGTCGTCCGCATCGGCCTTCCGCGAATACTCCTGGATCCGCTCCTCGATCTCATGACGGAAATGCGCGATCAGACCCTGGATCGGCCACGCCGCGGCGTCTCCCAGCGCGCAGATGGTGTGACCCTCGACCTGCTTCGTCACTTCCAGCAGCATGTCGATCTCGCGTTTGTGGGCACGGCCTTCGGCCATTCGCGTCAACACTCGCCACATCCAGCCTGTGCCCTCGCGGCAGGGCGTGCATTGCCCGCAGCTCTCGTGCTTGTAGAAGTACGAAATGCGGGCGATCGCCCGGATCAGGTCGGTCGATTTATCCATCACGATTACCGCGGCGGTGCCGAGGCCGGACCTCAGCTTGCTGAGGCTGTCGAAATCCATCGGCGTGTCGATAATCTGTTCGGCCGGTACCATTCGAACCGACGAGCCACCGGGGATCACGGCTTTCAGATTATCCCAGCCGCCCCGGATGCCGCCGCAGTGGCGCTCGATGAGTTCCCGAAACGGGATGCCCATCGCCTCTTCGACATTGCAGGGACGCTCGACGTGTCCGGAGATGCAGAACAGCTTGGTGCCAACATTGTTAGGCTGGCCGATCGCGGCGAACCAGGCCGCGCCTCGCCGCAGTATGTCGGGGGCGACCGCAATGGATTCGACGTTGTTAACCGTGGTCGGGCAGCCGTAGAGACCGACATTGGCGGGGAATGGAGGCTTCAGCCGGGGCATTCCCTTTTTGCCTTCGAGGCTTTCCAGGAGCGCCGTCTCTTCTCCACAGATATAGGCGCCGGCTCCATGCGTCACGTAGAGGTCAAAAGGCCATCCGTTGACGTTGTCCTTACCGATCAGGCGAGCCTCGTAGGCCTGATCGACCGCGGCCTGCAGATGCTCGCGCTCGCGGATAAACTCGCCACGCACGTAGATATAGCAGACATGAGCGCCCATCGCGAAGCTTGCGAGCAGACAGCCCTCCACCAGGAGATGCGGATCGTGCCGCATGATCTCTCGATCCTTGCAGGTGCCGGGCTCTGACTCGTCTGCGTTGACGACAAGGTAGCTTGGCCTGCCGTCCGTCGATTGCTTCGGCATGAACGACCATTTCAGGCCGGTGGGAAAACCGGCCCCGCCTCGTCCGCGAAGTCCTGAGGCCTTCATCTCGTTGATGATCCAGTCGCGGCCCTTGTCGACGATGGCTTTCGTGCCGTCCCATGCGCCGCGTCGACGCGCACCCTCGAGGCCCCAGTCGTGGAGCCCGTAGAGATTGCGAAAGATACGGTCCTTGTCGTTCAGCATGAGTTTGAAGCTTCCCCGAATCAACGTTTGGACTGCATGTAGGCAAGTCCCGCGGCGCACCCGCCGAAGGTCAGCGCCCATAACAGACTGGATTCAAGCGGCGCATTGAGCGCATATCGCTGCAACAGGAAAATGAAAGTCGCCGCGGCAGCCGTATGCAATCCGATATAGAGCCAGCTGTTCATTCCACCAACACTCCCCAGCCCATGCGCGCGCGTTTCACGGTCGGGCGTCATGTGGTTTCTTTCAGAGTCGTCGGCCCGCCGACAGGCGCCGAGAACTGACGGTTGATCTGCGGCCCCGGTTTTGGGGGCTTTCCGGAGGCAAAACCATCGAGCACCTTGCCAAAGCTCTCTTTGGTGAGGTCCTCGTAGGTATCCTTCCAGATAAGCACCATCGGCGCATTCACCATGCGCCGAGACATTCCACTTCTTCCCAGCTGAATTTACCGTCCTTCGACAGATGGAAGGGTTCGTGGTGAATACGGCTCTGGCAAACCTCGATGAGGTCGGCGGCGCCGCGCAGCCTGCACGGCGTGGTGCCGCAGACCTGGACGTGGGCTTTTTTGCCGACGGGCTGAAGTTGGAACATCGTGTAAAACGTCGCGATCTCCAGCGCGCGGATGTAGGGCATTTCCAACAGATCCGCGACCGCTCGGATTGCCGCTTCCGAAACCCAGCCCTCATTTTGTTCCTGCACCCGCCAAAGGATCGGGATCACGGCGGACGCTTGACGGCCTTCCGGATATTTGGCGATCTGTTCTTTAGCCCACGCAAGATTCTCCGCCGTGAAGGCAAAGTTCGCGGGTTGCAGTTCTTTCGGGGCCAGACGGCGGATCGACATCTCTCTTCAGTTTCTCATTGCATGCGGCGCGCGGCCATGGCGTTCAGCGCCTTGATTCTGTCCTGCCAAAAGGCGCTTGAGGTGCCGAACACGTTGTAGCCAACGTGGGTCGAAACCTTGATCCGGTCCAGGATCGAAAGCTCGCTCACTGTCTCCAGCCGATTGGAATGCGGATCGTGGACGATGAGCTTGAGCGGGGTCTGCTCCAGGATATAGCGCGAGACGGTGTGGTTCGGATCATTGCCGTGCTCCTCGCACAATACGACGCTGTCGCCTTGCAACAACTTGGTACCGCCCTTGATTGCCTCGACCTCCACTCCTTCGACGTCGAGCTTGATCAGGTACTTTCCCTCGGGAGCAAGCCTGCCGTCTTCGAGCAGATTGTCGAGTGCGATGACCGGTACCTCCTCGCCGCCTCCATGGGTGACGCCGGCGATACTGAAAGCCTCGTGCTTGGTGCCGGACAGGCGCGCGGTGCCGCGCGCTGCGCCGATCGCGCAATTCATCACCTCGAAGCGGTTGCCGTTGATTTGCGCATTGTTTTTAAGCTTGGCGAAATTATTCGATGACGGCTCGATTGCAATCGCCTTGTGCGACCCGTACGGCGCACTCGAGATCAGAACCGACCAATAGCCAAAATTGGCGCCGCAATCGAGCAGCGTGTAATCGACGGTAGCCGAGTGGCGGAACAGCAATTCCAGTTCATTTTCGTAGCAGTAGGCACGGTTGAGCAGCTTGCTCCAGTAACCGTCGCCATAGGGAAACTCGAAGGTAGCATCCGCATTGAGCTTGATGGCGATGTCGCGCTCGGGAAGCGTCCTGCGCAGAAGGTTCGCGCAGCCGTTGTAACCGCGGTGGGAAAATGTCGAGGCCAACTTGGAGCCGGAAGATAGCGCGAGCGCAGCCAGACGCTCCCACGCATTTGCGCCCTGCAGTACGCCCGTAGTTCGGTCAAACTGAATAGGTGGCAGCGCAATCACCGATCGACCTCTCCGAAGACGATGTCGAGCGATCCGAGAATGGCCGAAACGTCTGCCAGGAGATGGCCCCTGCAGATGAAATCCATCGCCTGCAGATGCGCAAAGCCGGGCGAGCGGATCTTGCACTTGTAAGGTTTGTTGGTGCCGTCGGCGACCAGATAGACACCAAACTCACCTTTCGGCGCCTCAACCGGCACATAAATTTCACCGGCAGGCACGTGAAAACCTTCGGTGTAGAGCTTGAAGTGATGGATCAGCGCTTCCATGGAGCGCTTCATCTCTCCGCGTTTGGGCGGAACGATCTTGTTGTCCTGGATCGCTACAGGCCCCTGCCCCTCCGGCGCGCGCAATTTTTCGATGCACTGCTTCATGATGCGTACGGACTGCCGCATTTCTTCCATGCGAATGAGATAGCGGTCGTAGCAGTCTCCGTTCTTTCCAACGGGAATATCGAAGTCCATTTCGGCATAGCAGTCGTAAGGCTGCGCCTTGCGAAGGTCCCAGGCAGCGCCTGAGCCACGCACCATGACGCCTGAGAAACCCCACTCCCACGCCTGCTTCAGCGTGACCACGCCGATGTCAACGTTCCGCTGCTTGAAGATTCGATTGCCGGTCAGCAGACGATCGAGGTCGTCGACAACACCGAGGAATGGGTCGCACCAGGCATAGATATCGTCAATCAGCTTGGGCGGCAGGTCCTGATGCACCCCGCCGGGACGGAAATAATTGGCATGCATACGGCTGCCGGAGGCTCGCTCATAGAAAACCATGAGCTTTTCACGCTCTTCAAAGCCCCACAGTGGCGGGGTGAGTGCGCCCACATCCATCGCCTGTGTTGTTACGTTAAGTAGATGCGACAGGATGCGGCTGATCTCGTGGTAGAGAACCCTTATAAGCTGGGCCCGGCGTGGCGCCTCGATACCGAGCAGCCTTTCAATAGCCAGGCAAAACGCGTGCTCCTGGGTAAGCGGCGCGACGTAGTCGAGCCGGTCGAAATACGGAATCGCCTGGAGATAGGTCTTTGCCTCGATCAGCTTTTCGGTGCCGCGGTGAAGCAGCCCGATGTGAGGATCGACCCGGGCTACCACCTCCCCGTCGAGTTCCAGGACCAGACGCAGTACGCCGTGCGCGGCCGGATGCTGCGGCCCGAAATTGATGGTGAAATTGCGGAGGGCTGCTTCGGCCATGATCAGACTTTCGGCCCCGTCTTCTCATCACCGGGCAGCGGATAGTCCGCGCCTTCCCATGGAGAGAGGAAATCGAAGTTACGGAATTCCTGATTGAGCCGGACGGGCTCATAGAGCACCCGCTTTTCCTGATCGTCGTAGCGCACCTCTACAAAACCGGTTAACGGAAAATCCTTGCGCAGTGGATGACCCTCGAAACCGTAGTCAGTCAGAATTCGACGCATATCGGGATGGCCAACGAAGATCACACCGTACAGATCATAAGCTTCGCGCTCGAACCAGTCGGCACCGGGAAATACCTCTACGATCGACGGAACCAGGGTCGTTTCGCTCGCTTGTGCCCGTAACCGCACCCGCGTGTTCAGGGTCGGTGACAAGAAATGGTAGATTACGTCGAAACGGTTCTCGCGACCGGGATAGTCCACCGCGGTGATGTCGATGATGCTGATAAAACGGCATTCGGGGTTGTCGCGGATGAATTGGACGGCCTCTACGAGCTTCTCGGTCTTCACCGCTACAGTAAGCTCGTCGAGCGCCACGGAATATTCGGTAGCCATCCCGTTCAGCCCGCTGACGATCTTTTTCCCGAGATTGTCGAGTGCTTCGTTCATCGCCATCAATCCACAATAAAAAGCCGCGCGCCCTTTTCCGTGCGCGAGCGATGAGGCTCAGCCCCGTCGGCGACTTGATAGCTCATGCCCGGTCTCAACGTGAACGAACGCCCATCGGCCAGATCGGTCCCGAGTTCGCCTTCCATGCACAGCAGGATGTGACCCTTTTGGCACCAGTGGTCGGCAAGGTCCCCGGGCGAATACTCCACAAGCCGCACGCGTATCTGTCCAAACTCTCGCGTGCGCCAGGTCGCAAACCCGCTGTCACCTTCGTGCGTGGTCGGCTCAATGGTCGACCAATCGGTCGTACCGAACGGGATATCGGTGATTTTCATCGTCTCACCGCTCGATTGTTCCGGTGCGCCGGATTTTCCTTTGAAGCAGCATTACGCCGTAGAGCAGCGCTTCAGCCGTCGGCGGACAGCCCGGAACATAGATGTCCACAGGGACAATGCGGTCGCATCCGCGCACCACGGAGTATGAATAATGGTAGTACCCGCCGCCGTTGGCGCAGGAGCCCATCGAAATGACATAGCGCGGCTCGGGCATCTGGTCGTAGACCTTGCGCAAAGCCGGGGCCATCTTGTTGGTGAGCGTGCCCGCAACGATCATCACGTCTGATTGCCGCGGAGATGCCCGTGGCGCGAAGCCGAAACGCTCGGCGTCATAGCGCGGCATCGACATCTGCATCATCTCGACCGCGCAGCACGCCAGACCGAAGGTCATCCACATCAACGATCCAGTGCGCGCCCACGTGATCAGGTCATCTGCGGCTGCAACAAAGAAGCCTTTGTCGGATAGCTCGTGATTGACCTCGAGAAAGTAGGGGTCATTGGCTCCGACCGGCTTGCCGGTTGACGGGTCAAGAATGCCTGTGCCAGCCGGTGCCAGTGCCGGGCCAAACCCGGGTGCTGCCGTTGTGGGCCTCAATCCCATTCGAGCGCGCCTTTCTTCCATTCGTAAGCGAAGCCGACGGTGAGGACCGCGAGGAAAACCACCATCGACCAGAAGCCGGTTGCGCCGAGTTTCCCGAAGGCTACTGCCCAGGGAAACAGGAACGCGACCTCCAGGTCGAAGATAATAAAGAGGATGGCTACCAGGTAGAACCGCACGTCAAATTTCATGCGCGCGTCGTCAAATGCGTTGAATCCGCATTCATAGGCCGAGAGTTTTTCGGGATCGGGCTGCTGGAACGCCACCACGAAAGGAGCGACCAGCAGGGCCAAACCGATCAGGCCAGCGACCCCGACGAAGACCACAAGCGGAAGATAATTCTGAAGGATGCCGGTCATCGGCGGTGCCTTTGCCCGCGGTTGGTGAAAGCCGCAGATTCGTTGTTTAGAATTGTTTCGAGGCTTAGCGCAGCGCAACAATGGGCGCAAGACAACCTGTTTTGAGGGTCTTTGCGTCCTCCTCCAGCTTGGAGAAGCCCCAACCGAC
>Ga0170475_109217474_pt1 | contig 13038 bp, 11 predicted proteins | sample Soicark_Litter_5_FD_111474 | JGI IMG/M metagenome (GOLD analysis project Ga0170475, IMG submission 111474) | Avena fatua rhizosphere microbial communities from Hopland, California, USA. Combined Assembly of 48 SPs | reverse complement strand
GCAGGGGCGCGAGCTGCGGGCCATCCGGCACCAGGTCCAGCCTCAGCTCGACTCGATCGTGAGCCGCACCCGAAGGCAACTCGACTCGGTGCTCACGCCGGAGCAGCGGAAAAAGGCGGAGGAGATCCGTCGCATGCACCCACGCCCACCCAGACCGCCCCGGGGAGAGGGTCCTCCGGACGGCCCGGATGGTCCTCCACCCGGAGGCCCGCCTATGTAACCAGCTGAACGTGGGCTGGCAATCCCGAGGGTGAGGGTCTAGCCTTTCTAAAGACCCTTACCCTTGGACATGACTCCCACCGCCCCATTTCCGGCTCCCGACTCGCGGCTGCTCACCACCAACAACGGAGACCTTCCAACTGGGGGAGGCTCCACCGGCCGGTCGGCGCTTCCTGAGGATCTTCTCAGGGAAGCGTCTCAGCGGCTGGCGATCGTATGTCTCGCCATTGCTGCGCTCTGGGCCGCGGAATTCATATTGGTACATCTGGTCCACCCATTGCCCGGTACGCTGCGGGACACGCAGTTGGCCAGCCATACCCAGTGGGTCCCCGTGTTCGACCTGGTTGGCGGGGCCAGCTTCCTTCTGTCACTCGCGCTCTTCTGGTATACTCGCCGGAGCAGGCGGAGCGCGCGTTTCCTGCTCGACCTCGCCTTGGTGTACGAGGTCCTCATCGCGCTTTCGATCGGACTTCTGGACTACGCGGTGGGAACCCCCGCGGGGGTTTCCTGGATAGCGGTCGTGATTCTTCTTTTTCCCCCCGTTATTCCGAGTGCCCCCTGGAAGACGCTTCTCGCGGCGCTCACCGCTGCCTCGATGGACCCGCTGGCCGCCACGTTCTGGAGGTCACAGGGAGTTGGGACCCCGAGTATGCCAGCCATTTTCATTCTGGCGGCGCCGAACTACCTCTGTGCTGCGTTGGCACCAGTCATCTCGCACATCATCACCCGGCTGGGCCGCGAGGTACGCAAGGCCCGGGAGATGGGGAGCTATGTGCTAACGGATCTGATCGGGCGAGGCGGCATGGGCGAGGTTTGGCAGGCCACTCACCGCTTCCTGGCTCGGCCAGCGGCCATCAAACTGATCAAACCTGATGTGCTGACCGCCGTGACCAAGGTCCAGGCCGACGTACTGGTGGAACGCTTTCGCCGCGAGGCGCGGGCGGCCGCCAATCTCCGTTCCCCGCACACCATCCAACTGTACGACTTCGGAGTAGCCGGAGACGGTACGTTCTACTACGTGATGGAACTGCTCAATGGAATGGATCTGCAAACGCTAGTGGAGGAGTACGGGCCGCTGTCTCCGGCGCGCACGATTCACATCCTGCAACAGATTTGCGAGTCTTTGGCCGAGGCTCACGAACGCGGGCTGATCCATCGCGACATCAAACCGGCCAACATTCAGGTTTGCTGTCTGGGGCATTACTACGATTTCGTGAAGGTGCTCGACTTCGGGCTGGTCAAGAGTGCAGCCAGCGAAGCGATAGCGGACTCTGGACTCACCGCACCGAATGTGGTGCCCGGAACACCGGCCTATCTGTCACCCGAAGGTGCCATGGGAGAGGTGGTGGATCAGCGGACCGATATCTATGCGCTGGGGTGTGTGGCTTACTGGATGCTCACCGGACGCTACGTGTTCGAAGGACAGGGGGCAGTGCAGCTCATGGCGCGTCATATTCACACCCCGCCCGAGCCCCCTTCGCTCTACAGCTTGTTCAGCATCCCTCCCAGGTTGGATGAGATCGTGCTGGCGTGCCTGGCCAAGGCGCCGGAAGACCGGCCTTCGACCGCGCGAGAGCTGGCCGATCTCCTGGGCGAGTGCGAGGTAGGCGAAGAGTGGAGCCGCGAGCATGCCAGGTTGTGGTGGGGCTCCCGACTTCAACCTGAAGCCGCGGTGAGCTTCAGCGACTAGCCGAGGTCGTCTTTCGCATCGGCCGCCGCAACCCGGCGGGCGCCTTCCGTCCAGTCGATCATCGGTGCCACATCCCGGTCGGTCATGCTCAGGGCCTGTCGAGCCCGTTCTACCACCGTGGAGCCACCCGGTAGCGCGAGCCCAAACTCCAACTCGGCCTCCCGACAGAGCCGCTCCTCCCGGGCGCGATATGACCGGGGAAGGGGACCACAGCGTGCCGCAATGCGCGCGTGAGTTGCCTCGTGCACGATGGAGGAGGCAATCTCGGCGATGGTGTGGTTTGGCTTCACCGTGAAGGTCAGCTCCACCAGGCACTCCCGGGTCTCGGGAAAAAATGCCCCGCGGCAGGGAAAGCGACGGACAACAAAACCCTGTATGTCCTGGCGAAGACGAACAAATCGTCTCGGGGCGTGAAGGGCGATCAGGTCGAGTGCCCGGGCCAAGCGGTCGAGAACCTCACGACTATCGATGTCGGGACGGGTGTTGGTCAGCCGCACCCGTAAGCCGCGCACCTCGTGCTCTTGCGTCAGCTCTTCGCCGTTGGGCAGGCCCATCATGTTCCCCATCCCGCGTCCCTCCAACGGATTCACTGTTCGTCCGGTGTCGCTTCCAGTCCACGCTGCTGCAGCAGCGGCTTGATACTCGGGTCGCGTCCTCTGAACGTACGATACAACGTCGCGAGATCCTCAGTACTGCCACGAGAGAGGATCATGTCTCGAAAGCGTTGGCCGTTGTCTCGCGTCAAGCCGCCGTGCTCGACGAACCAGGCATAGGCGTCATGGTCCAGGACCTCGCTCCAGAGATAAGCGTAGTATGCCGCCGAGTAGCCGCCACCCCAGATATGAGCAAAGTACGGAGTGCGGTATCGGGGGGGTATCTCGGGCAGGTCGACGTGGTACCGTGCCAATGCCTGGCGCTCGAAGTTCTCGACGTCCTGTTCCGGGGTGCCGCTGGGTAATGTGTGCCAGGCCAGATCCAGGAGAGCGGCTGCCAGGTATTCCGTGGTGGCGTATCCCTGATTGAAGGTGCGGCTCTTCTTGATCCGGTCCACGAGATCCTGAGGCATCGGGGCTCCCGTCTGATAATGCCGGGCGTACCTGGCGAATACGTCCGGCTCCAGGGCCCAGTGTTCGTTGAATTGGGAAGGGAACTCCACGAAGTCGCGTGGGGTATTGAGCAGGAGTGGGTACTCAAGGTGGGCGAAGAGCCCGTGCAGCGCGTGCCCGAACTCATGGAACATGGTGGTGACATCATCGAAGGTCAGAAGTGCGGGCATCCCTGGAGCAGGCTTGCTGAAGTTGGCAACGTTGTAGACCACCGGTTTGGTTCCCCGTAGTCCTGAAGGATCCACGAAGCTATCCATCCAGGCGCCACCGCCCTTGTTGTCCCGTTTGAAATAGTCGGCGTAAAACAACGCCATCGACGTACCATCCCGGTCAAAAACCTCGAAGACCCGGACGTCGGGATGGTACACCGGCAGATCCTTGCGCTCCTTGAAGGTGATGCCGTAGAGCTGGGTGGCGGCAAAGAAGACTCCGTCCTGCAACACCCGATCGAGTGAGAAGTAGGGCTTGAGCTGGCTCTCATCGAGATTGTACTCCGCCTGTCGCACGCGTTGCGCGTAGTACTGCCAATCCCAGGGAGCCAGCCTGAAGCCACCCTTTTGACCGTCGATGAGCGCCTGCATCTTGGCCGCCTCGGCCCGGGCCTTTCGGGTGGCCGGTGGAACCAATTGGCTGACCAGACCGACCGCAGCGTCCGGCGTCCGGGCCATCTGATTATCGAGAGCGTACCCGGCATAGGTTGGGAAGCCCAGCAAGTTCGCTCGTTCGATGCGGAGCGCAGCTAACCGGCGTACGACCGAGCGCGTGTCATTGCTATCTCCGCGGTCGGCGCGATGAATGGATGCCTCGAAGAGCCGCTGCCTCACACCACGGTCTTCAAGCGATGCGAGCGCAGGTTGTTGAGTGGTGTTCTGAAGCACGATCACGTACTTGCCGGCGAGCCCGCGCTCCTTCGCGGCCTCCGCCGAGCCAGCAATCTCTCCTTCACTAAGCCCTTTCAGCTGCGACCGATCGTCCAGAACCAGGGCCCCCGCCTTGGTGGCCGCGAGCAGCTTGTTCTGAAAGCTGGTGGAGAGCTGAGCCTCCTCCTGATTGAGCTGACGCAGGCGGTCCTTGGCGGATTCGGGCAGCTGGGCCCCCGCCCGCACGAAGTCGCGATGATAGTGCTCGATCAGCGTGTTTTGCTCCGGGGTCAACCCCAACGTGGCCCGGCGCTGGTAGACGCTGTGCACGCGCTGGAACAGGCGGGAATCGAGGTACAGAGCGTCAGACTGGGCGGCTAATCTGGGAGCCTCCTCGGTCTGTACCCGTTGCAGCGTGTCGTTGGTATTGGCTTGCACCACTGCTCCGAACACTCGGAGAGCCCGGTTGAGCAGGTCGCCGCTGCGCTCGAGGGCCACGATGGTATTCTCGAAGGTCGGACTGGCCTGCTGGTGGGCGATTGAATCGAGCTCGGCCCGTTGCCGCCGCATGCCTTCTTCGATGGCCGGCTGATAGTCGGCATTGCGGATGCGGTCGAATGCCGGGGCCTGGTAGGGCAGGGAACTGGGCTGGGCGAAGGGATTGGCGCCGCTGAATGCTGCCGCTGGGAGGGCTGCTGCCCCTGCACTACTCTGGTCCGAGCTGGATCGGGCGCAGCCTTGCGCCATGAGGCACAAGGTCAGGGTCAAAGCGGCTCGCATGGGAGTCCTCGTCAAGATGTGGCGTGGCAGCAGTTCTCGAGATCTATGACTCAGGGCGACGCTGTGGCATGGAGGTTCGGACTCGCCAGCGGCGCAAAACGTTGTTCCGGGCCCTACGCGCCAGATCACCCAAGCGCAGCCGGAACACCTCGACCCGGGTTGCCGGCATCGCTCGTACTCCATACCTCGGCTGGTATCCTAAAGTTTCGAGAAAGTCGCCGGCCTCAGCCTCGAACATTTCGACCTCCCGCCGGCTCAACACCTGTTGCCATCCCGCAGCACGCGACCGAACCGGCGCCTTTCCCACCAGGTGGTGTTGGCGCTCGTTATACCTGGTAGGCTTGGAAGCATTGGCTGACGCCATTTCCGGCTCGTACTCCAGTCCCATGAAGGAGGTAATCCGACGCAGGCTGCTCTCGGGCTCGTTCAGGATGTCTTCGTACCGCATCCGCAGAACCCGATCTGGCCCCAGGTCCAGTTCCGCCGCCAAACCAAGGGCACAGCGCGCCATCCAGAACTCGGCGGCGTGAAGAGCGTTGTTGGGGCCCCAATCGAGCGGCAGCAACGAAGCCGCTACGGCCCGCCCATCGCGAACCAGATGAATGAAACGGGCCGCGGGAAAAAGGCGGAGCAAACCACGTATCCGCCTGAAGTTCGTTGGGGTGTGATCGATCCAAACCTCAGCTGCGGGTTGTCCCACTTTCCGGCCGTACGCCTGGGCCAGCCCGTTCCACAGCTCGGGGAGTCCGGTGCCGAACTCGGCGGGCTGGATCTGGGCAGGGTCCAAGGGAAGGTCCCAGAGTAACCGGAAACGCTCGTGCGCCACGATCCGGCTGAGGGCCGCGCGCGAATCGATCCGACCATCGGGATCCGCGTGGGCGAGCTGATCGTCCATGAACTGGCTCTCGGGAAGGCAGAGGCAGCGCGAATGGCCGCCGAGCATAGCCCCGAGCATGGTGGTTCCGCTGCGCTCGCAGCCACCAATGAACAGCGGTTTCATGATTTTTCCAGTTCTCTCAACCGCTTCTCGATGAATCGTCGCTGGGGTTCCTGCCGGGTAAGACTCAGTGCCCGCTGATATGAGTCAATGGAATCTGCAGTCTGACCCAGCCGGCGACAGAGCTCAGCCCGGGCGGCGTGCGCCAGCTGATAATCACGAAGCTCACCCCGCGACAGAATGCTGTCGATCAAGCTGAGACCGGCGGCAGGGCCATCGCGCATTGCCATGGCTGCGGCGCGGTTGAGCTCCACCACCGGGGAAGGATCTGCTCGCAGCAGCACGTCATAGAGCCCGACGATCTCGGTCCAGTCGGTGCTGTCGGCGCTGCCGGCTTCAGCGTGGACTGCTGCAATGGCCGCCTGCAGCGTGAATGGGCCAAATTGCCGAGACCGCATAGACCGTTCTACCAGGCTGACTCCTTCGGCGATCAGCTGTCGATTCCACTGCGTGCGATCCTGCTCATCCAGCAACACCAGCTCGCCTTCGGGGGAGGTCCGCGTCTCCCGACGGGACTCATGCAGCAGCATCAGAGCGAGTAGCCCCATTGCTTCCGCTTCGGGCAGAAGCTCTACCAGAAACCGTCCCAGCCTGATGGCTTCAGCGGACAAGTCGTGACGGGTGAGGGAAGCACCAAACGAGGCGGAGTAGCCCTCGTTGAATACGAGATAGATCACCTGCAACACACTCGCAAGGCGCTCGGGAAGGTCGGTGCGGGCGGGCACCTGATAGGGAATGTTCGCTGTCTTGATCTTGGCCTTGGCCCGGACGATACGCTGGGCCAAGGTCGGCGCGGGAGTGAGAAAGGCGCGAGCAATCTCTTCCGTGGTGAGCCCGCATACTTCTCGCAGGGTCAGGGCTACCTGCGCGTCGGGCGGCAGCGCCGGATGACAGCAGGTAAAGATCAGTCGCAGACGGTCGTCCTGAACACTTTCTTCCTCGATCTCTTCGGGCTGGGTGACCGCGTGGCCCAGCTGGTCTGCCAGTGGACGCAGGGACGCATCGAAACGGGCTCGCCGGCGGAGTGAGTCGATGGCCTTGAACCGGCCGGTGGAGATCAGCCAGGCGCGCGGGTTCCGTGGAGCGCCGTCCAGCGGCCAGCGCTCCACGGCGGCAGAAAACGCCTCCTGCATGGCCTCTTCGGCCAGATCGAAGTCTCCCAGCAGACGAATCAGCGTGGCCAGGACGCGGCGGGAATCCGTCCGGAAGATCTGCTCGATGTCGTCTGGAGTCACGAGTCGCGAGTCACGCGTCAATGGCGGGCTCTCCGTCGAGTCGAACTTTCAGGTCTGGCAGACTCGACCATCGTAATTGCCCCAACACGCGACTCGCGACATCTCGCTCATGCCCTGGCGCCGGCGGCCTCCTCCCGTTTGGCGGCGTCCGCGGAGAAGTCCACCACCGGGCGGACCTCGATGCTACCTAGGCGGGCCGAAGGAATGCGCGCGGCTACCTGAATGGCGTCGTTCAGGTCCTTGGCGTCGATCAGATAAAATCCGCCGAGCTGCTCCTTGGTTTCAACGAACGGGCCATCGGTGGTCGAAGTCTTCCCGTTGCGAACCCGCACGGTGGTGGCCGTGGCCGTAGGCTGGAGCGCCTCGCCCGCCACGTACTTTCCGTTCTTCCGGATGTCCTCGGTAAACGCGAAGTACTCGTTCATGATCGCCTCGCCGTCTGACTGCGGCATGGTCTCCCAGTTCTTCTCGTTCTCGTAGATGAGACAGAGGTATTTCATGGAATCCTCCTGATGGGGTGGCCCTTCGTGATCGTGTAGTAGTCGTTCGGAGCCACCGCAAATCGACAAGCTCGACACGTGATTGGCTGATCGATACTTAGGCGGCAGCCGCCGGAGGGCTGTAGCTAGTAGCCGGTGTTGTGGAAGGCCTTGATCCGGTCCTCGAGGTCGGCGGGATCGGTGGAGATGACCTTGCCCCAGGGGGTTACGTCGATTCGAACCTGGGCGGCCCCAGGAATAGCCGTGGGGGCGAAGGCAAAACGCCACCAGGGGGGATGCTGGACCAGCCGGGACATGCCATCCCAGTGAACCGTGATGGTCTGTTTGCCCATGCGGGGCGGCGGCGCTCCCAGCAGCTGGCCTACGCTGGTGAAGGCAGCCGCCCAGGATGCGCCGGTGATTAGCGCACCAAAAAACGCGAAGATCAACAGCATCCAAATCAGTCGCGCCATTGGGGCTCCTTAGTCCTTTAGCGAGCGGCTCTCCTCTTTCAACACGGCCAGGCTCTTGATACCAAGGCTGAGCAGCGCCTGGAACGTCCCCTTTACCCCGACCTTGGCCCCGGTGCGCGGAGGATCTGAACTCTGGCTTACCACGGTCAAAGTACCGGTCTGGTCGCGGACTTCATACGCTCCAACCCCAAGGCCGCCGACTGAGCCTTTGACGTTCCCCTCGATGTGCACGGTCTTGCCGTCATAGTGCGACGGGTCGTTCAAGAGGTCACGGATGGGCGTGACTCCGGCACACCCTGAAAGAAGCCAGGCACTGGCCGTCAGAGCGAGAGGAAGGCGCACGTGAGGGAATGCTGTAACCATAAAAGCCGACTCCGCTGGAGAAGCACCGAGCCACGGGAAAACTCGCAATCTACTCCAGGATCAGGGTGACGCCAGCAATCATGAGGTGCCTGCCCGAAGGTTACCAGTCGGTGGGACGGTAGTCCTTGAGGAACTGGCCCCATACGTGGGAGCCGGAGTTCACACCCGAAATGATAGGATCGACAATCCGGGCAGCGCCATCGACAATATCCAGTGGCGGGTGGAATCGGTGCTCGGCAACTTTGCGGGCTGCGATGTCCGCGGGATCCTCATCCGTCACCCACCCGGTATCCACGCTGTTCATGTGAATGCCGTCGCGCTGGTAGTCTGTAGCCGAGGTGCGGGTCATCATGTTGAGCGCTGCCTTGGCCATATTCGTGTGAGGATGGCGGGTCGTCTTGAAGTTTCGATAAAACTGACCCTCCATAGCCGAAACGTTAACGATGTGTTTCTCGTGTCCCGGGGCCCGGAGCAGCAGTGGCTTGAGCCGGGCATTAAAGATGAATGGGGCCACGGCGTTGACGAGATGAACTTCCAATAGCTCGACCGATGGTACCTCGTCCAGGAGAAGCCGCCACGAGTTCCGCTGCCGCAAATCCAGCTGCTGCAGGTCCTGGTCGAGCTGGCCGCTGGGGAACAGGTGCCGCTCGCCTCCGTGTTCCTCCGGAAGCAACCGAATCTGGGAGAGTTGCGCGGCGTGGGTAACTCCGGAGAGCACAGGATGCGAAGGATGACCCCAGCGAGGTGATTTCTGCTCGTGCTCGGGCAGCATACGGTACTCCCGAAGCCCTTCGTAGCTGCCGAGCAAGCGACGAACGGCCGCTGGCATGTCGCCGAATGAGGTGGTCTCGGCTTCCATCATGTGCTGATAGAAGTCCGGCGGCCGGCGCACCGTCTGGCACGCGTTGTTGATAATGAAGTCGAGGCGATTGCGGGTAGCGAGCAGATGGTGGCAGAAGGCCTCGACACTGGGCGTGTGCCGCAGGTCAATCCCAAAGATCTCGAGCCGGTCCGACCAATCTGCAAAGTCAGGCTCCCGGGCGTAGCGAGCGGCTGAATCCCGGGGGAACCGGGTGGTGACGATGACCTGGGCTCCTGAGCGCAGCAGCTTGATTCCAGCCTGGTAGCCGATCTTGACCCGCCCTCCCGTCAACAGCGCGACGCGACCCGACAGGTCGGCCAGCTCAGCGCGTTTGGCAAAGTTGAACTCGGCGCACGCCGGGCACAGCTGATCATAGAAGTGATGGAGCCGGGAAAAGGGCTGTTTGAGATGTAGCAGTGCTGGGGGTCCAGGCTTTCTTCCGGTGCACCGCCGTCGGTGATGTCCTGAGGTTCGAAGCCGGAAGGAGGAAACACGTTCGGGGTAGTGAAAACCGTCTGGCGGCGCAGGCTCCGAATGCCGGTGCGGCTAAGCGCGGCATCTTCACGCTTGATCCGTTCGGCCTTCCGGCGGCGAACCGTGGCCTTGACCATCCGGCGGCGCGCAACGGTGTCGGGCACGTACACCGCGCCGGCGGCATTGAGCAGGCGGTGACGGTCCTCGGCGGGAACGGCGGCCAGCAGCCCGCGGTCGGCAATCACGGCCTCGAGCAGGTCGGTGGCCGCGCGAACGCGCTCGAGGAGGGCCTGATCCCCGGTGGGAACGCTGAGTTGTAGAGTCATGCGGAAAGGCTAATGCGGTGCTTGGTCTCCGCAAAGCCAGCGACGACTAGAGATCTCCATTGGACGAACCCGGGGCTCTCGACCCGGGACTCTCCATTTCGGCCATCTCATGCAGCTCAGGCGGGTAGGCGTTCGGGTCCAGGTCAACCGGCAAACTCACCTCCAGCACTTCGCCCTCTACCGTTACGAAGGCCCGGTCTCCCGGCCCCGGTTCCACGGTACCAAACCCAGTAAAGCTGCCAAAGGCCGGGATCAGCGCTCCAGTTTGACCGATGAGGAAGCAGGGAAGCGTTTCCCGCTGCAATCCGCGGCCGAGGAGAGTAATGCCGGGATGAACGTGGCCGGCCAGCCCATAGGCATCACCAGTGGCCACTGGCTCATGGCGGAAGACAAAGGGCGGCACGAACGCCGGGGCATTGACGCAGTTGATCCGCAGGTCGCCGGGCGGATCGCCGGCGTGCCGGTCGTGGTTTCCCCGAACCAGCAGGATCTCGACGGGAGCAGCCAGGCTGCGCCAGCGGCGCAGCTCAGCCAGCGTATGAGAGGCGACCCGTCCCGCTTTGGCGTGGAAGAGGTCGCCCAGAACCACCATGCGTCGCGCACCGGTGCGGGTGAGCGCGCTGTCCAACCGAGCCAGGTCGTCGCTGGTAGTGCCAATCGGGATGGGGATCCCCGTGGCCCGAAAGGTGGAAGCTTTACCCCAATGGAGATCGGCTACGATCAAGGTGCTTGCGTTGGGCCACCAGAGCGCGCGCTCGGGCAGGAGATAGATCTCTTCGCCAGCGATCTTCAACAACACATCGGTCATCGAAACCCTCTGCCTCGTCCCCGGGCAAACCGCGCGCTGACGTTTCCGGCCGCGGCCGCACGTTCCAGTGGTGCCGCCAGCCGGCGGACCCGATCAAGAAATTTCTCACTGCTCACCTGCTCCCGGGCGCGATCCACCAGCAGCGCGAACGCCAGTGGAGTGGGGCGCCGGCATTCCTTGATGCTGATGCGCCCGCGGGCGATCCGCTCCAGCGTTCGGCCCAACCGGCTCCGCTCCAGCTGCTTCTCCAACACCTCACGGTGGGCCTGGAACAGCAGGAGGTTGTCCGGATCGTAGCGGGCAAACACGTCGTACAAAAGTCCGCTGGAAACCTGGACCTGTTTGACGCTCTTGTTCCGGCCCGGATAGCCCTGAAAAATCAGACCGGCGACCCGGGCAATCTCCCGGAACTGACGTTTGGCCAGCTCGGCGGCATTGAGACTTGCCGGGATATCGTGGACCAGATGATCGCTAGACACCAGGCCGGCATCGAGTGCTTCCTCCAATTGGGCCTGGTCAGGAGAGAGCAGCTCGAAGCCGTAGTCGTTCGCGGCCAGGGTGAAGGTAATCGGCCCCAGTTGGGCCAGTCGATAGGCGAACAACGCCGCGAGTCCTTCATGCACCAGCCGGCCCTCGACTGGATAAAAGAAGAGGTGATGTCCTTCACGAGTCTGCACCCTCTCGATCAGCAACTCGTCGGCCGCGGGGAGACAGGACCACTCGGCTTGAAGCTCGAGGATCCCTCGCACCGCCTCCATTTCCGACCCTAGGTAGAGGCCCTGGCGAGCCTGGTCCAGCTTGTTCCGGACCGCTGCAGCAAGCTCAGGCGAGAGGGGAAACCGGGCACCGGTCCAGTGGGGCACCACCGAGGTGGTCTCCCGCGCCGTCCTGACCCAGGCCGTCATCTCCCGCACCCGGACGAATTCCAGGGTCCTGCCGGCAAAGGTGAACACGTCACCAGGCCGGAGCCGGGCAATAAAGTTCTCCTCCACCGTCCCGATGGTTTTGCCGCGGACGAAACGCACCTTCATCGCCGACTCGCTCACGATGGTTCCGATCGACATCCGGTGTCGCGCGGCAACCATGCGGTCTCGCGGTACGAATAGCCCGTCCCGCTCCACCAGCTTGTTGTATTCGGGATACGCGCTCAGGGCCGTGCCGCCGCGGGTGATGAAGTCCATGACCCAGCGCCATTCGGCAGCGGTCAGGTCGCGGTAGGCGCGGGTGGTTCGCACTTCGGCCAGGAGCTCATCGGGCCGGAATCCACCCCCGACGGCAATGGTGACAGCATGCTGCGCGAGGAGATCCAGGGGGCGCTCCACCGGAGGCCGCGACTCGATGGCGCCCTGAGCGAGCGCATCGCGGGCCGCGGCGATGTCCACCAGCTCCAGGGCATTGGTCGGTACGCAGGTAAGTCGGCTGACGGCGCCGGGCTGGTGGCCGCTTCTGCCGGCCCGCTGAATCAGCCGGCCGACCGCTTTGGGGCTGCCTACCTGGAGGACGCGGTCAACCGGGGTGAAATCGACGCCGAGGTCGAGCGTCGACGTGCAGACGACGCAGCGGAGCCGCCCGTCGCGAATGCCGTCTTCAACCCACTCCCGGGTGCCGCGGTCGAGCGAGCCATGGTGCAAGGCGATGACGCCGGCCCAGTCGGGGCGAGCGCTGAGCAAAGCCTGAAACCACAGTTCGGCAGTGGCCCGGGTGTTGGTGAACACGAGGGAGGTGTTGCCCTCTTCGATTGCGGCAATCACTTCGGGCAGCAGCCGCAGTCCGATCTGCCCCGACCAGGGGAAGCGCTCCATCGTCTCCGGAATCAGGGAATCGACCTGCAAGCCCTTCGGCACCAGCCCCCGAATGATTCGCCCTGGTCGTTCGAGTCCTTCCGATGTGAGGCCCAGCAGAGTGTCCCGAGCGGTGTCGAGATTTCCCAGGGTGGCGGAGAGTCCCCAGATGCGGAGGTCGGGCCTCCAGTGGCGCAGTCGCGCAAGCGCGAGCTCGGTCTGAACCCCGCGCTTTGAGGCCATCAGCTCGTGCCATTCGTCCACTACCACCAGCTCCAGATGCTCGAAAAGGGCCGGCGTGTCAGACCAGGTGAGAAGAAGCGAGAGGCTCTCGGGCGTAGTCACCAGGGCGGTAGGAAGGCGCCTGCTCTGCCGGGCGCGGACTCGCGGCTCGGTATCACCAGTGCGGGATTCCACGATCCAGGGAAGCCCCAGGTCTTCGACCGGGGCCCGAAGTGCCGCCTCGGTATCAGCCGCCAGAGCTCGGAGCGGCGTAACCCAGAGAACGCGGAGCGGTGGCGCTCCCCGTCTCGCTCCGTCCCAGCTTCGTCTCACGCCGGCCGGATAATCCCGCAGCCATTCGAG
>Ga0170475_127232515_pt1 | contig 13048 bp, 4 predicted proteins | sample Soicark_Litter_5_FD_111474 | JGI IMG/M metagenome (GOLD analysis project Ga0170475, IMG submission 111474) | Avena fatua rhizosphere microbial communities from Hopland, California, USA. Combined Assembly of 48 SPs | reverse complement strand
TTTAGCCACACTTACCCTTAGCGGCACGATGATGATCTCGGTCTTCACGATCCGCGACTCGCTGCTGCATACTCTTGATACGTTCTATCAGATCTATCAGAACGATATCTTTGTCGATATGAGCGATTACTACCGCGTCGATCAGCTTCAGAACCAGGCCTTGCAGGTGCCAGGTGTCAAGACATTTGAGCCATGGGGCAGCCAATCGATGCGGCGTGTGCGGCCGAACGGCACCGAAAGCAACGATATCGAGGTCAAAGCGCCGCCAGCCAATACGCAACTGTTCCGACCGATCCTGCTTGAAGGCCGCTGGCTTGATCCAAGCGATGAGAATGCGATCGTGATCGCCAACTCGCTCCTAGCCGAGGAGCCGGATCTTCAGATCGGCGATGAGCTGATGCTGAAGATCGGCGAACGCGTGACGCATTGGCGGATTGTCGGTATTACACAGGTGATGTTCGCCCAAAACCTGGTGTATGCGAACTACGCCTATTTTGCCCGCACAATCGGCCCGATGAATCGATCTGGATACGCTCTGGTGGCCACTACGCAGCACGATGATCCCTTCCGCACACAAGTCGCCGCGCAGCTTGCCGACCAATTTCACCGCGCGGGGATGCGGCTCCAGGCCGTGCGCAGCATTGCGGAAGATCGCCAGCAGCAGCAGGAGCGCTTCAATATTCTGGTGGCTTTTCTCATGGGCATGGCGCTGCTGCTGGGCATTGTTGGCGGGCTGAGCTTGATGGGAACGATGAGCATCAGCGTGCTGGAACGCACCCGCGAGATTGGCGTGATGCGCGCGATCGGGGCTTCGAACGGCGCGGTGCTGCGGATCGTCCTGCTAGAAGGTGTGTTTATCGGCCTGCTGAGCTGGCTGTTTGCGATGCTGATCGCACTGCCGATCAGCAAGCTGATCAGCGATGCGGTTGGGGTAGCGTTTCTGCGCTTGCCCTTGAGCTATGTGTTCTCGATCGGTGGGGTTTTTATCTGGCTGTCGGTTGTGGTGCTGCTGGCGGCGGCGGCTAGCTTCATACCAGCCCGGCAGGCGGCGCGCATCACCGTGCGCGATGCGCTGGCATATGAGTGAAGCTATGATGCGCTGTACTCATTGTGATGATCAGATGCCTGCCGATGCCGAGTTCTGTATTGAATGCGGCATGCGCGCGCCAGCATATTCCAGCGCCGGCGCATCGACCCGGCGGATTCCGGCACCGGCACAGGCCGAGCGACGCCCGCCGTCCGCGGAACACATGCCCAGCGCGTATCCGCTCCAGGCGTACCCGCTTCCGGCCGCATCACCGCCGGCGCAAACCAACATTGTCGCGCTGATCAGTTTGATCTTTGGCATTCTTGGCTGGGTTGGCCTGCCGCTCTTTGGGGCGATCATTGCAGTTATCGCTGGACATTATGCGCGGCGCACCTCGCACAACCGCCAGCACCCGGCCGGGGGCGATCAGCAGGCGATGATCGGGCTGATTCTGGGGTACGCGCATCTCGCGCTCCTGCTGGCGCTGGCGGTTGCCTATGTCCTGGCGCATTCGATGAGCTTTATGTATGGAGGGGCACTCTTCAAATAGCATCGGGCGTACGCCAAATGGTACTTTTCTTCTTTTGTTGGTTCTTTTTCGCCCTACGGGCGAAAAAGAACCAACGAAGGGTTTGAAATCCCCTGCCTCTGTACGCCCAAAACAGAACGAATGCGGTGGCGCATCCAGGCCACGAAGGTGGCCTTCGTACCGGAAGCCGAGGGCTTCAGCCCGGCGGCGATTGAGCAAGATATTTCTTTATGAACTCTCTAGCCCAGAGGATGCCAATGAATGCGTACCTCAGCGTAAGAAACGTTCGCAAAGCGTATGGAAAAACGCCAGTGCTGAAGGATGTGTCGCTCGATGTCTACGAGGGCGAGATCCTGGCGCTGCTTGGCCCGAATGGATCGGGAAAAACAACCTTTGTCAAAATTCTGGCTACTCTGCTGACCAAGGATGCCGGCCGCGTCAATATCCTGGGCTACGATATCGATAAGGATGTTCAAAGCATCCGCCATCTTTTTGGGTATGTGGGGCAGGATACCGAACGCTCCGCCTATGCGCGGCTGACTGTGCGAGAAAATCTTCAGTTTTTTGGCGCGCTCCACGGCCTCAGCAAAGCCGATGCCGATGCGCAGATCGATAAGCTGCTGTTTTACTTCGATTTTGAGTCGAACGTCAATCAGCTCTTCCACCATCTCTCGGGCGGGCAGAAGCAGACGGTGGTGATCATGCGCGCGCTGCTCTACGACCCGCCGCTGATCTACCTGGACGAGCCGACCAAGGGCCTTGACCCATTCGTAGCGCAGCGAATTCGTTCCTACCTGAAAACCTACGTCCGCAAGGAGCACAAGGCGCTGCTACTGACCTCGCACATTTTGTCGGAAGTAGATGAGCTGGCCCAGCGGGTTGCGCTGATCAACGATGGCGTGATCTCAATCGTCGCAACCCCCTTGAACCTGAAGCAAGATGTCGGTGTCTCATATTTTATCGAGCTGCCAAAAGAAAGCATCTCAGATCAGATAAAAGATGACATTATGGCCCACGATGCGATCATTCTCTGCACCGAGCGCGAGTCGGACTGGTGGTCGTTCGGCGTCACCAATGTGCTCGATGGCACCGAGGCGGTGATTCACACGCTGCGCAAGCATCACCTCCAGACTCAGTTTCGCAATCACGCCATTTCGCTCGAAGATGCCTTTGTGCATCATATCGGCATGCTAAAAGATAAATTCGACCATTGAAAAGGAACGCGATCATGTCGACGATCACATCGACAGTTCTGGTAGAACGGCCCAGCGTGGCAAGCCTTTCAAAGCCCGTCTCGGCGTGGCGCGTCTGCCTGGTGACGATTGTCAAAGAGCTACAAATGGCGCGGCGCTATCTCCCCGACCTGATCGGGCGATTGGTCGAGCAGGTGATTCGGCTCGGGTTTTACTTTCTGATGTCCACAGTGTTGGCCTACCGCAATGTCGATGCGCTGGCGGGGGCCAACCTCAGCGACCATAATCTGTTCATCTTTTTGCAGGCCAGCGCGCTGCTGATGGCATTTAGCGGCACCGCGCTGTCGGCACCAATGGATGCCATTGGCAGCGACCTGTATAACGGAACGTTGGAATTCTTATACAGCGGGCCATCATCACGCTATGCCTACTTTGTCGGCACCGTGATCTCGGCGGCGATCATCAATCAATTTACGTTTATCCCGCTGTATATTTTCTTTATTGTTTCCTCGGGTGCCAAACCAATCAACATGCTTATGGTGCTGCTGGTGTGTATGCTGGCGCTGGTGACGCTGGTGGCAATGGGCATCATGATCGGGCTGTTGGCGCTGATCTGGCGGCAGGCCGGCTCGTTCGCCAAGCTGCTCGGCCTGCTGTTCGAGTTTCTGGCCGGCGCGTATCTGCCGCTTTCGGCATTCCCACAGGCGGTGCAGTATCTTTCCTACCTGCTGCCATACACCTGGGGCTACGACCTGATGCGCTATTACAGCTTCGATGGCCAGTGGAAAACCTTCATGCCGGTGTGGGTGGAATGGAGCGTGTTGGCGCTCTTTGCGGTCGTTTTTGTGCTGCTGTCGCGCTTTCTTTTGCAGCGCGCTGAGCTACAGGCGAAGAAGATGGGATTGCACCTTTTGTAGTCGATTTTTCGCCGGATCGCCGGCATAGTGTTGATCATGAATGAGGGCGGTATGACCCATTCACTAAACCAGGATGCTGCGCCCTACGAGGCTGCGATTGCCATTATTGGCATGTCAGGCCGGTTTCCAGGCGCGCAGGATGTCGATACCTTCTGGCAGAACATCGCCGCCGGCGTGCGCTCGATCCGCAGCTTTTCGGATGCCGAGCTGCTGTCAGCCGGGATCGACCCGGCGCTGCTCCAGCAGCCCAACTATGTCAAAGCCGGTGCCATCCTCGATGATATCGAGTCGTTTGATGCGGCGTTCTTTGGCTACCCGCCGCGCGAGGCCGAGGTGATCGACCCGCAGCACCGGTTGTTTCTGGAATGTGCCTGGGAGGCGCTCGAACACGCCGCCTACAACCCCGAAGCCTATAGCGGCCTGATCGGCGTGTTTGCCGGTGCCAGCGCATCGACATACGCGCATCATCACGTGTTGACACGCGCCGATGTGCTGGCGTCGATGGGGATGCTTGTCGTCGCCATGAATAATGAGTCGGACTCGCTGGCTTCGACCGTCAGCTACAAGCTCAACCTGCGCGGGCCAAGCGTGGCCGTGCAGACGTTTTGCTCGACCTCGCTGGTGGCGGTGCATATAGCCTGCCGCAGCTTGCTGACGTATGAATGCGATATGGCGCTGGCCGGCGGCGTGATGCTCGCGGTGCCGCACCGCGCCGGCTACCTCTACCAGGAGGGCGGGATTGTGTCGCCCGATGGCCGCGTGCGCACGTTCGACGCCAGCGCCCAGGGCAGCGTGATGGGCAATGGCCTGGGGATCGTGGTGCTCAAGCGCCTGGGCGAGGCGCTGGCCGATGGCGATCAGATCTATGCGGTGGTGCGCGGCTCAGCCGTCAACAACGATGGCATCCGCAAGGTCGGCTACACTGCGCCCGGCCTGGCTGGCCAAACCGAAGTTATTGTCAGCGCGCTGATGAACGCGGATGTGTCGCCCGAGACGATCAGCTATGTCGAGGCGCACGGCACCGCCACGCCGCTGGGTGATTCGGTCGAGCTAGCCGCCATGATCAACGCCTTTCGGGCAAGCACGGCCAGAAGGCAGTTCTGCGCGATCGGCTCGGCCAAGCCGAACATCGGCCATCTCGACCGCGCCTCGGGCGTGACCGGGCTGATCAAGACCAGCCTGGCGTTGCATCACCAGACCCTGCCGCCCAGCATCGAGTTCGATTCGCCCGACCCGCAGCTTGATCTGCCGAACAGCCCATTTTATGTGAATACCAGCGCACGCCCCTGGCCGCGCAACGGCCACCCGCGCCGCGCCGGAGTCAGCTCGTTCGGCCTGGGCGGCACGAATGCCCATGTGGTGCTGGAGGAAACGCCCGCGCGCGCGCCCAGCCGCCCGGCCCGGCCACACCAGCTGCTGCTGCTGTCGGCCAAAACGCCTACCGCGCTTGATGCGGCCACCGCCAACTTGGCGACCTACCTATGCCAACACCCCGATGCCAATCTCGCCGATGTCGCCTACACGCTCCAGGTTGGGCGCAGCGTTTTCAATCACCGGCGCATGCTGGTGGCGCGCGATCATGACGATGCGATTACGGCGCTGGAGCGTGCCGACCCCGCGCGCGTGCTGACGGTCAACCAAACCAGTCGCGACCGGCCGGTGGCGTTCCTGTTCCCCGGCGTGGGCGACCACTACGCCGGCATGGCCCAAGAACTATACGCTAGCGAGTCGGCCTTTCGCGAAACCATCGACCGTTGCTGCACGCTGTTGCAGCCGCTCCTGGGCCTGGATCTGCGCACGCTGCTGTATCCGACGGACGACCGACGACCGACGACCGACGGGCCGACTTTGCGGCGCGAGCCAATGCCAGCCGCGCGCAGCCCAATGCACGCGACTGCGCTGGCACAGCCGGCGGTGTTCGTGATCGAGTATGCGCTGGCGCAGCTGCTGATCGGCTGGAGCGTGCGGCCCGCCGCGCTGCTGGGCTATAGCGTCGGCGAATATGTGGCGGCCTGCCTGGCCGGCGTGCTGTCGCTGGAGGATGCGCTGACGCTGGTCGCCGGCCGTGCGCGCCTGATCGCCACCCAACCGGAAGGCGCGATGCTGGCGGTGTTCCTATCCGAAACGGCGGTTGCGCCGTTCCTGCACGATGGTGTGGCACTGGCGCTGGTGAATGGCCCACAGAGCTGCGTGCTGGGTGGCCCACCCGCCGCAATCGCTGCGTTGAGCGAAGAGCTGACCCGCCAGGACATCGCCTGCCGAGCGGTGCCGACGACACATGCCTTCCACACCGCGCTGCTGGCACCCGTCGCAGCCGAAGTGACTGCGCTGGCGCGCACGCTGACGCTGCATCCGCCTGCCATTCCCTACGTGTCGAACGTGACTGGGACGTGGATCACGGATGCGCAGGCGACTGACCCGGCCTACTGGGCGCGGCATATGGTCGAAACGGTGCGCTTCGCCGAGGGCGCGGCGACGCTGCTGGCCACGCCCGAGCAGGTGCTGCTCGAAGTAGGGGCTGGGCAGGCGCTTAGCTCATTTGTGAAGGGCCACCCGGCCTGTGGGCGCACGCGCTTCGGCCATGTGATGGCGACGCTGCCGGGCGCGCAGGAGCGAACACCCGAGCGGGCCACCTTGCTCGCGACACTCGGCAAACTCTGGATCGCGGATGTGCCGATCGATTGGAGCAGTGTGTATGCCGAGGAACGGCGCAACCGGCTGGCGCTGCCGACCTATCCGTTCGAACGCCAACGTTTCTGGATCGAGCCGGCAGCCCGAAAAGCCGAAGAGCACACCAGCGACCTGAAATCGATCTCGAACAAACAGGAGCGCAAGCCCAATATCGCCGATTGGTTTTATTTACCTTCCTGGAAGCGCTCCAGCCCAACCAGCGCGCTGGCACCAATCGGCAGCTTTGCCGAGCGCCGCACCTGGGTGCTCCTTATCGATGAATGTGGTGTTGGTACACAGCTGGCGCGCTGGCTCACCGACCATGGCCTGACCGTGGTCACGGTCACCGCCGGGGCGGCATTCGCGCAGCACAGCCCACACGCTTACACCGTGGTGCCCACACGACGCGCCGATTATGAAGCGATCCTCGAAACATTGGAAGCATTGGATCTGCTGCCCCAGCAGGTGATCCATATGTGGAATGTCACCCCGCCGACTGCCCCGGTTGATACAGCTGAGGCGATTGCGCCACTGCTGGAGCGCGGGTTCTACAGCCTCATGGCGCTGACGCAGGCGCTGGGCAACCGTGGGCTGGAGCGCTGCCAAATCAGCGTGGTAGCGAACGAGCTGCACGATGTGAACGGCACAGAAGCTATCTGCCCGGCGAAGACCACGCTGATTGGCATCTGCAAGGTGCTTTCGCAGGAATATGCCGCGCTCACCGGCCGCAGTATTGACATTGTGCTGCCGGCCAACACCGGCGATGCCAGCGCCTTGACCGAGCAGCTTGCGCAGGAGATCGCCGGCGCGCATCCCGATACGATTGTGGCGCTGCGCGGGCCGCACCGCTGGGTGGAAGCCTTCGAGCCAGTGCGAATCGAGCAGGATCAGAGCAGCCGCATGCTGCGTACGCGTGGCGTCTACCTGATCACCGGTGGCCTGGGTGGCCTGGGCCTGGCCCTGGCCGAGGAGCTGGTGGCCAAGCAGCAGGCCAGGCTGGTACTGGTGGGCCGGACAGCGCTGCCGCCGCGCGACCAGTGGCCGCATATGCTCGCCACCAACGATCTCACCAGCGGCGTGGGCCGGCGCATCCAGATCATCAGCGAGCTGGAGGCGCACGGTGCCGAGGTGCTGGTGTTGCAGGCCGATGTGGCCGACCCGCGCCAGATGCGCGCTGCGGTTCAGCACGCCATAGCACATTTCGGAACGCTGCACGGCGTGTTTCACACCGCCGGCGTTCCTGCGCTGGGGATCATCCAGCTGAAAACGCCCGAGGCTGCCGCCGAGGTATTCGCGCCCAAAATCCAGGGCACGCTGGCACTGGCCCAGGCGCTGGCCGATATTCCGCTGGATTTTCTGGTGCTATTTTCCTCGGTCGCGGCTGCGACGAGCGGCGGCCCCGGCCAGGCCGATTACTGCGCCGCCAACAAGTTTCTGGATGCGTATGCCCGCAGCAACCCGCGCGCTAACGGCAAGACGATCGCGATCGGCTGGGGCGAATGGCTGTGGGATGCCTGGCAGGCCGGGTTGCAGCATTTCCCCGAGGATATTCGCGCCTACTTTGTTGCCACCAGGCAAAAATATGGGTTGACGTTTGCAGAAGGAATGGAGGTGTTGTGGCGGCTGCTGGCGAGTGATCTGCCCCATGTCTACGTTTCCAACCGCGATCTGGGCACCATGGTTGAAGGCCACAAGCAGCTCGTGCCCGCGACAACCTTTCAGGCCAGTGGCGAGCCGACGCAGCCGCGCTACCCCCGGCCAACGCTGGGCACGCTTTACATTCCGCCGCGAAACGACATGGAGACCACCATAGCCACCATCTGGGAAGCGGCGCTTGGCCTGGAGCGAATCGGCATCGATGATAATTTCTTTGAGCTTGGCGGCAATTCCTTGCTCGGTATTGATCTGATCGCACGCCTGCGCCGCGTGCTCAAGGTCAACGATCTGCCGAGCCACATTCTGTACGAAGCCTCCTCGGTCAGCGCGCTTGCCGAGCATATCCAGCAGACGCGCCAGGAGCGCCTGATCATCGAAGAACAGCGTGACGAGGAATTTGAGGATCAGCGACATCAGACATTCGAGATGTTTAGACATCTGGCAGAGATGGAGGATCTATGACTAGTCCGACGTCGCAGGATCGATCCTACGAAACCGCGATCGCGATCATTGGGATGGCAGGCCGGTTTCCGGGCGCGCAGGGCGTCGATACGTTCTGGCAGAACATCGCCGCCGGGGTGTGCTCGATCCGCAGCTTTTCGGATGCCGAGCTGCTGGCGGCCGGGGTCGAGCCGGCGCTGCTCCAGCAGCCGAATTATGTCAAATCCGGCACGCTGCTGGATCAGGTCGATCAGTTCGACGCGGCCTTCTTTGGCTACCCGCCGCGCGAAGCCGAAATCATGGATCCGCAGCACCGGCTGTTTCTGGAATGCGCCTGGGAGGCGCTCGAACACGCCGCCTACAACCCCGAGGCCTATAGCGGCCTGATCGGCATCTTCGCCGGGTCGGCGTTCTCGGGCTATGCTCTGCACAATATCGCCTCGAATCAGGAGCTTGTCGATCTGGTTGGCGCGTTCCAGGTCGATCTCTCGAATAATGTCGACTCGCTGGCTTCGACCGTCAGCTACAAGCTGAACCTGCGCGGGCCGAGCGTGGCCGTGCAGACGTTTTGCTCGACCTCGCTGGTGGCGGTGCATCTCGCATGTCAAAGCCTGCTCACCTACGAATGCGATATCGCGCTCGCCGGTGGCGCATCGATCGCGGTGCCGCACGGCCAGGGGTATGTTTATCAGGAGGGCGGGATTGTCTCACCTGATGGCCGGGTGCGTACGTTCGATGCCAGCGCCCAGGGCAGCGTGATGGGCAGCGGCCTGGGCGTGGTGGTGTTCAAGCGTTTGGCCGAGGCGCTGGCCGATGGCGATCAGATCTATGCGGTCGTGCGCGGCTCGGCGGTCAACAACGATGGCATGCGCAAAGTCGGCTACACCGCGCCTGGCCTGGCTGGCCAAACCGCAGTGATCGCCCGCGCAATGCGACGCGCAGGCATCAAGCCCGAAACGATCAGCTACATGGAGGCGCACGGCACCGCCACGCCGCTGGGCGATTCGGTCGAGCTAGCCGCCATGATCAAGGCCTTTCAACGCGGCACCGCCAAGCGGCAATTCTGTGCGATCGGCTCGGTCAAGCCGAACGTCGGCCACCTTGATCGCGCCTCGGGCGTGACCGGGCTGATCAAGACCAGCCTGGCGCTGCATCACCAGACCCTGCCGCCCAGCATCGAGTATGAGTCGCCAAATCCTGAGCTTGATCTGGACAGCAGCCCCTTCTATGTGAATACCGCTGCGCGTCCCTGGCCGCGCCACGACACGCCGCGCCGCGCCGGGGTCAGTTCATTCGGCCTGGGCGGCACGAATGCCCATGTCGTGCTGGAGGAAGCGCCCGCGCGCACACCCAGCCGCCCGGCGCAGCCACACCAGCTGCTGCTACTTTCGGCCAAAACGCCCGCTGCGCTTGATGCGGCCACTGCCAACCTGGCGACCTATCTGCGCCAGCACACTGACGTCAATCTCGCCGATGTCGCCTACACCCTGCAAGTCGGGCGCGCAGCGTTTGGCCACCGGCGCATGCTGGTGGCACACGATCGCGACGATGCGATTGCGGCGCTGGAGCGCGCCGACCCCGCGCGCGTGCTGACGGTCAATCAAACCAGCCGCGACCGGCCGGTGGCGTTTCTGTTCCCTGATCGGAGCGAGCAGCACGCGGGCATGGCTCAGGAACTGTACACCAGCGAGCCAGCCTTCCGCGCGATTGTCGATCGTTGCTGCACGTTCCTCCAGCCGCACCTTGGCGTCGATTTGCGCACCGTGCTGTATCCGACCGACCGATCACCGACCACGGACGACCGACCACCGACCACGGACGATGGACGGCTGGCGCAGCCGGCGGTGTTTGTGGTCGAGTATGCGCTGGCGCAGCTGCTGATCGGCTGGGGCGTGCGGCCAGCGGCGCTGCTGGGCCAGGGCCTGGGCGAATATGTCGCCGCCTGCCTGGCTAGCGTGCTGTCCTTGGAGGATGCGCTGACGCTGGTGGCCGGCCGCGCACAGCTGCTTGCCGGCCTGCCTGACGCTGCCACACCAGCGTCGCTTGCGGATGCGCTGACGGCACTGGTGCAGACGCTGACGCTGCATCCGCCGACCATCCCATACCTATCGAATGTGACTGGGACGTGGATCACGCCGGCCGATGCGGCCGATCCGGCCTACTGGGCGCGGCATCTCGTCGCGCCGACACGCTTCGCCGAGGATGTGGCGGCGCTGCTGGCGACGCCAGAACAGGCGCTGCTGGAGGTGGGTTTCGGGCAGGCGCTGAGCGCGTTCGTGCAGAATCACCCGGCCTGCGCCGCTGAGCGAACGGATCTGATCGTGCCGACCCTGGCCGACGCGCAGATCTCCGAGCGCAGCAGCCTGCTCACCACGCTTGGGCGATTGTGGCAGTCTGGCGTCACGCTCGATTGGAGCGCCGTCCATGCGAACCAGCAGCGAAAGCGGCTGGCGCTGCCGACCTACCCGTTCGAGCGCCAGCGGTTTTGGGTTGAGCCGCTGCGCCCTGGCCTACCACAGCAGGCATCGCCCCACGCAATTGGGAAGCGGGCAGATATTGCCGATTGGTTCTACGCGCCGCACTGGCAGCCGACTCCGCTGGCCCCACCAACTTCTGCGCCGAAGGGCGGCTGGCTGATCATCGGTGACGGCGCGGGGCTTGGCGCTGCCGTGCGCGCAACGCTCGCTCAGCAGGGGCAGCGCGTGGCTCAGGTGAGATTTGGAACCGCCTTTACACAGATCGACGAGCTAACTTTTGAACTGCGCCCTGATCGCGCCGACGATTATCACGCGCTACTGAAAGCGTTGCGCGCACATGGGCCGCTGCCAGCGCATGTGCTGCACCTGGGCAGCATGGAGTATCGCGAAGCAAGCAGTGATCGCGATAGCTTCCAGGCCAGCCAGCCCTATGGGTTCTATAGCTTGCTGGCATTGGCGCAGGCGCTGTGCCCCGAGCTGATCGATGAGCAAATACAGCTCTTGATCGTGACGCATGGGCTACAGGCGGTCACCGGCGATCAGCCTTTGGCAAGCGAACAAGCTCCCTTGCTTGGCCTCGCTACAATTATCGGCCAGGAATATCCTTCGATCACATGCCGCAGCATTGATGTGCAGGGCACCCCCAATAGTCCCGGCGCGCTCGATTGGGCGGCGAAACAGCTCGTGGCTGAGCCGGCAGCGCCGCTCGACGAGATGGCGGTTGCGTATCGGGAAACGCTACGCTGGGTGCAATCCTTGCTGCCGCAGCGCATAGCAATGCCGCCGGTCTCACGGTTGCGCTCGCACGGTATCTACCTGCTTACCGGCGGTTTCGGAGGGGTCGGGCGTATTGTTGCGGAGCACCTGGCGCGCACGGTGCAGGCCAAGCTGGTGCTGGTTGGGCGCATGTCGCTGCCGCCGCGCGAAGAGTGGCCCGCCTACCAAGCAAATGATTCCCAAGATCGGGTCAGCCTGGCCATTCAGCATATTGAACAGCTGGAGGCACTGGGTGCTGAAGTGCTGCCGTTGGCGGCTGATGTTGGTGATGTCGCACAGATGCATGCCGTCATTCAGCAGGCGCAGGCGCGCTTCGGGGCGATCCATGGCGTCTTTCACGCGGCTGGGCTGACCGACGCAACGGCATACGCGCTCATACCCGACACCACGGCGGCACTGTGCGAGGCGCATTTCCAATCAAAAGTCTATGGGCTGTACGCGCTGGAACAGGCGCTGGCCGATTGCGCGCTGGATTTCTGCATTCTGTGCTCGTCGATCTCATCAGTGCTTGGTGGCCTTGGCTTCGCCGGCTACGCCGCTGCCAACCGCTTCATTGATGCGTTTGTATTCCGCCACAACCAGCATTCGCCGGTGCGCTGGATCAGTGTGAACTGGGATACCTGGCAGATCCCCAACGGCGCACACGAGCCATCTGGTTCCACCGTGGCTCAGTATGAGATGACGCCCGATCAAGGGCTGCAGGTGTTTGAGCGGGCGATTGCCGCCGACTGTTCCGCGCAGATAATCATCTCCACTGGCGATCTCGACACGCGCATTCGCCAGTGGGTGCGCATGGAGTCGGTGCGCGCCGACCAGGCGGCAGATATGGCCCCGCATAGGCCTGTGATCGCCACCACGGCTGCCTACGAGCAGCGGATCGCGGCGATCTGGCAGCAGGTGCTGGGGGTGGCGACAGTCGGGCTGCATGATAACTTCTTCGAGCTGGGCGGCAACTCGCTGATTGCGCTTCAGGTGATCGCCAAGCTCAAAAAGGAGTTCCAGGTGCCCGTGCCGGCGGTGGCACTGTTCGAAGCGCCCACGGTCAGTGCGCTGGCGCAGTACCTGCTGCCCGAGCAGCCCGCTGCTGTGGATCACCAGCAGGATGTGCTGGACGCTCGTCGTGCCCACGCCCGTCAGACCAGCGGCGGCACCGATATCGCGATCATCGCGCTGGCTGGGCGCTTCCCCGGCGCGCGCACGGTTGACCAGTTCTGGCAGAACCTGCGCGATGGGGTCGAATCCAGCACGCGCTTCAGCGACGCCGACCTGCTCGCCGCTGGGGTCGATCCGGCGCTCATTCGCGACCCGAACTATGTGAAAATGCGGCCGATTCTGGAAGATGTGGATCAGTTTGATGCGGC
>Ga0170475_101796117_pt1 | contig 13052 bp, 10 predicted proteins | sample Soicark_Litter_5_FD_111474 | JGI IMG/M metagenome (GOLD analysis project Ga0170475, IMG submission 111474) | Avena fatua rhizosphere microbial communities from Hopland, California, USA. Combined Assembly of 48 SPs | reverse complement strand
TCAACGAAAATCGCGCCGGACTCTTTATCGACCTCGTACTTGATCGGGTCGGCATTCATCGGGATTTCGATAATGACATTGAAATCATTCGGCAGATCACGGCCGGCGGAAACGTTATTGAGGCTCATGGTACTTTCTCATTAATAAAAATAATCTTGTAAACCGTAAATTATAGCGTTTTTCATTTGCTGATTATGCGTCGCAACATCACACTTCCAAAGTCATTGCCTTTGGTATTTTGTTTTGACAACGATCCGATTGTTCCGCTCGCCGGCCCAGGAAAACCATTGCGAATCACAGCATCGTTGCCAATGCACATTGCCTGTAATGCGCTTCCGCCTGTTCGGCCTGGCCCAATGCCTCATGCAATTGCGCCAGTTTCAGGTGAACTTCGCGCACCATGCCGGACTCGGTTGCGTCAGACAGGGCCTGTTCTAGATGACGTTGCGCCTTACCCCAAAGCTTTTGCTTCAAGCACAAGGTTCCCAGCGTAAGCGCCAATTCCGGGTCGGTCGGGCGCTGGCCGATCCAATCTTCGCAACGTTCAATTTGCGCCAACAACGCGTGTGAACCTTCCGCGCCAGCGGAATCGCGATATGCGCGCACCAACCGATCGTCCCATTCCACTGCCAGCGCCTTTTCCACCACCACACATGCATCCTCATGCAGACCGCGCGCGTTGAACGCGTCTGCTGCCCGCACCGCAACGAAAGGCCTCACCCGATCAACGGCAGGGACAGTTGCCCATACACGGCGAATCGCTTCCGCATCGTAGGCACGATTGGACAACAAGTCTTCATAAGCCAGTTCACGCAAGCGCCGCGACAAGGTCGGATGCAGTGCATTATGCTTGTCCAGCGAACGCACCAAGCGCAGCACTTCCGGCCAATTGCCCGCACGCTGATTGGCTTTCAGCGCCAGACGCAATGCATGAATATGGCGCGTTCCGCTGGCATTCAATTCCTTGACTGCATCCAATGCGACGTCTGGACGATGTTCATCGACCAGTAATTCGATGGAGGTCATCAGGCGTGCCGCCTTGAGCGAATTGTCGTCCTTCACCGTCGCAAGCCATGCATCCCTGCGATCCGATTGACGCATGCGATGTGCTGCGCGAGCGCCGATCAATGCGGACAATCCCGCGTTGTCCGGGCTTTCGGCAGCGCGCCGGGCAGCTTTTTCCGCATGACCGAAACGGCCTTCGAACAGCGCTTTCAATGCATCGCGCAATGCGCGATTGCCTTCACGCTCTCGCTTTTCCTTGCGATAAGCTGCCACCTTCGCCGGCATTTCCTGCGTGCTGCGTATGGTATTCAGGATGACATACAGGAACACGAACAACAGCAGCGCCAGCAGCAGAAAAAAATTGAGCGATAGGTCGATGCGATACGGCGGATAAAACAGCACGACGTTGCCTGGATTAAAACGGGCGGCTAAAGCGAGTCCGATCGCGGTGGCAAACAAGGCAAGGAGCCAGAGGAATATACGCATATTGATGACTATGGCTTTGCTTTGTAATTGGGCACCGCGTTGAGGCTCTCGGCCAGTGTCGGCATCTCGATCGACAAATTGCTGCCCTGCACCTGTTTCAGGAGCGCTTGTGTGACCTGCGTTTGCTTGGCTCGCGTATCGAAATATTTGGTGATTGCATCCTGCGCCGCAATCATGTCGCTGCGGAACGCAGACTCATTGTGCGACAACAGTGCCAGACGGGCGTTCAGCAGGCGCAGCTTGAGGTTCTCGCGTGCGTAATACGCCTGTCCTGGCGACAGCAGCAGTGCATCCGATGTATCGACGCTGCGCACGCGAATCAATTGACTCACCTCATTCCACATTTCATTGGTCCAACTCTGCCATTTGTCTTCGAGCGCAACCAGCCACTCTCCAGATGCGCCCTCCTTGCTTCGTGGTCCCATGGCTAGACTTTCGGCAGCCCTGAACGCAGCCCGATGCGAATTCTTCGGTTGCGTAACCGGAACGACCGGCTTTTCGTCGGACAATAGCGGCATGCTGTCAATCTGGCTGATGAGGCTATCGAGACGCAGGGCGATGCCGGTGATATCAAGGCTGGGCAAGGCTTTCAGCTTATCCAGGTCTTTCGCAATGGCGCGTCGGATAATGATGAACTGCGACTTGTCGGAGCGCGACAAGCGGTTGTCGGCATTTTGCAACGCAATCAGCGCACCTTGCACATTGCCGGCGAGTTGCAACTGCTGGTTGGCCGTGGACAACACCTGCTCGATTTCGGCCAGCGCCCAGTCATCGCGATTTCTGGAAAGCTCTTGGTAGAGCTGATCCAATGCCAGTTGCTGGCTCTGCGCTTCCGCCTGCTTGCCCTCCAATAGCGTCACCTTGGCTTGCAACTCGCGCGTGTTTTCCTGCGTGGCCCTGACCAGCACTTTGGTCTCGGTATTGGTAACGTCGCCAATCTGCAGGCGACTCGCCACTTCCTTCCGCAAGCTGCGAATTTCGGCATGCGATACCCACCATTGTGCCGCCAGCAGTAGGGCCAGCACGATCAGTGCAGCGTACAACAAGCGGTTTTCGATGTAATGGGATGCTCGTCTCGGCATATCAGATTTCGGTGCAGTCGGCGGCCCCTGCGGAGGTGCAGCCTGCTGTGGATTCGACTCGGAGAAAGTTGGCAATTCGCTCATGCTCTGGATTGTGATTGTAACGCGGCAAGCAAGCGTTCGTCGCCTGATCCGGTTAAGGTAATATCAATAAAACCCAGCGCCCGCGCTGTTTCTTCAATACGGACGTGAGGTACGATAATTCTTTGCTGTTGCATTTTTACGACGCCTCCACCATCAGCGATCTGCTGCATCATCCGCATCAAGATTTCCAATGCTTCGGAACTGGTCACGATCCAGTCACATTTTGCATCCAGCAAGTTCCGCAACTGTACGCGCCGTGCCTGGTCCATCGTCGGCGCCATGCGCCGATATGCCGCCACCTGCGTCACCTGCACGCCGGCGTCGCGCAACTTATCGGCCAGAAATTCGCGCCCGGTTTCGCCGCGAATAATCAGTACGCGCTTGTCCTTCAATGCGCCGAGGTCCAAGGCCTCAAGCAAGGTTTGCGAATCGGTACGCTGCGGATCGCGCGGACCGACAATGTGGGCATTGGCAGATGTCACACCGTGATGCGCCAAGGCGGCACGGCTCCCCTCCCCCATGATGGCAAACACAATATCGCGGGGCCAGCCAGGCATTACTGAAAACGCGGCATCAATTGCATTCGGACTGACAAACGCGACCATCGCGTATGCAGTCAAATCGTGAAGTGCCGCATGCAATTCTGTCGGATTGCTGAGCGGGTGGATTTCCAGCAACGGAAACATTACCGCGTTGCGCCCGATCGCGGCAACCCGTTGCGCCAGCAAGCCTGCCTGCGCTAATGGGCGCGTGATGACAACCGGGTTAGTCATCCACTTTGCAGGCGGCAAGAATCGTCGCAGCATCTTGCGCGTTGAGCGCATCGGCAATTCGGCGCCCCAACGCTTCCGGGGCATTGGCCTGTCCTGTCGCATCCGCGGTTGCAATACGCCGACCGTCCGGCGTCGCCACCATGGCACGTAAATGCATGCTCTCGCCGTCTACGGTCGCGAATGCCGCCAGCGGAATCTGACAACTGCCGCCGAAGGTCTTGGATACGGCACGTTCCGCTGTCACCGCCCGCGCAGTCGCCTCATGATTAAGCGGCGCCAGCCAGTTGCGCAGATCATCGTGACCGGCAGGAATTTCAATTGCCATGGCGCCCTGCCCCGGCGCCGGCAGGCTTTGCTCGGGGGCGATCAGCGCACGGATACGGTGTGCCATGCCGAGCCGCTTCAAGCCGGCGCCGCGAGAATAATGGCGGCGTACTCGCCCCGATCCAGTTTGCCCAGGCGCGTATCCAAATTACCACGCAATGGTCGGATCAGCAGATGCGGGTAGCGCGCCGCAATCAAAGCCTGGCGCCGCAAACTGCTGGTGCCGACGACTGCACCGTGAGGCAGTGCATCAAGCAAATCGTAATCGTTGGATACGAATGCATCGCGCGGATCTTCGCGCTCCAGAATAGCCGCCAGATCAAAACCTTGCGGCAGCACCATCGGCACATCTTTCAATGAATGCACCGCCAGATCGGCACGTCCTTCCATCATTGCGACTTCGAGTTCCTTGACAAACAAGCCTTTGCCACCCACCTTGGATAAAGTGCGATCCAGAATTTGATCGCCGCGCGTCGTCATTCCCAGAATTTCTATGTTGCAATTTGGATATAATAATGATAATTTTTCACGAACATGTTCCGCCTGCCACATAGCGAGACGACTTTCGCGCGATGCGATGATGAGTTTCGAGGGAGAAGATATGTTCAAAATTGACTCTTTCGGTTTTCTTTGCTTTTTCTTTGCCATTACGCCCAGCAACTCAAGCCATTGCGCAAGCTTAGCTATGCGAATTTTATCATGGAGGCACCTCTAAAATCGCCGCAAGCGGCCCACGATTAGTACCGCGCAGCAAGTTTTTAGAAGTACTCACGCACCTTTTCAATTTCCGGGCACAAGTCCTTCGTCTCCCTCAAAAAGCTGCCCATAACCAACCATCATGACAAAACAACTTACCATGCCTTCACGCCCTACCAAGCCCGCCATCGACATTGATAAGGATGCCCCGCTAAAAGAAGATATCCGCCTGTTGGGACGCCTGTTGGGCAATGTCCTGCGTGACCAGGAGGGGGAAGCGGTATTCGACGTGGTCGAGACGATACGTCAAACCGCAGTGCGCTTTCGCCGCGAATCCGACGCACAGGCGGGCACGGATCTCAACAAACTATTGAAAAAGCTCACGCGCGACCAAACCATTTCGGTGGTCCGCGCATTCTCGTATTTTTCACACTTGGCCAATATCGCGGAAGACCAGCATCACAATCGGCGCCGGCGCGCGCATTTGCTGGCTGGTTCCAGCCCACAGCAAGGCAGCGTTGCCTATGCGCTGACCAAATTGAACGACGCCGGCGTATCGGGCGCTACCGTACGGGAATTCTTCAAGGAAGCACTGATTTCACCAGTGCTGACCGCGCATCCGACCGAAGTACAACGCAAGAGCATTCTGGACGCCGAGCATGAGATTGCGCGTCTGCTGGCCGAACGCGATCTGCCGCTGACACAGAAAGAGCGCGCCAACAATACCGAATTGTTGCACGCAAAAGTCGCCACACTGTGGCAGACGCGCATGCTGCGCTACACCAAGTTAATCGTTGCAGATGAAATTGAAAATGCATTGTCGTACTACCGCATCACCTTCCTGCGCGAGTTGCCGGGACTGTACGACGACATCGAATCTGAAATCGCCGCGCAATTCCCGCAGCGGGAACCTCAAAATGCCATTCAAAGCGACACACCGCTGTTTATGCAGATGGGCAGCTGGATCGGCGGCGACCGCGACGGCAATCCAAACGTCAATGCCGGCACCATGCAGCATGCACTGGCACGCCAGTCGACCACAATCCTCGAGTTTTATCTGGAAGAAGTGCACGCATTGGGCGCCGAACTGTCGATTTCATCGATTCTATCCTCCATCAGTCCGGCGTTACAGGCATTGGCCGACGCATCGCCCGATACGTCATCTCATCGTGCTGATGAACCCTACCGTCGTGCATTGATCGGGATCTACGCGCGTTTGGCAGCGAGCGCGCGCGAACTCGGCGCCGCCCATATCCTGCGCCGAGAAGTCGGATCGGCTGCCCCCTACGCCAATGCAACCGAATTCACCAGCGACCTGCAAGTGCTGGTCGATTCGCTTGTGGCACATCACGGCACGGCGCTGATCAAACCGCGCCTGGCAATGCTGAAGCGTGCGTCCGAAATTTTCGGATTCCATCTTGCCACGCTCGACATGCGGCAAAGTTCGGACGTACACGAACGCGTGCTGACAGAACTGTTTGCGCGCGCCAAAGTGGAAGCGCACTACGCCAATCTGACGGAAGAGAAGAAGGTTGAACTGTTGCTGAGCGAACTCGACAAACCGCGCCTGCTGTATTCGCCGTATATCAATTATTCCGACGAAACCAATTCTGAACTGTCGATTCTGCGCGTTGCCAAAGCGATTCGGCAGCGCTACGGCGCGCGCGCCATTCGCAATTACATCATCTCGCACACCGAAACCGTATCCGATTTGCTGGAGGTATTGCTGCTGCAAAGAGAAACCGGCCTGTTGCGCACCGAATGGAGCGACGCGTCCGCGCCGATCGACGCGGATCTGGAATTGATGGTAATTCCGCTGTTTGAAACCATTCCCGATCTACGCTGTGCATCGGAAATCATGGAAAGCCTGATGGCGCTGCCGCAGGTGAACCGCCTGATCGCCAAGCAAGGCCATCTGCAGGAAGTGATGCTGGGCTATTCGGACTCCAACAAGGATGGCGGCTTTCTCACGTCGAACTGGGAATTGTACAAAGCCGAAACGTGCCTGGTCGAAGTATTCAACCGCGCCGGCGTCAAGCTGCGCCTGTTCCATGGTCGCGGCGGCACGGTCGGACGCGGCGGCGGTCCGAGTTATGAAGCGGTCCTGGCGCAACCGCCGGGCACCGTGAACGGCCAGATCCGTCTGACCGAACAGGGCGAAACGATTGCATCGAAATTCTCCAACCCGGAAATCGGCCGGCGCAATCTGGAACTGCTGATCGCCGCCACGCTCGAAGCCAGCCTGACGCCGCACATTGCCGAAGGAAAGCGTGCGAAAAAACTGGCGGAATTCGAAAGCGTGATGAGCGAACTGTCGGACCGCGCTTATAAAGCGTACCGCAACCTGGTATATGAAACACCCGGCTTCACCGACTATTTTTTCTCGGCTACGCCGATTGCGGAAATCGCGGAACTCAACATCGGCTCGCGCCCTGCCTCGCGCAAATCGACACGCCGCATTGAAGATTTGCGCGCCATCCCGTGGGGATTTTCATGGGGTCAATGCCGCCTGCTGTTGCCGGGCTGGTATGGGTTTGGCACCGCAGTATCGTCGTGGCTGGAGGAAGGCGATGCCAAGGCACAAAGCAAGAAACTCGCGACCCTGCGCGACATGTTCAAGGAATGGCCGTTCTTCGCCACACTGCTGTCCAACATGGACATGGTCTTGTCGAAAACCGATCTCGCAGTGGCATCACGCTATGCGGAACTGGTGGCCGACAAGAAGCTGCGCAATAGTATTTTCAAGCGCATCGTGGCCGAGCATGAACGCACCACTGCGTGCCTGACCGCCGTCACCGGCGCGAAGGAACGCCTGGCGAACAACCCGCTATTGGCGCGTTCAATCAAGAATCGGTTTGCCTATCTTGACCCGTTGAATCACTTGCAAGTCGAGTTGATCAAACGCCATCGGGCAGCGACCGCCGATGGACGCAAAAGCGATGAGCGGGTGCATCGCGGGATTCATCTATCGATCAATGGTATTGCAGCGGGGCTGCGCAATACTGGCTGATTTACCGAAGGATGGGTGGCAACCCGCTACCGCACCAGCGCCCTCACCACCGCCCACTGCCGACGCGAAATCGGCAGTCGGTCGTTGATATCACGCACGATCACTTGCCATGATTCCAGCGTTTTCTCATTATCGCCGTCGGCGTCTATCGAATGCGCACCACGTTCGACGCCGACAATCGCGTCACGCGCCACAAGCGCATTGCGATGCACGCGCACGAACAACGCAGACAATTCCTGTTCAAGCGACAGAAGCGATTCCTCAATCAGATATTCGTGTGCCTTAGTGCGCACTGTCACATATTTCAGTTCCGCCTTCAAATACAGCACCTCATTGACCGGAATCAGCAACAACCGGTCGCGTTCCTGCACTGAAAAATGCTTGCGCTTCGATTGCAGCGTCGCGGCGGCGGCAGCAATCGCATCCTGTTGCGATTGCACATGCTTGCGCATGGCGATCACGCGCCGGATCGCGTCCGCCAGACGCGAGGCACGCACCGGCTTCATTAAATAATCGAGCGCATGCACTTCGAAGGCTTTGACAGCGAATTCATCATATGCAGTCACAAAGATCACTATCGGTGCGCCATGCGGCTGCTTCGCGAGATGGGTCGCCAGTTCGATCCCGGTCATGCCCGGCATTTGCACATCGAGCAAAACGATGTCGGCATTGACCTTGGCAATATCCTTCAACGCCGTTTTCGCATTGTCCGCCTCCCCAACCAATGCATGCGGACAATCAGCAGCAATATCGGCCAACAAGGTCGTCAATCGGGCGCGCGCCGGCGCCTCATCATCCACAATGAATATCCGCGGGATCATCGCAATGCCTTCACATACGGAAACCGCAGTCTTACTTCAAAAAATCCGCGCGCAACTACAGTCGTCAATTGCGCTTCCACATCATGCAACAGCGCCAATCGCTCCCGGATATTCCCCAACGCCATGTGATTGCCCGGCGAGGCAGCAGTGTCGCCTTGCGCAAGCGCCGTGATAGGATTGACCACGGCGATCTCGATGCGGTCGAGCAATCGACTTATATGAATCTGAATCAGTACCGGTTCACACGCGGGCTCCACGCCGTAATGCACTGCGTTCTCCAGCAGCGGCTGCAATAGCAAGGCGGGAATTTGCGCTTTACGCAATACGTCGTCGGAGATATCAGTGGCCTCCCACCGCACTTGCAAACGCTCGCCCAAGCGGATTTTTTCAATCGACAGATACTGCTTGCATATCCGGACTTCATCTTCCAGTGAAGTAATGTCGCGCGCATCGCGCATCAGCACGCGAAACAAATCGGCCAGGTCTTCCAGCGTCGTTTCGGCACGACGCGGTTCGGTGCGAATCAGAGACAGCACCGCATTCAAGCTATTGAACAAAAAATGCGGGCGAATACGCGCCTGTAGCGCCTGCAATCGCGCCTCTGCCAATGCTGGCGAAAAGGCACGCGTGCGCAACTCAAAGTAATGCTGCAGCACAATGCCGAACAGCCCCGCGATGAATATGCCCTCCATGACAGTCACGCGTGTAAAGCCACCTACCAGCAGGTTGGACGACAATGAAAAGCGGATGATGAAAGCGGTAACAGCCGCCGGCACCAACGCACATGCAACCCGCTGGCCCCAGGGTGGAACGGTGCTCACGATTCTGCGCACCCCGCACAATACCAACAGCGACAATAGGCAAGCAAATTCAACAAGTATTGACGCTTCGACAAATGCCAGCAGGCCAGCCTTCAATGCATGGACTTGCAACAGAATCGCGGCCAGCACTGCGCCGTTGACTGCCAGCAGCGCGCGAACCATCACGCCGGTATTGCAGCAATCCGGAATGACAATCTCGAGCGGTCCGCGTGCAGGAACAGTGGATGGCAACATAGGTTCAAACGTTTATCGGGATGGGGGTGCGCATGTTTTATAATCATGCAATTCACCGGAATCCAATTATGACAGCACAACTCTCCAAAAAAAGCGAGGCTTGGTCGGCTCGTTTCTCCGAACCTGTATCCGATTTGGTAAAACGTTACACGGCGTCGGTCTTTTTCGACAAGCGTCTAGCCGAATTCGACATCCAGGGATCTCTGGCCCATGCGGAAATGCTCGCGCATCAAAAAATCATCGGGCCGCAGGATTATGCCGATATCCAGCGCGGCATGGCGCAAATCCAGTCCGAAATTGCTGCGGGCAAGTTCGAATGGCTGCTGGACCTGGAAGATGTGCACCTCAATATCGAAAAGCGCCTGACCGAGCTGGTAGGCGACGCCGGTAAGCGCTTGCACACCGGCCGTTCACGCAACGACCAGGTGGCCACCGACATCCGCCTTTACATGCGTTCGGCGATCGACGACATTTCCGGCTTGCTGCGCGATTTGCGCCTGGCATTGCTGGATCTGGCGGAACAGCATGCCGATACCATCCTGCCCGGCTTCACGCACATGCAGGTCGCGCAGCCGATCACCTTCGGCCACCATATGCTGGCCTACGTCGAAATGTTCAGCCGCGATGCCGAGCGCATGGCGGACTGCCGCAAGCGCGTCAATCGCCTGCCACTGGGCGCGGCCGCGCTGGCCGGCACCACGTTCCCGATCGACCGCGAACGCGTGGCGAAAACGCTTGGCTTCGAAGATGTATGCCGCAATTCCCTCGACGCGGTATCCGACCGCTATTTCGCGATTGAATTCTGCGCAGCTGCCGCGCTGGTCATGACCCATGTATCGCGCATGTCGGAAGAGCTGGTGATCTGGATGAGCCCGCGCGTTGGCTTCATCGATATCGCGGACCGTTTCTGTACCGGCTCCTCGATCATGCCGCAAAAGAAAAACCCGGACGTACCGGAACTCGCGCGCGGCAAGACCGGGCGGGTCAACGGCCACCTGATCGGCTTGCTGACCCTGATGAAGGGACAACCGCTCGCATACAACAAGGACAATCAGGAAGACAAGGAACCGCTGTTCGATACTGTCGACACCATCACCGACACGCTACGCATTTTTGCCGACATGGCGCGCGGCATTTCGGTCAAGGCAGACGCGATGCGCGCAGCGGCATTGCAAGGGTATGCGACCGCAACCGATCTGGCCGACTACTTGGTCAAAAAAGGTCTGCCCTTCCGCGATGCGCATGAAGCAGTCGCACGGGCGGTGCGCGTCTGCGTCGATCAGAACTGTGACTTGAGCGATCTCAAGCTGGATGACCTGCAAAAATTTTCAGCGCTGATTGAAGCGGATGTCTTCAAGGTTCTCACGCTGGAAGGCTCGGTCGCGGCACGCGACCATATCGGCGGCACTGCACCCGCACAGGTACGCGCTGCAATTGCCCACATCCGCGCCCAGTTAAATTAGTCTGCGACAAAACCACGATGCTTATCCCCTCTGATAAGCATCGTGCCCCTCCCCTCCAATACCCCCTCGCCGTAAAACTTCGCGTATGTTATGCCGCCCGCTGCGGCATCGAATATCCTGCCTCCCCCTCCCTTGCGACATCACCTGCAAAAACTTACGTAGTACCACTTACGCGCTGCTGCGCCTCGATGAAAAAATTCGATTCTTTTGCGGAACGACATAAGAAAAACAGTTTTCACAGAGGCAGAATGTTCGTTTGCAAGTTGAAATGTCTTATACTGCCCCGAATCCTAAAATAGCATCCGAGCTTGGGACTTGGCGATCGCAATACCCATGCATCGGTCCAAAAATTTTTCACTCATAACGGAGACAAGAATCGTGTCATTTCTGATTTCCCTATCGAAGCTCATTGATGCCCTCAATGAAAAAATCGGCCATGCCGTAAGCTGGGCACTGCTTGCCGCAGTACTCATTTGCAGCGGCAACGCCTTGGTACGCTACGCCGTCAACATGAGCTCCAACGCGTGGCTCGAAATCCAGTGGTACTTGTTTTCCGCGATATTCCTGCTTGCAACATCCTATACATTGCGCCGCAACGAACATGTCCGCATCGACGTGATCGCAGGCAGATTTTCCAAGCGTACGCAAGTCTGGATCGACCTGTTCGGCTTCCTCCTCTTCCTGATGCCGATGTCGCTGATCATCCTGTACTACGCGGTACCCTACGCGCTTGAGTCGTTCCACAATCAAGAAGTATCGAGTAATGCCGGCGGCCTGATTGTATGGCCGGCCAAAGCATTGATCGCCGTCGGTTTTTTCCTGTTGTCCCTGCAAGGTATTTCCGAATTCATCAAACGCGTTGGCTACCTGATGGGCAAAGTCGAAGCGCGCGAATTCGAGAAACACGTCACGACGCCGGAAGAAGAAATCGAAGCGATCAAAGCCGCCAACAATTTGAAATGATCGACCGGAGACAATAATAATGACGCAATTTTTCATCTCGAATATGGCTCCGATTATGTTCGGCGCGCTGGTCGTGTTTTTACTATCGGGCTTCCCGGTCGCATTCTCTCTGGCGGCGAACGGACTTTTCTTCGGCTTTCTGGGCATTGAATTCGGTCTGTTGAAGCCGGAACTGCTACAGGCATTGCCGAACCGGATCTTCGGCATCATGGCGAACGACACCTTGCTGGCGATTCCCTTCTTTACCTTCATGGGATTGGTGCTGGAGCGATCCGGGATGGCGGAAGACCTGCTCGATACCATCGGGCAGCTATTCGGGCCTCTGCGTGGCGGCGTCGCCTATGCAGTGATTTTTGTCGGCGCACTTTTGGCGGCAACGACCGGCGTAGTGGCTGCCTCCGTCATTTCGATGGGCTTGATCTCACTGCCGGTGATGCTGCGTTATGGCTATGACAAGCGGCTTGCCTCCGGCGTCATTGCCGCATCCGGCACGCTGGCGCAAATCATTCCACCGTCGCTGGTGCTGATCGTGATGGCGGATCAACTGGGCCGTTCGGTTGGCGACATGTACCAGGCAGCGTTCGTTCCCGGCTTGATGCTGACCGTGATGTATGCCGGTTATGTCGTGGCGGTTTCGATATTCAAGCCGAAATGGGTCCCGGCATTGCCGGCGGAAGCGCGCAATTTGCGCGAACCGAACGGCAATAGCGGCGTGATGTCGCTGCTGGCATTGGTGATCCTTACAGTTGTTGCGTCGGTTGCATTTGCCAAAGTCTATGGCGCGGCCCACCCCAATGTAGCCGCTGACGAAGTCGGCATTTTTGCGGGATCGTTTGGCATCATCGGCGCATTTGTCCTGGCGTTGATCAATCGCAAGATGAAGATCGGCCTGTTGTCGCGCATGGCGGAAAAAGTGGTGTTTGTGTTGATCCCACCGCTGGCGTTGATCTTCCTGGTGCTCGGCACGATCTTCATCGGCATTGCGACACCAACCGAAGGCGGCGGCATGGGGGCGCTGGGTGCAATGATTCTGGCGATAATGAATCGCCGCCTGTCGTGGGATCTGCTGAAGCAGGCGATGAATTCAACTACCCGGCTGTCGTGCTTCGTGGTGTTCATCTTGATCGGCTCTACCGTCTTCTCGCTGATTTTCCGCGGCGTCAACGGCGATCTGTGGGTTGAGCATCTGCTGTCGTCACTCCCTGGCGGCAACACCGGCTTCCTGGTCGTCGTCAACATTTTATTTTTTGTACTGGCATTCTTCCTCGACTTTTTTGAGTTGGCATTCAT
>Ga0170475_101134671_pt1 | contig 13056 bp, 1 predicted proteins | sample Soicark_Litter_5_FD_111474 | JGI IMG/M metagenome (GOLD analysis project Ga0170475, IMG submission 111474) | Avena fatua rhizosphere microbial communities from Hopland, California, USA. Combined Assembly of 48 SPs | reverse complement strand
TTTCTGTTTTCTTTTTCTTCTCTTGTACATTTCTAAAGGCACCCAACACTAAGTGTTTTCCATTACTTCTTTCTTAACACAATGGGAACACTGAGTGCCTCTCTATTAGTTGGGAGTTTCACTTTGCTAGCAATGTTGCTTAGCTCGGTGGAAGGTACCCATTTTTCGTATGGTATTATCACCTATTCGAGAAATGTGAAAAACTTCGAAGCTGGGGTTAATTCCTGGGATATCAATGGAGAATTTGGTTTTCGTTTCACATACTTCAACCCTCGTCCTATCCTTGGTGGTACCAAAGGAGATGGTTGGACAATGACCATTGAACAATGTACGGGTGGTTGCAATGGTTATGCAGCCATGACCGCTGGTACAGGCGGTGTAGCCAACCCTGCATTGGTGTTGACTGTCAAGAATACCTACCCGAATGATGATTATTGGATTGGCACATGGTCCTACACAAGAAACTTCACTGGTACTTACGCCGCTGCAGCCGGATCACGTGCTATTTTCCAAAATTGTTGTCGTATCTCGACTTTACGAGATGGTAACAATGATCGTGATTGGCGTATTGAGTCACGTCACATGTTCACCAACGGCTACTCGGGCTTCAGAACAACAGGTTTGCCTCGTGTGGAAGCCTTGGTTAATTCGGCTATGTATTTCTTTGTACCCGGGAATTCTCCGGACGGTATTACTTTCCGCTTCAAGCCTCAGAATGCCACCACATCGGGTTCTTCTTTGGCGGTCGCTTTACCGACAACACCTGCTGCTTTGACTTATAATTCGATCACGGGTCAATTGGTATGGACTCCAACACAAACGGGTTTATACGCATTGCAAATGTTATTGTACAATCCACAAGATGAATGGAGATTTTCAACTCCTTATGATTTCGTTTTATCGGTTGTCTTAACAAGTGGTGCTCCCGTCATTACCCCGGCTCCACCACAGACATATACCTTCTATCGTGGTGTTGAGACGTCGTTTGTATTGACCGCTACGGTCCAAACGACTGGAACGACTTTATCTATTGATTCGGGTGCTTTGCCTGATGGTGCTTCATTCGTGTATCAAGGTGCTACCACCACATCTGTTTCGTACATTTTCCGGTGGTCACCACCCATTGATGCCACGACGACACAAGTATGTTTTGTGGCGCACTCCAATACATTGATCTCGTTTGGTAACTACTGTCCGACATTGACTATTGGCAATGCAGCTCTCATCTTTGTCAGTGGTATTATTCGTGATTTCCCACGATCGAATCCGGATTTCTGTCGTACCGATGGTGATGCCACCACATTCTTTGTCAGCCCCAACTTAGGAGCGGATTCGAAACCTGTTTTCGTTCCATCGCCACAACCCGTTACAGTGGGTTCGACAGCCACATTCAACAATTGGTTTAATACCATTGCGGGTGTCAATCGTCAAATTGTGTATTCCACCACACTCTCCAATGGAACCAACCCTGATCCACGTATTTATACGTTCTTGTCCACCTTCTATGACCCTATCAATGGCATTTTGTATGGCAATGAAGCGAACGGCACCAATACGGGATTCACATATGAAATTCATACCTATTTAACTTATTATGGTGGTGAAATTTTGAATTTTATGGCGTCGGATGACTTGTGGGTGTTTGTCAATGGGAAATTACCCACGGGTTGGAATTTACAAGGTGTTCATCCACAAAAAACGTTTGCAATCAATGTTGGTACATTGGGGTTGACTATTGGTGAAACATATACAGTGGATATTTTCTATGCCGAACGTCATTGTTGGCGTCAAGCAGGGGCCTTGAAAATGGAATTACCCGCTGCGAAATTATGTAACGCTTTGTCGTCGGGTGTGTCCACCATTAATCTATCACCAAACATCAACGCCACCAATCAAATTCAAATCAAACGATTGGGTCAAGCCGCCATGATTGCGAAAACTGGTTCTGGAGCATGTGATACTACGGTGCCATGTGCATTGAATATTTTACCTTTGGGTATTTCTTCGTTCGCTTCGTCCGCCGCGTGGTTTGCGTCACCGGATAATTCACCACCACAAGCTACACAAATCAAGGTCTTGCACGGTTTCCAAACTACGTTTGATTTTCAAATTGCGGGTGGCACTCCCTCCAACCGTCCTTCATGTGAAGGATTTGCGTTTGTCATGCAAAACAATGGACCTTCCGGTCGTGGTGGTGAAGGTGGTAACTTGGGTTATGGTCAATTGACTTCCTCTGTCGCAGTTGAATTTGATATGACACCAAACTCTGAATACAGTGATCCGTCTTTCCAACACATCTCTGTACACAGTCGTTATGATCAACCGAACTCTGCTGTTGAAGGTATCTTTGATCCAGTCGGTACAGCGTCTTCTTTTGGAATTTCCACCAACAACCCTGTTCTTACATTGAACAATGGAACACTTCATAATGTACGTATTCAATATCAACCAGGCAAACCACCACCAGCTGGATCTCCACCAGGCACCTATCAACCGGGTTATATCTATGTTTATGTTGGTGTTAATGGTGTTTTCAATCTGGCCCCTATTGCACAAGCTGAGGTGGATGGTGGTAAATTAGCCATCATTTGGCCTGGTGCAGCCTATGTGGGTTTCACGGCTGGTGCCTCCAATAATCCAAGTTGTGATATTCGGATTTCCAATTGGAATTTGATCGTTGTTCCTTCATCACCTGCATCGTCTTATATCAAGGCTCCACCAGTTGCGTTGTTCGCTGGTTCAACTGGATCCGTTACCTTCCAAGCTGCTGATTCTTGCAGAAATGACATCTTGGTTGGTGAAGAAGGTGACTTCATTCAATGTTCGATTGCACCTGCCCCCAGTGCCTATACATCTGATGGTGTCGTTGGTTGCACGGTACAAGATTTAGAGAATGGACAGTATACTCTCAGTTATGCGGCTACTATCGCAGGCTTGAAACGTTTAACGATTACATTCAAGAATTTACCTATTAACCAAGGAGCTAATACATGGGATTTCAATGTCTATCCTGGCCCCGTTGCTCCCGAGCAATCGTACACCGTTTATGGCTTGTTGAATGAACAACCGAGTAATGCGCCACCTCTTGTGCAGGGTGGTGCACCAGGCACAGGACTGTATGTGGTCTTGATCAATAACAGCACGGGTGCTATCATCAGTCAAACAACGTACGCCACCAGTACCTCCACCACTCAAGCTACGAATGCTTTGAATGCCGTCTCACCCACTGCCTCTGTGATTGCTGCTATTTGCTCGATTGCGGATTTCACCTGGGATACACCTTTACGTAATGCAGTGTTACAATTTGGTGCTACACAATTACAAGCTGTACCCAATAGTGTTTTCCTCGGTGGTGCTTATTGTTTAATTGGTACCAAATGGGGTGGTAAACGTGCAGAGATGAATGATCCGAAAATCACTACTGTACAAACAGTACATTTTGGACCTCAACAAACAGGATTCACTGTTACTGCACAGGCAAGTGGTGCACCTTCGGGTTCAACACAAGGTGCATTTGGACGTATCAACGTATTGCCCGATCGTCAAATGGTTTTCGCCGGTACACCAAGTAGTTTCAATATCATCCCACGTGATTCCTATACGAATGTATATGCTATTGGTGGACAAGGATGGAGTGTATCGTTTGCACCGGATATTGCATTGAATGGTGGTTCCGTTCTATCGATTACCGATACTGTCGGTTACCCGACTGTTACTTTTGTTACGTATCGTGCACAAAATCCATTGGTGATGTATACCAAATTGGATAATGTGGGTATTTCCAATTCACCTGTCTCCACCATTGTCGTGTTGGCCGGTGTGGCCTCGGCTGCCGTGTCTTTGTTGCAAGGACCTGCACTCACTTCCACGGTTGCGGGCGTTCAGACTGAATTTTTCATTGTCTTGAAAGATTCATGGAGTAACACTGTGACACAAGATCAAGGAGATGTGGTATCCGCCTCTTTAACTCTCGGTGGTACCACCCTCGTACCTGTCGTTGCTTGGAGTGGTTCCGATTTAAAAGCCATCTACACCCCGACCATCAGTGGTGTCTACACCTGTGTTGTCATGGTGAATGGTGTCCCCATGGGGTCTGTGGCTGTAACAGTCAATGCGGCTGATTTGGATGTCAGTTCCACAAGAATTATTTCATTGGATAGTGTCGTTCCTAATCGAGGTTTACCTACGGGTGGTTCCGTGGCAGCGGGTACACAATTGGCCTTGGAAGTGACACCACGTGATCGATTTTCCAATCCTATTTTGAATCGGGATGCTTTAGGATTCATTAACATGACGTTTGATAAGTCTGTTACGGGAGTCTCCAGTTCGTACACAGCCTCATTGACATTCGCTCTTTCATTCACACCTACACAAACTGGTGCTTTACATGTTGGTGTTGGGTTTGATGTGGTTCAACCTTGTCCAAATGTCGGTAAAAAAGTGGGTTGTTTGGGTACCCCTAACCAAGTTGGTAACCCTGTGGGTTATTTATTAACTATCGTCCCGGGTGCACCTGCGGCTACCTCTGTCGTGTCGGGTATTTCGGGAACCGGTGTAGCAGGTGGCACCAATACATTTTCCATTGAATCCCGAGATGCCTATGGAAATATACGTTTCGGTGCGGGTGTTTCATTTGCGGCCAGTGATTATTTGGTGGATGTTCAAACGACGGGTGTGGTTATCTTTGCCAATGTGACACAATTGACACCGGTGTTACCGAATTATGGTGTGACATGGAGAACGACTGCAGCTGGTGTCTACACGGTGACGGTGAAAACGGCGGGCGGTCAACCTGTGTCCATTCAGGGCAGTAACCTTGTCAATATTGGACCTGCACCGACGGACCCACTCAAAAGTGTGGTGACAGGAAATGGTTTAATTGGTGGTGAAGAAGGTTCACGTGTCTTTGTCAACTTACAAGCACGTGATACTTTTTTAAATTTACAAACCACCACATCTGATATCTTTATTTTGGCCATTCGTAATGGCTCATCAGTGTCCTACAGTAATTTCTCATTCGTTAATATCGCCCCTGGGCAATATCAATCTTCGTACACTGTCCCAGAAACCGGTTTTGGTGGACAATCCGATCCCAACAAATTCTTGATTGAAGTTTGGTATGGCCGTACGGTACGTGTCTACAGTTCGGTCGGTATCAGCACATCGAGTTCCGACCGTTCATATGCGGTCATTACCAACAAGGCTGCTACGTACAAGAATGGTATCATGGGTAGTTTCAATATCATTGATAATGCGGATTCGTCTCAACTTTGTCCTGTGAGTAATTGTAAAACAACGACAGGATCGTTTTTGGTCACCATCTGTAAGGCATCCACAAGTATATGTGTTGACCCGTCGTCCATCTCTGTGGTCTTCAATCCTCCACCTTTACGTTATTTGTGGAATGTTACTTTTACTCCGGCGGGACCTATTGGAGATTATGTGATTTTTGTTTATTCGCAACAAAACACCTTGACACAACAATCAATTAATAACGCACCGACTTTGACTGTTGTACCAGGAAATCCTTCTATTGTCAATACTGGTGTTTCTGGTTTACCTCTGGCATTCAGTGCCGGCTCTACCGGACACATTGTGACATTAGTCATGAACGATCTCAGTGGTGCCACTGTGGTGGGTGATTGTTGTTCGGGCAACCGCTTGGCGTTAACGTATAGTGGACAAAGTTATTATGGCTTATATGCGGGTACCGATGGAACGTACCAGATCACCGTAACAGGAACTGTTGCCAACTCTATCCCGTATTCCACGAACGTGACCTTTGATGGACGCACCATCACAGCCAACACCATTACAATCACACCGGGTACAATCAATGCTGCTCACTGTGCAATTACCTTACAACCTGCCTTACAAACCAAAGCTGGTGTCAACAATTCATTTGAAATTCTTTTACGTGATACCTATGACAACGTGTTGACCAGTACCCAAGTCCTGGCATTAAACGCCAACGATTTCTCTGTCAGTCTGACGGGCTCACCGTCGATCTCTGATGTCTATGCGGGTGTCATTCGTGCCGATAAATTATCCGTTACCATGACCTATACGTCGTTCTTATCTGGAACACGTACTTTGTCTGCGAGATATTTGGCTACTCCCATTGGTGGTGCCATCAATAACCCGATTCAAATCGCTCCCGGAGATGCCAAAACCGCCACCATTACAGGCTTTGGTCCTGTGACTGCGGGCAGTGGTGTGAATTTTACTTTGACTTCCTATGATGCGTTTGGCAATGAAGGATTGTCGGCACCGAACTTCTTGGTCGCATCAGTTCAAACCCCATCTGGTTTAAATCTGGATGCCATCGTTACCCCACAAGCCTTATCGGGTAAATATTTCTTCACCATTCCGGGGTCATCGACACGTGTTTCGGGTCATTATCTATGGAAGATTGCCTTCTATGCCAGTGCACTGACACCTATCCCTGTCTTTGGTGGCAATACTGTGGGTGATCAATTGGTGAATCCGGGTGCGTATGATATCCCATCGACAGTTGTGGCCAATGTTGTTCAGGGTCTTGGTACAGTCCCCGTCGACACACCGATCATCATCAATTTACAGTTAGTGGATGTCTATGGCAATGTTGTTCTCAACCCGTTGCCAACACCACCATCTGTTGTGGCCAATTTTACCCTCGGTGCTATTCAGCCATGTAGTTTGGCTTCAGATAATGATACTTTACCACGTGTGGTTGAGTATGCTCCGGCAGTTTTCGTACCCAAACGTCCTGTGGCAACGTATTTGGGCAATGGTGCATATTCGCTGACCTTTAATGGCACCTTCCCGGGACAATACACATTGGATTTGTTGATCAACGGAGCGACATTACCGTGTACCACCAAAGTTGCATTGTCGTTCTTCATTGTGGCTGGTTCCGTTTCTCCATTGAATTCATTCTATTCTGGAATTTCTCCACCGAGTCCAAAAGCTGGTACCTTCTTACAGTCATTCTCCTTTGGAGTAACTCTCTTGGATCGTTTTGGTAATTCGGCTGTGGATGTCGCTACGGCGATTGTTTTGGTGGGTACGGATGGCGTGGGTCGTTCGGCAGTTGGTGCCATTTCAAACGATCAATCCACTTGGTTTGGATCCCCCTCCAATACAGGATGTTCACCTGCTTCCATTACGTTTGCCAATGGTGTATGGACTGTGTCGGGCTATTGTCGTCGTTCGGGATCTTATTATTTGGTTGTGACTGTGAAAGTTGGCGCATCACAAATTTATATTCCCGGACAAGTTTCATTCAATGTTCAAACAGGCGAGGCGGCTGCATGTGATTGTGGCAATTTCGTGCCACCGGTGACATATTATGCGGGCCAACCCGGATATTTTGATATCTCCACTGTGGATGCCAATCAGAACCCCTTATTATCCACGGCTGGATTTTCCTATACGATTGAATTCCAACGATTGACCCAACACAATGGTGCCAATTATTTACATGTGGGTGAAGCCTTTGTGGAATACAAACCTTTTTATCCAACTTCGATTGTGGGTATGCCCAACGGTGTTTATCGTGTCAATTTTATTACACCATGGCATGGTTGGTTTGCAGCCTCGTTACAACTCTCCACAAACAATGCTCAATCGGAAATTGAATTCTATGTCAATCACGCCACGTGTTTATATGAGAATGAAGCACTTGGACTCGCGTATCGTTGCCCGTTTTCACCATTGGAATGTCGTGTCGATTATAATTCATGTGGTTTACCACCATGCAATGGAGCGATGTCATGCTCGGAAGGTGGTTGTGCCAATAGTGCACGCACATGTCCCTGTTATGCAGGCGGCTTCCGATGTCCAGCAGGCAATTGTGCCCCGGCTCCCGAACAATGTTTGCAGCCACCATCCGGACTTTGTCCAGCCAATACCGTCGCTTGCACTGTCAACGGTTTACCCGGTGGTCAAGCGACAGGACAATGTCGTAAATTCCAAAGTGATTGTCCTTCACCACGTGTGTGTCCACCATTCACCGTCATGTGCCCTGATGGATTTATGTGTGCGGCCAACTCTGCACAATGTTTAACCAATAGTTTGGGTGCGTGCCCGACTGCCGGATGGGCACGATGTGCGGATGGCAAATGTGTGGCTCGTATCTCGGATTGTTTCACTCCCGTGACATGCAGTAACGCAGGTGACGTTGTATGTGGGACCGATGGTTCATGCAATGGCAATTACACCAATTGTCCTAATATGTATGCATGTTTGGCACCATCGATACGTTGTGGGGATGGATCATGTCGATCCACCATTCAAGACTGTCCTTCGACCGTGACATGCCCTGTTGGATATGTGAAATGCGAGAATGGTGCATGTGTGGCGACACTGATGGATTGTATTCCTGTCACATCACGTCCTTTGGATTTGGTTCGCTGCCCTGATGGTCGTTATTTGGATAACATTGCTTTCTGTACAACGAGAGTGACATGCCCGGTTGCGACTCCTGTCCTGTGTGTTGATGGTTCATGTCAAGACAATGTTGCTCGTTGTCCTACACCGCAACCTTGTCCATTCCCGACCATCGATTGTCCCGACGGTTCTTGTTCCCTCTCATTGGCTACCTGTGCGACACCACCAGGTTGTCCTTCCATCGCACCTGTTTTGTGTCCGAGTGGTGACTGTGTGACCCAATCCTCACTCTGTCCGGCGGTGATTCAATGTCCGTCATTGACACCGTTCCGTTGCCCGGATGGTGCTTGTCGTGGATCACGTGTTGATTGTCCGACCAATTCGGCTTGCCCGAGTGATAAACCATTCAAGTGTCAAGATGGTTCTTGCAAGACGGACATCAATTTATGTCCGGATCCAAGTCTGTTGACATGTCCTGTGGGTGAAGTGCGTTGCCCATCGGGTGATTGTGCATCTGATTTAACACTTTGCGCTACCGGTGTTACATGCCCTGTTGGTTCATTGCGATGCTTGGATGGTACATGTCGTGCAAGTTGCGCCGGCATCACACTTACCGGCACTTGCTTGGATGGCTGTCCACTATGTATCTTGTGCCCTGCAACGGGTTCGGGTACACAATGTGCATTCTCTTTGGATGAATGTTCGGATAATATTGTATGTCCTGTCACGGCACCTGTACGATGTGTCGATTCGAGTTGTGCCACCACTGTCGCGTCTTGTCCACCTATCCCCTCACAAGATGATTATGATTCCACTACACAAGATCCATGCCCTGATGGCACATGGGCAGCCGATCAAAAAGAATGTCATACACCGACTTCATGCCCAACGGGTTATTTCAAATGTTGGGATTCAACTTGTCGTGCATCGCCATCAGATTGTGCTGTCGCTGCTCAATGTCCTGCCGATCGTCCTTACTTGTGTCCGAATGGTGTTTGCGTGGACCGTTTATGGAGTCCGGATTGTACCATCAACAGTTTGACATGTCCTTCAGTTACGCAATTACTTTGCCCGAACGGTGTATGTTATGAAGCCGCTACGTTTGATGCACAATGCAAACTATTCCCGGATGTACCCGTACCACCTGATCAACAATGTTTAACGGGTTTCGTTTTATGCAAAGATGGTACATGTCGTACTGCGTCGGTCTCGCACGCATGCCCGGATATTGTTTGTCCTGCCTATTTACCCTATCTCTGTGAGGATGGATTATGTGCTCTCAGTGCTGATCGATGCAATCTTGCCAATGGCTGTCCATGGGATCGTCCCAAGAAGTGTGCCGATGGTACCTGTCGTGCTCCTACCGAGTCTTGCCCGACAAAATCTGGGTGTATTGCGGGAAGCGAATTCGCTGTCACATGTCCAGATGGCAGTTGTCGTCGTGTCATCACGGATTGTCCCGAATCGAACGGTTGTCTTCCCTCGGAGGTGTTATGTTTGGATGGCAGCTGTCAACCTGCTAGTGACACCGAGAACCCATGTACACAAGGTTATGGCAATTTGGCCAATGTGTGCCCAACGAATACACCATTCCGATGTCCTGATGGTTTCTGTGCCTTGTCAAGTACGGAATGTCCTGCCAATTTACCTTCTACAACATGCCCTATTACTTCACCTGTCATGTGCGCCACTGGTGTCTGCGTGGCTTCATTGATCCAATGCCCAATCATTGCACCTTGTCAAACGGGTTACATTCGTTGTGAGAATGGTGTATGCAAACCGAAATTCAATGGCATACCTGAAACACTCTATTGCCCGGCTTACAATGTCTGTGTCAATATCTTCCCACCGTTCGGTGTACGATGTGATATCGGTGTATGTGCTCCAAAGGAAGCGGATTGTCCAAACAACTCCACTCATGGCTGTCCGGCATCCGCACCCGTCAAATGTTCCGATGGTAGTTGTGTGGCTTCAACATGTACGCCTGTCACTGCGGGTGGTTGTTCACCAAATGTTACCTGTTGGGATGGTTCATGTGCACGGGTCGATACTCTATGTCCGGCCTTGAATGGTTGTCCATGGTATGCACCCGATCGTTGTCTCAATGGTACTTGTGTTGCCACGGCATTTGGATTGGATTTATGCGCTGGTGCTACTAATCCGGGCACCAATTATTACCGATGTGCCGATGGTTCTTATGTATTGTTGGCCTCGCAATGTTCCAACTCCCTGGGATGTCCTCTCGCGACACCCTTCCGTTGTGCTGATGGGACATGTAAGAAATATCCAGCGGGTACTTTCGGTGTCCCTGTGGCCGACACATGTGCCACGTCAGTGATTTGTGATGCGAACCAAGTCCGTTGTGCGGATGATTCATGTGTCGCGGCCGCATTCTTATGTCGTACCGTATCATGTCCTTCGGCCACACCTTATATTTGCCCGGGTGGAACATGTGCTAGGAATGCTGCGGAATGTTCACCACGTACAACATGCCCACCGTCCTCTCCTGTACTTTGCCCTGGCGGTCAATGTCGTAGTTCCCTCACACAATGTCCTACTCAGCCTGGAGATTCCAGTAACAATGGAGTCCCTGTTTGCACAACCGGCACCGCTTTAGTGCGTTGTTGGGACGGTTCTTGCAAGGATAGTTATCAAGCTTGTATCAATTGGAGAAACGACGTGTCAGATCCCAACTATGGTGGTGATGCAGTCACAGTGACTGGATGTGAACCGGGACAAGTGATGTGCCCCAATGGTTTATGTGTGTCTGCCATTTGGGAATGTCCTGTAATTCCTGCATGTCCACAAGAGACACCCTTCCGTTGTCCTGATGGTGTCTGTCGTGTACCTACCACACGCTCGTTGGCGGACGGAACCACAGAACAATATTGTCAAGTACTCCCATCACCCTATCCAGCTTGCTCGGGTGGTTTAACCCGTTGCGAGGATGGTGGTTGTCGTGAGACATGTTTACCATTTGATGGTTGTTCTTTACAACATCCATATCATTGCATTGATCGTAATTGCGCGGCTCAACTCAGTGAGTGTCGTCAATCGACTTTGTTTGATACTTCTGTACCGATTGCTCGTCGGTTACTTGCTTTGCCATCTACCAACTATTCCTTCTACACGGATCCTGAAGTGAATATCTTCTATTATTCCAGTCACCAACCATGCTTGGCTGTCACAGGATGTGTTGCACAAGTCAAAGCCTCATTCTTGACCTACACGATTGATGTTACCAAACAGAATGACGTGATCATGGCCGTGGATTCCTCTTTCGTCACACGTGCCCATTTGATCATCCCCTCGGGTGCCATCTTGACCAAACCTTTACGTTATTCATCCTTGTTACACATCCGCCCCGTGGGTACCTCACGTGTACGTGCCGCCTTCAATCGTGTCGCCTGGTCACGTTCCAGTGGTGGTATCAATGATGTCGGTTTAGCCAATTATTTGACTTACCCACAAACGGTGTTGTCGCCCATGTTTGAATGCACTGTGGAACCGGATGTACAATTACCGTTTGCATTGGGTGTCACGGCTTTGGCGGATATTGATTTGAATATGCAACCCAAATGGCAAGATGTATGCTTGGCACACATTTGGAAATTGCCTGCCTTGAACTTCATGGCGTGGCGGTGTTTGATTGAAGATCCCGCAGCACGTATCTTGCCCTTCAATGCGGCGAACACAACATTGGCCAGTGAAACTGGACCACTTACCATTCAGTCTGTTCGTGGTGTCTTCTCTTCATGTGTGAATACATCCGATCCCACCACCGAGGGTGAAATTTTGGCCTTCATCTACAACCCAGTCAAGATTCCATCGAATCCACCCGCTGCTGATACATTTATTCGTGATTTTTTGTTATGGATCTTGTTGGGCTCCATGGCAGCCATCTTCTTGTTGGTGGTCGTTGTTTATTGGATCTTCCGATTGACCCGATATCGAAAGAAGTTGGATGTTGAAACAGAGAATGTGAAAAACATGGCTGAGGAAGTCGATGAGATGGAACAATTTGGTGGTAAAGCAGGAACCAAGGATGATGAAGTGCAAATGATATCCAATCCTTTGGTCTTACAAATGAAAGATATGCAACAGCGATTGGACAAAAACCAAATGGAACTTCGTCGTCAAGAGAATTTGGAATCCAAAGCACAAGTTGAATTACGTGAAGAACACATCAATGCATTGAAATCTGATCGTGATAAGTTATTGGAGGAATTAGAACGTGTCAAAAATCAACTTGCGAATTCATCGGGCACCACTGCACCAACCATTTCCACACAACTAGATATTACTACGGCAACACATCATGATAGTTTCATGGTTGGTCCTGGCACACAGAGGACAGGAAGTCAAATGGATATGACTTCCCGTTCTATGGCCACAACGCGCACAGAGTTCCAAGCAGGAGCTCCAGGGCGTAAGAAGAAGGAAATCAATTAAGACTGACATTTCTTCCTTGTGGATAATTGCCCGTGTATTTGTTATTGTTTTTTGCAAATTATTACACGTTTATTTACCTTTGGTTTTTTTTGCTCCTATTTGAATCAGAATTGTATGACAGAGAGATCCACTGACATTGTTCAGCATCCCTTTCGCTTTTTTCTGGACGAAGTCCATGATTGTATTTTTTTCTCTTCCTCGGCTTGGTCGTGCTTTGCACATATAAAAATTGGC
>Ga0170475_114734807_pt1 | contig 13058 bp, 20 predicted proteins | sample Soicark_Litter_5_FD_111474 | JGI IMG/M metagenome (GOLD analysis project Ga0170475, IMG submission 111474) | Avena fatua rhizosphere microbial communities from Hopland, California, USA. Combined Assembly of 48 SPs | reverse complement strand
TAAAGAAAATATTTTATTTTTTGTAAGAAACGAAGCATTAGTAAAAGATTCCAGCTTAAGGTCTTTATAAATTTTATTAATAATACTAAAAGATACTTTCTGTATAAATATTTGCTTACGTCTGCTTAAAATTTTACGCGCTTTGTTAAAAGTAAATTGGAGCTTTTTAAAAAGTATACTGGATCTTAATGTTTTAATAACATAAGGATCGGTAATGCCTAGTTTGATTACTATACTATTAAATAAATATGATAGATTAGTAAGATAAAAAACAGGCTTAGAATATTTATTTTTCAAAAAAAAAATACGCAAATATTCTAACATTTTCAGTTTTGCCTCGGTAATCTTTAACATTTTTTCTTTTGCATAATACGTATTTTTCTTAGGATGAAGAAAATGAAACATCTTATGTCTTGCTACAATTGATATTTTGTTTCTAAGTTTCAAAAGAAAACGAAGATAAACACGCTTAAAATCTGTTCCCGTGACATTTGCAGTTGAAACTCTTAAAAACGCCAAGTAGTTCATCATACTCAAGTTTAGTAACCCAGTACAAAAATTAGATTTAACTGTATTTTTCATTGATACTGAAAGCTTACTTAAAGAAGTTTTTGTAGTCAAAACTGGAGATTTAATAGAAAACAGTTGCGTTTTAAAAGAGTTAGCACTAACAAAATTTGCAAAAAAAGACTTTCTAACCATTAGAGTTTTCCACCTCCTAGAAAATAATTTTAAACAAAAAGAATAAAACGACTGGAATAATTTTCGAAATTTTCTATGTAACAGTCATAGATAAAATTTTAAATTAACCAAAAAGTTAATTGATTTAACTGAGCCCGTTCTTTCAATAGTAAAAATTTTGAAAAAATTAAAATACATATTATAGAATTTAAAAAAAGCAAAAAAATGTTTAAAAAAATAAATTAATCTTATTGCAGTGTAAAAAAAACTACGAGATCCTGCTCTAAGCTCTAAAATATTAAAGAAGTTAAACGACCAAAAAAATAAAAACACAAATTGTCGACGATCAAGGGCCAATTTAAATCTACTAACTAAACGTTTTCAAGGTTTAAAAAAAATTTTAACATGAGTTGTAGCTCCAGCAGTTGTATGTAAACGCTTTGAAACTATTTTACGTTTAAATAATCATTTATTTTTCTTTTTACGAAATTTAAAAGTTTTAAGTTTAGAGCCACGCTGTCGCCAATTTTTCAATTTTATATACTCAGTTAAAAACGTGGCCGCTGGAATTTTATCACTATTAAAAATTCTATTTATACCTAAGGTATCATTTAAAAACAAAGTTTGCTTCGATAATGCTCTAAACTTATAAGAATACAAATGTAGTTTAGATGTAGACGACAAAGCAGGTAACAAAGAAAGATTCGTTTTAATTGATAACAGAGGGGCAATTGATTCAAGAAAATTTACTAAACATTGAAAAACGATTCTACAAAAACTATAGCCTGACAGTTTTGTTATTAAAGTAAAATTTTTAAGACGACGAACAATAAAGCTAGCTATACGCTCCGTCAAACTAGTTAAAGACGGTGCAGCTATTGTAATTTTGCCCTTACTATGTAATAAAGCACACCACGTATAAATAAGTTGATTAACTACGAAGTTTAACAGTCGGCTAAAAAAAGAAATCCAAACAGGAGAAGCCCTATACTCACAAAAAAACAAAACTAAGACATTAATACGCAATACTAAGTCAAAAAAATTATGCGAACTGTAGTTATAAACACTATTAAATTTAGGATACCCTAAAATATTTTCATTTAAAGTAGTAAATTTTTTAAAGGCTAAAGATGTAAGATGTTTAAAAAAAGAAGTTTGTAAAAAAAAACGTTTTCATTACCTTGCGTCTTAAGTGAACCCCCATCAGTAGTTACAAAACGTCAATACTCCCGACGTGATGCTAATATAGGTTTAGCCAAAAAAAGGCGTCTTCTAAAGCTATACTCCGAATGTGCACTAGTATAAAAATGCGCAAATCCTGTCAAAGTACTTGGTACTCATAATTGTAAATTATGCGTAGGTTGCAAATAAAAAGTACGATAAGCGGTATAACCTAATGACCAAAAAATACTATTATTAGTATTTATAGCAGAATCTTTCCGCTCCCCTCAAGAATTAAATCCTCCAACCGCAGTTGTAAATCTAGATCAAGGTTCATTTGCCTCAGCAGCAGTTCGTGCCAAAAACTTAGCACGTCACAAATCTTTCTTAAAAAAAAATTTATAAGAAAATATATTAGGTAACATAATATTATAGGAAGATTCATGGGCCTCCCACGAAGAAAATTCTACTAAAGGTGTACCAGTACTACCTTTAACTCCGGTATCGATTGTTACCCACCCATTTCTTAGATATGAATTATAAGATAACTCACCAGCTACACCACGTCATTTTGAAAACGAACGAGTATTCCAAGAACCCATAAAAATGGGAACAGAAGGCGCTAAAGATGAGTTTAAAATTGCTTTAAAATTAAATGAATTTACCATAAATAATAATTAAAATTACAATCGACGTCGCTTTTTAGCTCTACAGCCATTATGAGCTATTGGAACCATACTAAATCCCATAGTAAAACGTATATTAGATGATTTTAGTGCTCGGCTCACTGAAGCAGCAATATAAGACTTTGAAATTTTAACAAATAATCTAATCGCATAAATACGATAAAGTTTTAATGTAGTAATAAGCTGTTTTGCTGCTAACTCAATAATATGCGGAGCAAAACGTTTTTTTCTATCTGAGGCAAAAGTCTTAGCCGACAAAGAAGCAACAACAGAGCCAGTTAAATCTGTTATAGTAAGAAATAAGTTACGGCGCTTACGGCTAATTATAAATACCGCTACGCGACGGTCATTAAAAGGACCAAAATATAAACCTGAAAAATTATTTAAATTATCCGAATTTTTTTCCATTATCATAATAAGTTAATTCTAAAAAAATATAAAAATGTTCGTTATGATCTGCGAGAAAGAGCTTTAAGACGCTTTGCAGTCTGAGCATTAGTATGAGTGTGCTGACCACGAATAGGTAGTCCAGCAGCGAACCTAATAGACTTATAAGTTTTAAAAGACAAAAAATCTTTTAAACGATTTTCACGCATTCGTTTCAAAAATATATCAGTTCCATAATACTGTTTTAACAAATAAGCAATGACAAAAAATAAATAATAGTTTAGATATCCAGTTCTACAATTAGCAGACAAGCCAACAAATGAACAAACATAGTCAGCACGAGCTAATCCAACTCCAGAAATCTTTTTTAATGCCACACGCAATATTTGCTTATCTAATAAATCAACGTCTTTAAAAGTATACAACATGTTTGTTTAATATAAAATCTGCAACAAGATTTTTCGTTTAAATTAATTTAATAAACCCATTTTCCAAAGCCTATCAAGCAAAATAGTTAAAGCTATAAAACGAATCAAAAAAGAACGAGATTTTCGAGTCGTCTGAGACTGTAAAAAATTTTGAAAATGATTCGCAAAAATGACTACCTTATAAATAGATTTATTAAACTTAATTCTTGAAAATATAACTCGACGCTTATTTATAATACCGAACGAAGTATTTATTTTTAATCCTTTAAAATTTGTAGGCACCGAATGAACCATAATAATTTATCGTTGTTTACCAGAGTTTAATCTTATTATTTTTCCAGGTCTTACAAACCCCGTTACACGATAAGAAGATAATTTTTTTAACAACAATAGGTAAGTAGCAAAATTATTAACAACTTGCCCATCCATCCCAAAAAAAAAAATCAACCGTTCTTCTGAAGAATATTCAACCAAAAGATCTGACGGTACGAATAAATAGACAAAGTTTGCATGTCCTCAAAAAAATCTGTACACAGTAGAACTTATTTTTCTAATTCTAAACCCCAACCCGATTAGCTCCATTTCTATAAAAAAACCCGCACTTATAGTCCTCTCAGTCGAAATAAGCTGTCAAAATAGAGGTCAAAATCTTTCACTATTATTAAAAAATTTTAATAATACCCCACTTGTACTACCAAATTTTCCATATGAAAGAACACAAAATGTTTCTATTGGTAATAAAAATTTATTTCAGTACAAACCCTTATTGATAAAGATAGAATTTGTTAAAAAACAAAAAAACACATTTGAATCTATAATTTTTTTTCTTAAAAAAGTTCTAGAAATCATATTAAGTTTAAAAAAACATATAATAGACTATTATAAATTTATCTTTAATAACACTTCCCCAGCTATAGGCCTCATTACCATATGAGAAAGTATAAGTTCGTTACTTGAACAAATACCCCCTGAAGTAGAAAGAATATAAAATCCTTGAAAGTTGTTCCTAAAAAAATTATATGAGAGTTGTGCTGCAGATCAATATACACGTAAACCTGGTTTTGAAACTAGCTCTATTTTTCTTATTAGCGGTTGGTTAGTAATAAATATTGGCGTAACTTTAAGTCGCAGTTGGCGATTGACTGGATGAATATCAATAGAGAACGCACCTATACATCTATAAGTAAAAAGCAATTCAAGAATCTGTAAATTAACCGCAGAATGAGGAACATAAAAGTATTCAACATGCGTTTTAGCGGCGTTATTAAATCTAACAACAAAATCAGCTAATAAATTAACCATAAATTTGTAGCAAAAAAAAAGTTAATAAAAATAAAAAATTAGTATATTCTACCAAGTAGATTTTTGTACTCCAACTAAGAGGCCCCTTGAAGCTAACTCTTTAGTTTTAATACGTGATGCTCGAAAATGACGGAAGACACCTCCGGATCGAGTTGTTAACAAACAACGGTTCTGTGTACGTGTTGAATATTTTGAAAGGCGTCTAGCCGTTTTACCACACATATAAACTCGAGCGCGCTGTTTCTCCTCCAAACTAATATTATTTAAAAAAAACTTAATAATTTTTAAATTTAGTTCGTTAACGTTACAAAGAGCACGTATACGTATATCTTTAGTTCTAAAATATGAAACCATAAACTATAATATATTAATATAAATTTAAAAATAAAGATTAGAAATTAAATATTTAGCTTCATCGAACTAAGACAAACTTCCGCCTCTGCAGTGTTAAAAGTCGAAAAAAGCAATTTTACACGTAAAATATCGTGTCATTTAAAAAAAATAGAGTGGGTCTCAACTACCCGCAAAAAACTTAAATCAGAAATAGTAAAATTTACTACAACACCCTCTTTACTTAATATTGCATTTGAAAAAAAATCGGCTTTTGACAAGAACGGCAAAACATCGTGCGCAAGTAAATCTAAAAAATCATATAATGTATGTAATGATAAGTCCACCCTAACTTGAGCATCATAATCTTTCTCTCTGAAAGTCTGAAATAAGCCTAAACGAGAGACATAAGGTTTTTGCCCACTAATTAAGCGTAATATGAAAGCAGCCGCTATTAGGCGTGAATTATCAAAATTTTCCAATGACTTTAGTTCAATAAACACCTCAGCTCCCTTTATTTTAGGTACTAAAAACGTGTTTTGTACGTTCAATTTGTCAATAAAAGTTATTCTAAAAGTGCGTAAAGCTGTCGACAGTTTATTAAATTTTCTAACAGTTATCATATATTAAACCACAAAGCGTGTAACTGTTCCAAGCAAATTGTATTTTATACAAATCTCTTTTAAAAAAGGCCCGCGCATACGACGACCATAAGGTGCTGATTTTTTATTAGTAATAACGACAGCATTATGACCAAAGCGTAATCAAACACCATAGCCACGAAAAAAGACCGCTGCGGTACGTACCACTAATGCTCTAGAAATCGAGCCTGCCTTAAATTTTTTTTTTAACGCATCTGTTCGTTTAATTACTACTACTATCATTTTACCGGGCAACGCTCTTTTAGGTAACGCTCCGCCCAATAACTTAATACATTGAGCAAGCCTAGCACCGCAATTATCTGCAATTTTTATTTTTGTTAAAAAACAAACCATATTACTTTATAATATTAATTATATATATATATAGTGTAAATGTACTTTTACTAAACTACTAATAAATAAGGCGAGTTGCTTTAGCCCTTATAGAAAGCTTTTTATTTACTAAATTAAAAGCCCTAAAAGGTAGACGTTTTTTAAATTTACCACCTATAGAAGATATCTCATAAATAATGCGCCCCCGCTTAATAGGACAAACCCAACCTGCGGGTTTTCCCTTACCCTTACCCATTCTAGCTGAAGTTGGTTTTTTAGTGGTTGCGGCATACGGAAATACACTAATTCGTAGAAATGCCTGCTTCTTTGAAAAACGACGTACAACAAGTCTTCCAGCCTCTAATTGTGCTGCTGTAATCTTTCCTGGTTTAACAGCTTGTAACGCGTAATCACCAAATTTTGGACAAAAAAATCTGTTCTCGTCAAGACCGTATTTAAGTTTGATCTTATGGAACTTTTTAAATTTCAAATTTTGTGGAATACTAACCATATCGCTTAAATCTTAACTCGATAAACAAAATTATGATTATAGTTACCAAAGCTTTTATGACGATAAAGTCAAACCCGCACGCAACAAATACCATTTCGCAAAATCCCTAGATACATTGAATGTTCAATCTGAGCCGACATTTTACTAGTAGGAATACTACCACCTAAAGCCCAAGTAGTACGGACACGCCCACGTCTTGTTAAACGTCCTACAAATTGTAATTTATAACCAAGAACAGAAGGTGTGTTTTTAATTAATAAACGCATTTCACGGCCAATAGGGGTAAAAAGTTCTTTTATACGAAATCGCATTTCTATTTTCCGCGCAACATATCTAGCAAGAAAAATAGCTGACACTGAGTCATTATCAATCCCAAAAAACTCAATTTTAGTTTCTAATGGTCCGAGTGAAGAAAAAATAGGATTTAATATAAAATTCATAAAACGAAAAAATTTTGATTGTCGAAAACTAAGCAAATAAATTCTATAAAAAGCTGAAAAAAGCTGTCCTGAAATTTTTGAAACATTTTCAAATGCATTGATAAAGCGTTTATATCTGCGTTCAAATAAAACTTTATTATAAAGAAGGGCTAAACTAAAAAAATTCTGTCTTCTCCTTCAAAAATATAATGTGCGATCAACTGCTTTTAAAAATGAAGAAAAGTCAGAAGCAAAAGAGTGCGAATGTAGGCGCTTTGACGCTTTAGTTTCTCTATCAAAAGCTTTAGTAACTAAAAATTTAATATAATATTTAATAAATGCAAAAACAGAAATTGTAGGGTCTTCAGATAAAACTGCAAACCATTTTTTATGAAAAACCTTATAATATCATCGTACTATATTAATAAAAGAGGAACGCGAAATATTGCTTCTCCCCATATTTAAGAAGTAAATAAAAAAAAAAATTATTTGACGAGCTAATAAATAGTCGTAATACCTCCATAAACGTAAAAATCTAACTTTCAAAAGCTTAATGGGTCTTAATTTTATAAAACGCCGTAACAACCGTCTATGATTTTTATATTTTTTAGATCGAAATTTCTGTAAATGTCGTGTTAATCGGGCCATTTTTTCCTCAACTATCCCATCGTAAAAATACATTTTAAAACGAAGCTGAGAAAGGCCTACACTTTCAACCGTAAAGTGACTATATAGTATACTATAGCGATCTGTAATAAAGTTCTCAAAAAAAAAGCCCATAACTTTTCTATAAAGCAAGGTCGTATGTAAAACTTCAGCATAAACTACATTATTTGAAGTAGATCATATATCTGATCAATTACTGAAAAAGCCGACACGAAAACCAACTGGATTAATTAAATGTCCCATAAGAAAATAGGAGTAGTTAAGTTAATTGTAAATTTTATTAATATTTTTTTTATAAGCAACTGTAAAGTTATTTTTTTTTTTTTTGACGGCCCCTTTTATTCCTACGCGTCTTACTATGAATATCAGCAGTAATGCGTTTACATAACACGTAGCTGCCCATATAGGTACCTAACATTTCCTTTTTGACAGGAACATCAACAAATTTACATCCATTATAAACTTGTAAAGTTTTTTCTAACAAATCAGAAAAAAGACGTGTACCTTTCGCCCAAATTTTTTTAGTATTTAATTTTTTTATTCCTTCCAAATTGGAAACTCTATAAAATTGAGGAGCAATAAACTTTAATTTTCAAGTAGATCTCATAATATACAATAGTTTTTAATAGCAACAAATTCTTTTAAATATAGTTTATCGATAACGAACAGAAAGCTGTTTAGAACGAAATTTTTTTAAAACTGTTTTTTGCTGTTTTGTTATTTTGCCTCAAGGAGTACGCGGTCTTGGACCACCAGATGTTTTTCCACGCCCACCTCCATGGGGGTGATCAATCGGGTTCATCGCCACTCCCCGCACAGTAGGTCTACGACCTAAGTTAACACGCAAACCAGCCTTTCCTAATGTTTTATAAATATGTTTATAATTAGGGGCAATACCTAGCGTTGCAAAACAATTTTGCGAAAGCACCATTTTTCATCCTGACCTAAGCTTTACAGTTACAAATCCATTTCTTTTGCTAAGAACAATAGCATAAGTACCTGCTGATCGACATAACTGAGCTCCCTTATAAGGCCATAGTTCTAAATTGAATATAAATGAACCCTCTGGAATTTCTCCAATTTGCAAAGCATTTCCATCAAAAAAGGCTAAATCAGCCATATTTTCTGGTCTAAAACTGAAGCGTAGTTTATCTCCCACAGAATATCCTTCAGGCAAAATAATATAAGAAAGCAGACCTGTTTGGTAAAAAACAAGAGTCAAAGTAACAGATCTAAAAGCATCTTTTTCAAAACGTACTACAAATGCGTCAGCTGAAAGTCGCCGTCAAAAATCTATAAATCTATAGATTCGCTTATATTTATAAGATCCTTTTTTAAAAGAAGTTATTGTTCCAGTAGAGTTTCTACCGCCACTATTTGCTCACCCTACACGCAATTTACGTGCTCTTTTTACTAGAAAGCGATAAGTTACAGGCTTAATTTTACTAGAAAACATACACTTCTTAAATAATTAAAATTAAATAATTACTCCGGTAAAATTTCTAGTATAATCCCCGCCCCTAATGTAACTGTACCTTCGCGCATTGCGAATCTTAATCCTACTGTTATAGGAGCAGCCTCTAACAATTTAACTTCAAACGTTAAAGTATCACCAGGCATAGCTACTTGGACATTCTCTTCTAGAGCTAACGAGCCAGTAATATTAGCTGTTCTAAAAAAAAATTGAGGCATATAATTTGAATAAAAAGGTTTTTTACGACCTCCCTCTTTAGCTGTCAAAAAATAAGCTTTAGCTTTGAAACGCTTAGCAGGAACAATACTTCCAGGCTGTGCTAACACATAACCTCTTCTAACGTCTTTTTTACCTACTGCACGAACTAAGACACCAACATTTTCCCCAGCCTCAGCAACATCTAAATATCGGTTATACATTTCTAACCCAGTACACAAAGTTTTAAATATTTTTGAACCAACAATTTCAACTTCCCCCCCAACTTCTAACTTACCTTGTTCAATTTTACCTGTCACTACAGTACCACGACCAGAAATAGAATAAATTTCTTCAATTGACATAAGTAATGGAGCGTTTTCAGGACGAACAGGTTGTTTAATATATTCATCAACGTGTTTCATCAAAAGTTCAACAGATCCTGTTCCAACTTCAGTTTCTTGACCAACCTCTTCCTCTAAGGCTTTACGAGCTGAACCCATAATAAAAGGTAAATCCTCTGGATAAGAATAAGTAGAAACTAACTCTCGTGTTTCCATCTCAACAAAAAGTTTCATATCTTGTTCTAAAACTGCGTCTAATTTATTACCGTATATAACCATATATGGAATACCAACTTCTTTAGCTAAAATAACGTGTTCTCTAGTTTGCTCTTGCGGACCTTCTGTCAAAGCAACAACTAAAATAACTCCCTCCATTTGTGTTGCGCCAGTAATCATATTTTTTATATAATTTTGATGGCCAGGACAATCAATATGAGTGTAATGGCGAGCATCCGTTTGATACTCAACGTGAGCTGCGTTAATAGTGATACCACGACGTTTTTCTTCGACATGTTTATCAATATCACTATACTTCATCATTTTCGTACTTGTACCTTTACTAGCTAAAACTTTTGTAATTGCTGCAGTTAAAGTTGTTTTTCCGTGATCTACATGACCGATTGTCCCTATATTACAATGCGGCTTCTCTCTAATAAATTTTTCCTTTTGTTTTGTCATCATATTTGTTTAAAACTTTTAAAAAATCCATAAAAATATAGCTTTTATATAAAAAAAATTATAAACATTATTTACTAAATAGTAAAAAAATATTTATACAAGTAACTTTAAAAATATTAATAAAAAATAATAACACAAAGATTTAGATAACTTTCCTCTCCTCTTGCACATACAATAGTTTTATAAAAAACCCTACCAATATTGGTATAAAAAAGTTTTTATACTTTAACGAGAATTTCGATGATTACTACGAGTGCGTCGTCGCTGTTTATGGTAGACCAATCGACGAGACTGTTTTAATAACTTTTTACAAAATTCCGAATATGTTTTTATCATTAAATTCATCTTTGATATCAATATTACTTTGGCAATCAGTTTATTTAAAAAAAAGATCGACCCAAATGCATCATCATTCCCCGGAATAGGATAAAGCATAGATTTAGGTGAAGCATCAGTGTCAGTAATACCTCCAGCAGGTATTTGAAGCGCATGAACCTCATCAGCAGCCCACTGACTATTTTTTACACTATTCAAAAAAACTACAGAAGGTAAAGATTGTAAAATCATTAAACCCGTCAACGAATTTTTTAAATTTAATCTAAAACGTGATAACGAGGACGTTACTTTAAATTTTAATAAATTATCATACATAAGTCAAATTTTTAAAATTTGTTAACGACCCCCCAACTCATCTACCCATAACGTAAGCTTCACCGACCGAAGCAGCAATATCTGCAACAACTAATGAAGCGTAACGACGCTCATTAACAAATAAAACGCGCCCTCTTCCGAGTGCAGCGTATTGAACAACTTCTAAAAAAAAAACGGTAATGTAGAACAGTTTGGGATAAATTAATAACAGCAAATTTCTGTCTTACACCATATATGAATCAATGAGAACTTAATAAACTAAATTTAATAGCAGCACCCAACTGAATATTATGCTGTAAAAGCTGCAATAGTGTAAATTCAATAAGTCTTGGTCTTCTTAAAATAGGACGTGTTTTTCCAATTAAAACGGCAAATCGCATAAATTTTATTTATTCTCTATAGAAATGTATATTAATAAAATGTATATTAATAAAATGTATTAAGAGGCAGCAATTATCTTAAATAACGGATAAATGATCTATTACTCATAGCTTCTTTATACAAAGAAAATTTTTTATCAGAAGCCGAATTTTTACTAGCATTATAAACTGCATTCAAAAGGTTACTTATTCGATCAACTGTTACAGAACCTCTTGTATCTTTAGCAGCCTGTAAAATAAATTTTATAGCATAAAGTCTACGTCTATGATTAGAAATTGGAGCTGGAGTGCGATAAACAACAGAACCAACACGGACAGGCCTTAAAAAAACCAAAGGTCGCAAATTTAGAGACGAAAAATAAAAAATATCTAAAGGTCTAAACACATTCAAACCTTTTAAATTTACCATAATAGAATCAAAAAACCGTTCTGCTGAAATTTTACGACCACGTCAGATTAAAGAGTTTAAAAAATGATTTTTTATCGAGCGAAAATTTTTCATATAAAAAAACGTAAATAAATAAAAAATTAACTTGGTCGTTTTATTCCAAATTTTGATCTTCTAGCCATTCGTTGAAAAACTTCCGGCGCCGCAAAGTCTAATAAGCCTCGCATTAAGGCGTAGTTTACTCCAGGTAAATCTTTAGCACTCCCGCCTCTAAGCATAACTGTTGAATATTCATGCAAATTATCCCCTTTTCCAGGAACTGAAGCAAAAACTCGTTTCAAATTAAAAACTAATCTAACTTTAGCAATTTTTCTTTTAGCAGAATTTGGCTTCCTTGGAGTCATAGTAGTTATTTTATAAATAATACCGCGTCTATGAGGCGATCCCTGTAAAGCCAATAGGCGGGGACGTCGATAACGACGCTCTCTAGCGTTTCGCATCAATTGTTTTGCTGTCGGCATAAATGTTAATTTATAGGTCTAAAGTTGAAAAATTGGGATAAAAAAAATTTGCACCTCCTTCAATTTTAATTGCAAAAAGACTATTAAAATTAAGGGAAACTGCATTAACAGTAGAAGTTAATTCAAGTAATATTGAAGACTTAGTAGAATTAGAATTATATAATTTGCGTAATTCAAAGGCATAAGGAGACGAACTTGTAAAATCTATAAAAACTCCTAACTCTTTTAATGCTAGCACACTAAAGATAGCTGTTCCTGATGCTGAATCTTTTTCTAATCTACAACTTTTCTGCACAAGTTCATGATATAAGGTCTCAGTCTCAGTAATCAAAACAAAAACCGAACCTGTTCCAACTAGGTTACAAAGTCACTGCGATTGAGGTAAATATAATAGTAGGTCCTTAAGCATTTTTGGATCACCAATGTTAATTATTTTAACGTTAGAAGAAGAAAAAAGATTTCTAATATCACTATACCCCAAACCAAAACCTCCAATAAATTTAAAAAATATCATGTAATTATTTGTATTACATATAAGCGTTGTTACTTTACTTGAAAAAAATGAGTCTATCGTACGTTTATTATTTATTGCTCTAGATAAATACGCACTTTTTTGTTTACGTAAATCCAGTGAGGTCATTTTAAATAATTTTTGTCGACGTTGTTTAGATGCTAATAAAATAGTTGAATGTCTCATAGAAATTTATAGGTAAAAATGTAGGAATATAATACAAATATCAATTTATAAAGTAATACGTATACCAATAGATCTAGCCGTTCCAGCTATCATATTACACGCAGACAATAATTCAGAATTCGGAAATTTAAACTGCGCTAAGTAAACCAATTCTATAAGCGTCATCTTTCCAGCTACTGTTCGAG
>Ga0170475_102091825_pt1 | contig 13058 bp, 13 predicted proteins | sample Soicark_Litter_5_FD_111474 | JGI IMG/M metagenome (GOLD analysis project Ga0170475, IMG submission 111474) | Avena fatua rhizosphere microbial communities from Hopland, California, USA. Combined Assembly of 48 SPs | reverse complement strand
GTCCATCAGGCTCCTGCCCTTACCTTGATTGTCGGGATGGCGCAGCACCCTGGCGCCGTTCCTCTCGGCAATGAGCGCGGTGCCGTCACGCGACCCATCATCCACCACGATGACGCATGGCGAGCCGATTACTGCATGGCATTGGCGAACAATCTCGCCGATCGTGGCCGCCTCATTGAAGGCCGGAATGACGATGTGAATCCGATCTGGTTGTTGTGCCGCACCACTCATGTATGGTTCGATGCAATTTCAACCGAGGAAACATCGTTCGTGGAGGCACCTGAGTCGTGCGATGTGCTGATCATCGGTGGTGGCCCCGCCGGATCGACCGCAGCCGCCCTGCTTGCGAAAAGCGGCAGGGATGTCGTCCTGCTGGAGAAGGATGTGCATCCGCGGTTCCACATTGGCGAGTCCCTGCTGCCATGTAACGTCGCGATCTTCGAGCGCCTGGGAATGCACGACGAGATCCGCGCCATGGGCGTTTTCAAGCCGGGCGCCGAGTTCATCTCCGACGAGACCGGCCAGAGCGTGGACTTCAATTTTGCGACTGGCATCGAGCAGAAATTCACTTACAGCTATCAGGTACGGCGATCGGAGTTCGACAAGGCGCTGTTCGCAAATGCCGAACGCAGCGGCGCGCGCGCGATGGAGCGCATGCGCGTGGTCGACGTGGTCCTGCCGCGCGACAACGACGATGCCGACCGCGCCCGTGTGACAGCGCGTCACGAGGATGGCGCTTCGCATTCATTCACCCCACGTTTCGTGCTCGACGCGTCCGGTCGCGACACGTTCATGGCCAGCAAGCTGCACAACAAGAGGACCGAGAAGCGCAACAACACAGCGGCGGTATATGGCCATTTCCGCCACGTCAAGTGTCGGACCGAAGGCGACATGGTAGGCTGCATCTCCATACATCTCGCGAAGGATGGTTGGTTCTGGGTCATCCCGCTGCGAGAGGAGATCATCAGCGTTGGCTTCGTCGGCACGCAGGCCGCATTCAAGGCGCGGCGCGGCGGTCTACAGGATTTCCTGTTCGACCGGATCAGACAGAGCAGGACGCTCAGCGAACGGATGCGGGAGGCGGAACTGGCATCAGACGTGATGACGGCCGGCAACTATTCGTATCGCGCGCGTGGTGGCTGGGGTGAAGGCTACATGATGATCGGCGATGCCTTCGCCTTCATCGACCCGCTGTTCTCAAGCGGTGTCATGCTCGCTATGAGCGGAGGGGAAATCGGGGCTGATGTCGCCAATGTCTGGCTGGATGACCCGGCAGCTGGCCGCAGGCTGGCGCAGCAATCCGAGCGGCGATTCTGCCGTGCCATGAACCGGCTGTGCTGGCTCATCTATCGGATCAACGATCCGGTGCTGCGCAACATGCTGATGACGCCGCGCAACGTGTTCCGTATGCGCGACGGTCTGGTGTCATTGCTTGCCGGCAATCTGGACTTACGGCCGGAGTTCAGGATGCCCGTATTGGCGTTCCGCCTGGCGTTCAATCTCCTGTCTGTCGCTGACCGGCTGGGCCTGCATATTGGACAGGCGCCGCGCGGCGCAGCCGGAGCCGGGTCCGGCTGACACGCAGGTCCTTGGCGTCACGTAATTCGGGCGGCGATGCGCTTGTTCCGGGCCAGCCGGGCGAAGCTACGTCCCGTCATGTACCAGTGGATCAGTAGCGCCTCGTGCAGCATGTGCGGCAAGTGCAACAACGCTGCCAGCCGGTCCTTCTCGGCGGCGCAGCGTCGGTGAGCGATGTGCATACCAGAGGCCAGCAGTGAACTGCGCGCCATATGGAAGCGGCTGGTGACCAGAAGGGGTGGCTCCGCCCGCTCTGTCGCACACCGTTTGCGGTACAACAAAAAATTCTCCAGCGTATGACGCGAGCGATCCTCCGTTTCGATGGAGTTCGCGCGCACTCCCCGTGCGCGAAGCCATGCGGCTCCTGCCGCCGCCTCCGACCGTGCGCCCGGCATGGTTAACCCTCCGAGAATGATGATCTGGCACCCCTGACAGCGCCGCCACAATATCAGTGCCCGATCGAGCCGGGCCTGGTAGCAGGCGCTCGGTTCGCCGTCGCGGTTCAATCGCATGCCGAGTACAATGACACGGCCCGGCGGCGGTCCGTCAGGGGGAGTGCGCCATGCGACGCGGAGCACATAACCGAGCGCCAGCAGAAGGCTTGTGCCGAGTGACAGCAGCATGACTGCGCCGGAGAGGCCAAGCATCGCGAAGCCATCCTGTCCGATACGTACCGGCTCCAGGTCATCACTGTCAGGTGCCATGCCGGCGGAGGCTAGCAGTCCGCAACCCGACCTGGCAGCTCTGTTCGAGCGCGTGGCGCGGCGCTATCGGGACTGCGGCCGCTTTGCGCGGCACTATGTGGCGGCGAAGTTGCGCAGAGACCCCGTGCACCGCGACATACTGGCACTGGCCGCCAGGGAAGCGTTCGGCGATGTGGTCGACATCGGTTGCGGCCGTGGCCAGTTGGCCGTGGCGCTGCTGGATGCAGGACTCGCTCGATCGGTGTCGGGTCTCGACTGCAATGCGGGGCATCTGCGGCAGGCGCAGCGTGCAGCGAACGGGTTAGCCTTCACGCCCACCGTGCAGGATCTGGCGCAGTGTCAGGATGTGCCCAACGGGACGACGGTGCTGCTGATTGATGTTCTCTATCAGCTTGAACCGCAAGTACAGATGGCGTTGCTGCAGGCTGCAATCCTTGCGACACGGCAACGCATCATCATCCGTACACTCGATCCCGATCGCGGGTTGCGCAGTCGAGTGACCGTGTGGCTGGAGAAGCTGGTGCGCGGGATGTCGCCCCATTCCGGTCAGCATGTCGCCGCGTGTTCCGTATCCTGCATCTTGCGGACGCTCAACGAGGCGGGTCTTGACGCGTCCGTCACCCCCTGCTGGCAGGGCACTCCGTTTGCCAACCTGCTGATCATCGGCCGCCCGGTTTCGTAGCTGTGCAGCCGTCGCACGCCTGTTGTCGCAACGCCTCGATCAGCGCGTCGAGATCGCTGTCATGCCGGGCCAGAAACGCACTATAGTCGCCGCGTACCGTGAGACGAAGGCTCGCCCCCTCCGCAAGAAGGTCGATGATGCGTGGATCGTCCGCATCCGGGCTGACGACCCAGATCACTCGAGCCGGTGGATTGCCGGTCCGCTCGACCACGGTCGGTACCTGCACATATCCATCGCGCATCTCGGGTCTCTCCACGGCGACATGCACCTCGTTGCGCTCGTAATCGCCGACACGAGCGAGAACTGCGTTCATCAGAACCGAATGGAACAGGCGGAGGTAGTCCTGTTGCTGCTTCGCCGTGGCCTGCCGCCAGAACCGACCCAGGCAGAAGCGGGCGACCGTGTCGACGTCGACCACGCGATCGATGAATGGCTGAAGCAGTCGACGTCGCGCCTCGGTGGAGCTGGCCTTCGCCATGATCGATGACAGCTCATCGCCACTACGCCGGATGAAGGCAGCGGCCCATCCGAGATTAGATTCGCCGCGGGCGAGTTTGGTCGCCACCAGCATAGCAGCGATACCGGACAACAGCCGCCGCCTAGCAGCAATCATATCCACCCCTGCACGAACCATTTGTCGAGTGCTAGCCTACGATATATGGGATAGTGGGGACAGAGACGTCATGAGGTTTACCGCGACCAAGATCGTCTTGATTTGCCTCGTATCGGGTGCCGCTTGCACCAACGAGCCGCAGCCGCCCGTGCTGTCAGCCGATGGCGTCGTGCAGTACATGACGTCTCGAACGAAGCAGACCGTTCAGTGCGATGGGCGACCGATCGATCTGGCCGGTAACCGCAATTTCATGACACTGACCGGACCATGCCGCTTCGTGCGCGTCAGTGGCGCACATAACGACGTCTTCATCGATGTCATACCGGGTGGCACGATCGAGATCACGGGCGACCACAACGATTGAGCTGGCGGCGGATCGAACCCGGTCCGCGCCCAACCTTGGAGGATCGCAGCAAGAGCAATACGTTCCATCGCCTTGGTAACGATATCTAGCGTGGAGGCCTAGCCGGGTTTGCGCGCGCGGTAGGCGCGGAACACATCTACGTCGGCATCGCAGTCGACCTCGACGAAGCCGGTGGCCGCCAACTCGTCCAAGATGACGCCAGGTGGGACGCAGTGCTTGATTGTGGTCCAGAAATAGCCCATCAGGGCGGCCGACGACGTGCGTGGCATGAGCAAACGACATATCGACGGCACGAAGCGGCCAAGATACCAGCTGGTCAGCCCGTGCATGATCCGACCTTGGGGACGAGCGATCTCCAGCAGCAGCAGAGTGCCGCCAGGGCGCAGAACGCGCCGAAACTCCTGGAAGGTGGAAGCGAGATCAGAGATATGCCGCAGTGCATAACCCATGCTGACGAAGTCGACACTGGCCTCGGCGACAGGCAACTGTTCCGCCTTCGCCCTTATCAGCGGGATCCCCAGTGTGCGTTGGGCTTCCGTGAGCATGTTCTGGCTGACATCGAGTCCGACCACGTCGGCACGACCTTCTGTGACCCGCAAAGCAGCGTGCGCCATGAGTCCGGTGCCAACAGCGACATCGAGCACGCGCATTCCGGGACGGAGGCCGCTGCGTCGTAAGGCGCGACCACGGTACCATCCGCCCGACCCGAGAGAAAAGATCCGGTCAATACGTCCGTAGTGACAAGCCGTGGCGTCGAACAACGATTGGGTGAAGCTGGGCCGCTCATCGAGCGATCCATAGTACTTGGCAAGCACGGGGTGTGGTCTGATCGGAGCTGTCATGGGTCCGCACACGCCATCGGCAGGGAGACAGGCCGAAGTCCGCGTTGGGTGAGATGTTCCAGCAGCGACGGCAACACGGCCAGGACGATTGGCTCGCCTTTGAGTGTCCTGGCGCAGGATCCGTCGTGTAGAAGTAGCACATCTCCAGCGGAGAGGCCCTGGACTAGGCGGTTCAGCACTGCGGCGGGGTTTCGGCTGACGCAATCCCACCCGCGTCTGGTCCACGACACATAGTGAAGTTTCGACTGCACCATCACGGGATCCAACAGCGGGCTGCGCAGGCCCATCGGTGCCCGAAAAAATGCCGGTTGAGTTTCAGTGACTGCGAAGATTTCTGTCCGCGTCCTCTCAATTTCACGCGTCAATGCGGATGGCGAAAAGCACGCAAAGGCGAGAGGATGCCGGTAGCTGTGGTTCTCCACGCTGTGCCCACGACGGATGATATCGCGCACGATTTCCGGGTGGGCAGCAACACGTTGGCCGATGCAAAAAAAACTTGCCTTGGCAGCATACTCGTCCAGCAGGTCGAGCACGATCGGCGTCACGTCAGGATCCGGCCCATCATCGAAGGTGATAGCCACGTGACCCTGCGCACAGCTGCATGGCGGTAGCCTGAAGAGATTCTCTCCGAGGAATTGGCTGCGCGGCCACATGCCAGAGAGGCCCAGGAGCAGATGGTTGCTCAGCACGACCAATAGCAGCCATGCCCATAGCGTGGGCCACGCCGCGCCCGTCAGGACCACAACGACGTGGAGCCAGATGCTGAGCCGAATGACTGTCGTCGGTTGCCACGGCGGCACGGCCCGACACCCTGCGGACTGACCAGTTGCCATTGCGTCGTCTAACCGTTGCCTTCGACCCTTGAAGCATTGATCACGACTTAGAACATGAGAACTGTCGATCGCAACCGATCAAAGAGGGGCCAGCGACGGTTGTGCAAAAAAGCCGAAGCAGATGTCGACCTACTGCTCCCCAGTTCCACGATCCAGGGAAGTGTGGCCGGCGGCCGGTCCCACATGAGGCTACCCGCGGCGCCCCCTTCTCCATGGCCACACTGTTCTTGATGCGGCTACCGAAGCCCAGGGAGGCACCCCTGCTGAGCGGTGGCACTTCGCCGCGGCCGCGTCGAGGGATCCAGCACGTGGACCCGCCGCTGGCGCGACCTACCCGACCCGGCGGGCCTCCCAGGTCGCACCGAGCACGCTATCCTGACCCCGTCCGCAGGCCTCCTGGAGCCTGATGGGTTCAGGAATCTTGCGCTCCAACCGGCGTTCAGGAAAAGACGAAGCTCAAGCCAGCTAGGCCGATGCACATGCCTACGAATAGGCTCATGAAAACATCGATCGGTTCCATCGGTTCCTGCTGCAAAATCGGAACACTGATGGAGACCTACTATGCGCGCAAAGTCAGTGATGTAGATCACCACATGCTGTCGGGCCCGACCCTGTTGGTGCATGGCAGCGGATGCGCCAGTATCTCGCCCGACAGGATCACTACATCGACTATGGCTTTTGTGTGGGAACTGAAACGCCTGGAATTTTCACCTTGACAGCACCTAGGTGGTTTCGACTGGTGAAGTAGAGCGTTCTCCAGTCTGTGCCGCCAAACCCCAAATTGGTCGTGGCCGGTGCGCTGTGAACTATGCGGCCGAGCTTCTTGCCCTTTCGGTCCATGATCCATAATCCGCCGGCGCCGCCGCAATAGACGTTGCCCTCAACGTCCACCTTCATACCATCCGGCACACCTGGTTCGTCGCCGTGAAGTTCGACGAACACACGGTCTGTATGCTTGGCCAACGTGCCATTGGGCTGCAGGTCAAATGCCCGGATATGGCCACGGCGCGAGTCGTTGATATATAGCATGCTTTCATCCGGCGAGAACGCAAGGCCATTCGGCAGGACGAAGTCGGCGGCAAGCAGCGTCATCGTGCCTAGATCGGGTGTAACCCGATATACGCCGGAAAATGTCAGATCCCATTGCTGGGGCGGCATCGGGCTGGTCCAGGGATCGGTGAAGTAGATGCAGCCGTCAGACTTGACCACCACATCGTTCGGCCTGTTGAGCTGGCGTCCCTGAAAGCTGTTGGCGATCACGGTGATGCTGCCATCGAGCTCCTGCCGGGTAACCCGTCGCGAATCATGCTCGCATGCAATGAGCCGTCCTTGTAAGTCTCTGGTCAGGCCGTTTGCCCGGTTGGTCGGCTCCTGGAAAATGCTCACCCCGCTTCCGGGAGCATATTTCATCCGCCGGTTATTGTGGATGTCGCTGAACAGGAGATAGCCGCCCTCATGCCACCATAGAGGGCCTTCGGCTGGGCCCTGCGGACCACCAAATCCGTCTGCCAGATCGTCGATGGGCTGATACGGAGACTATCTTCTCCAGTTCGGGCGCCAGCTGCTCAATACGCTTTGTCGGCATCCCAACTCTCCTTGTGGTTTCCATCCCGCTGCGATGCTAACCGCGAAAGCGGCCGCTTGACAGGACGGTGTCTTTGGAAACGTCTCCACATAGTCACCGTCGTCAGCCGCGGCGGGTCGGGTTGGCGAACCGGATCGCGCAATGTGATACCGCTCTGCGAGAAGTAGGCTCAGGTGACCACGGTTCTTGATCGCAATCATGGATTGGAGTGCCGAGGTTCATGCCTACAGAACGGCGATGGACACCCGATCTGGCCTGCAAGATCAGAGGCCTCATCCGACAGCTGATCGTCGACACCCTAGCCGGTGCCAGTCGCTGAATAGCCGTATGGCAGCGCTCGACGCCGAGTTCGTTGCGCCCAACGTCCCGGAAAGCCCCGTTACACGGTCCGGATCCGCTACAACACGGCGATGGCCTCGATCTCAATCAGGAACTCAGGTGCCGCAAGCGCCGTGACCGCCACGAGCGTGTGCGCTGGCATCTTCTTGCCGAAGAACTCCTCGCGGATCGGCCCGTAATCGGCGCGGTGCCTGATGTCGGTGAGGTAGGTATTCACCTTGACTATATTGGCCATCGTGCCGCCGCCGGCCTCGACCTGTGCCTTGAGGCATTGCAACGCCACGCGAGCCTGCGCCTTGAAATCGCCTGCGTGCATCGGAGCCCCTTCCGGGCCATAGGCGACTTGGCCAGCGATGAAGAGGGTCGTCTCGGTGCCGGTCACCTTGACTGCCTGCGAATACATTGGGGGATCATAGATACCCGACGCAGCGTAAGGTTCAATCTTTGGCATAGGTCACCTCCCGTTGATGGCAGGTTATCTTACATCCGGCACGGCGCGCTGGATATGCTCTGCTCGGTGCGACCTTTATGCACTCAAAATGATCCCACTGATCAGACTTCGCAAGGAGCAAGACGTGGCAGGCACATATACCGTCTATTTCGCGACCAACCGAATGCCGGAAACTGACGCCACCGGAGGGGCGCATCGTGGGATTCGGCTCGGATCCCGGACCGATTGATGGCACGGCTGTCCGTTTCGGCAGCGCCGACGTGCAGGTAACCCGCAGCCGGGCTCAGATTGTGGCGGAGTCGCTTTATGTCGCGCCGGAGCAGCTCATCGGACCGAACCAGACGCGGGGCAGCCGCGATATTTTTGGCAAGCTGCGCGAAAGCATGAGAGGGAAAGGTCGTCCCACACTGGTCGTCATTCACGGTTTCAGCAACAGCTTCTCCGACGCGATTGAACGGGCAGGTACAATTCTCGACTTCTATGGTGTGGACATGAACGTATTCTCGTTCACCTGGCCCTCACGCGGCAGCAAGCTGCCTGTACCCCTTCCTTATGCCGACTACGTGCACGATAGGGAGACCGCGCGCGCTTCGGGCCTGGCGATGGCGCGAACCATGCGCATCCTCTTTGATTACATCGATAGTTTGGGACCGGCTGAACAGTGCCGTCAGCCAATGCATCTGATCTGCCATAGTATGGGCAACTACGCATTTCGCCATGCGGTTCAGGCGCTAATGCAACTTCCGTTACAGCCTGTTTCGGCCTCGCCCATTGCGGTGGCGCAACCTGATCCGGCCCCCATGCTGGTAGCTCTGCCGACCGAGGCCCCTGACCCCATCCGGCTTCGTCGCACCTTCGAGCAAGTCATATTGGTAGCCGCCGACGAAGATGAGGATGCGTTCGACGACCCGCGCGAGATGCGATACCTGCCGCGGCTGGCAGGCAGCGTGAGTGTTTATCACACGCGCGAGGACTGGATCCTGTCCACGCTCAGTCGCGTCACCAAATTCAACGGACCTCGGCTGGGGACAGATGGTCCGGACAATATGGGCTCGATAAGCGACAAGGTCTCGGCGATCGATGTAAGTGACGTAATCGACGTTTCACAAGATTTCCAGAGCCACCAGTATTACCGAATAGCTCCGGCGGTGCGCGATGACATTGTCGCGATGCTAAGTGGCGCTCGGCCTACGCAAGTGGCGAACCGGGAAGCCCTGGGGTCGCAGCGCTATCGCATCGTGCCGGCTCGCAGACGCCGCCGCTGACAGGCGCGCCGATCTCGCGGTCCGAGGTCCAGACGGCTGCACGGCAGTTGCTGGTTCCAGCGCTGCTCACCGAGACGCCAATGACCAGCACACCGATCTGGATTCCCACTCAGACGAATCGGTGCTGCCCCCATCCATCCTTGAACGGGACGTTCATCAACGGCTGCGAACGCTTCTCCGAAAAGAGCCAAGATCCATCCACACGCCGGTAGCGCTCGTGGTCAATGCTGGCCCGCCACGTGGCGCGATTTCCATCCGCCAGCGTACACGGCATGAAGAGATACCACTGTGCCCATGCCGTATCGCCGTCCACATAGATTTGGCTGTTCAGGCTGTAATGGATGGCGAATGTGAATATTCCGGCTGCACCCTGAAAGAAGCTGCGAATTGCCTCGCGGCCTTCGAACCGACCGAGGCCCGGGCTTTCCCAGGTCGCATCCTCAGCAAAAAGCGCCGCGATCCCGTTCGCATCATAGTTGTCATCGCACAGGGCCGCGTAGCGCGACTTAAGATTTCGGATCGCCTCGGCGTCTTCTAGCGCCTGGAGCCGCCGTTCCATCCGTTCAAGCCGTGTCAGGTCGAAAGCATCATGCATTGGCATTTGCGTCGCCCTCTCCAAAGGATGTGCATTCCATCGTCTCTGCAGAATCAATCAATTGCAGAAGCCGCAGGTCCTGTGAATATTTCGGACGGCGTGTGTCTGACGCGCATAGGGGATTCCCGGATGCTTGTGGTGGCTTTCCTGTCTGTCATAGTCGGCCGCTCGTCCGACGCTATCATTCGGTGCGAAGGAGAAGAAGGAGAGAGCCATGCCTGCAAGGCGAGCCCACGGTATGGACCAGGACATTTATCCTTGGTCGCCGATCGTTGCGCGGCATGCCCTAAAATGGCCGGACAACGCCCGCGTCGCCCTCGCCGTCATCGTAAACCTTGAGCACTGGGACTGGGAGGTTCCGCCTGATACGCCACTGCCGGTGACCCCCATGGGCGGGCCGGAGGGGCTGTGGACCGGCAACCAGCCGGCCTTTCCAGATATCGGCGGCTACGGCAACCACGAATATGGCAATCGGGTTGGGGGTTTCAGGATTCTGGCCATACTGGACAAGTACAGCATCAAGCCAACCCTGGCTCTCGATAAGGTTGTCGCCGATCACTACCCGTTCCTGATCAAAGAGGGCAAAAAGCGCGGTGCAGAGTTCATCGCGCACGGCATTACTCGCCGCCAGATCATCCACATTGGCATGTCAGTGGAGGATGAACGCCAATACATCCGGACCTCGATCGCGGCGGTCCAGAATGCTACGGGCCAGCGTCCGATCGGCTGGTCCGGGCCGGATTTCCAGGAGACACCGAACACACCCAATCTACTCGCCGCCGAGGGCATTCGCTATGTCTGCGACTGGGGCAATGACGAGCAGCCTTATAAGATGTCGCCGATGACCGGGGAACTATATTCGCTCGGAGTGAACCAGTATCTGGACGACAACTACATCCACCTTCACGGCCGCCGGACCGTCAACGAGGTCAATCTCCTGTGGCGAGACTGGTTCGATGGTCTGTATGCCGATGGCGCTACGGCCGGACGCCTGATGGTGTTGCATCTGCATCCTTGGATCATGGGCCAGCCGTGGCGCATCAGACACCTTGATGAAGTACTCGGCCACATCTGTTCTCACCAAGGCGTCTGGAAAGCGACTGGTAGCGAGATTGTCGATTGGTTCAAGGGGCAGTCAGAATAACTGCCCCTTGCCGTGCAGAGTGTATATGCATTGCAGGCTATCGGAGAATAGGACATGACCATCGCACCCGGACGATTCGCTTATGCGCCAATCATCGACCGTCCCATTATCAAATGGCCCGGTAATGCCCGCGTCGCGTTTTGGGTTGCGCCAAATATGGAGTTCTTCGAGTACATGCCGGAGAGCAGGCCGACCCAGCCAGACGTTCCGTTCTATGCCCGGATGGATTATGGCAACCGCGTAGGCTTCTGGCGCATGCTGGAGGTGCTTAACAAGCATGATGTCCGCGCGTGTTGCTGCCTGAATCTGGAAATTCTCGACCATTTTCCCGAAATCAAAGATGCCATGGTCGCAGCCGGCTGGGACTACATGGCGCATGGCCTGTACAACAGCCGACCGATCTACGACTACACCGAAGAGCAGGAGCGGGCATACTGGCAGGACTTCACCACGCATCTGCAGGCGATGACCGGCAAGCACCTGAAAGGCCGGCTAGGTGGCGGGGCGGGCTACACGGTGAGAACTGATGACCTGATGGCAGAGGCAGGATGCCTCTATCACACATCCTGGATCATTGATGACCAGCCGTGGCCGATCAACGTCCGAGGCGGTCAAAAGTTCATCTATGTTCCTTATACAGGCCAGACAAATGATGCGGGCATGTTGGCCTGGAACCGGGAGGCAGATTATTTCTTGCAGATTATCAAGGACCAGTTTGACACGCTCTACCGTGAAGGAGCCGAAAGCGGGCGCGTGATGTGTCTGGCTCTGCATCCACACAATATCGGGCGCCCGAACGCGGCGAAATATCTTGATGAGGCACTGAGTTATATCTTGGGCCACGATGGCGTATGGAACACCACGGCAGACGACATCGCGAAGTATTACATCGCGAACCACTATGATGATGTGGCGTCTTGGATTGCGGCGCAGAGTGCCTGACTTGGCCCACCTGACCGCCGGATTGTTCGCTGAACTATCTCCGTCCGCGGGGCGAGGACACGCCGGCCGCCAATGCGGTGGTCTGAAGCGAGGGTGGGCGAGAACAATCCGCCTGGGCGCTTGTAGGGTTTCGGAAGATTTCGCGTGACGCAGACCGTGATCCAGCATCGATCGAGGTTACCTCGTGACTGTCGGACGACCCCTATGCAGCAGGTGAACGGCTGCGGAGAAGCCTAGTCGCGCAGCTCTCGGACGAAAGCAGCCCAACGATCGAGGATCGGCAAGACCTGATCGCGACTTTCTGCTGGTAAACTCACGTTCACCCGTGCCGCACCAAGATCACGGAAGTGCCGCAGTTGCGCGAGGTCTTCCTGTACGCCGCCGATCGTCACCGGCAGCGATTTTGGGTCACGCCCAGCCTCGGCTGCCATTTGCCGGAACCGCGGCATGTATTCGTCGGGGTCACCGCTGCTCGCGTTCGGATACCAGCCGTCACCGTAACGGATTGCACGTCGTGCCGCATAGGGAAACGCGCCGCCCAGTAAAATCGGTGGATACGGCTTCTGGGCCGGCTTCGGCCAGGTCTGCATCGACGGGACCTTGACGATCTCCCCGCTGTATGCGGCGGTATCCATAGTCCAAATCCGTTTCATCGCCTCCATCTGCTCGCGCATCTTTTGCATGCGCGTTGCGAAAGCGGTGCCGTGAGATTCGATCTCTTCTGCGTTCCAACCGCCGCCAATGCCGAACAGGAAACGTCCGCCGCTCACCTGATCAATCGAGGCGACCAGCTTTGCTGTCTGGATCGTGTCGCGCTGGATGACGAGGCAGATGCCGGTGGCGACCTTCAGCCGCTTGGTGGCGGCCGCGGCGACGGCCAGGGTGACGAACGGATCCATAACATCGTAGTAGCGCTTCGCCAGTTCGCCACCACCCGGTGGAGGCGTGCGCCGAGGCACCGGAATGTGTGAGTGCTCAGCCGCCCATAGCGAGTCGAAACCGCGATCCTCTAGCGCAATGGCCAGTTCAGCGGGCGAGATCGAGTAGTCCGTGAAAAAAATCGATGCGCCGAATTCCATCGTCTCTACCTCCCCGGTGCAGGTGTAGATGCTGGGCGCTTC
>Ga0170475_101264554_pt1 | contig 13060 bp, 15 predicted proteins | sample Soicark_Litter_5_FD_111474 | JGI IMG/M metagenome (GOLD analysis project Ga0170475, IMG submission 111474) | Avena fatua rhizosphere microbial communities from Hopland, California, USA. Combined Assembly of 48 SPs | reverse complement strand
GTTTCGAGCCTCGCTGCGTCATCAGACGAGTGCGTGGTGTCCTCGCTCGACGACATCGAACTATGATGAAGCGCAGGCGTGGGTGTATTGCGACAGCCAATCGCCGAGGCCAGCGATGATCGAACGATTGATTCGCCCCGTGAGCGACGGCGATCTGCGAGCGCTTGGCGAGCTGCTCGTAGACGCGGTGGATTCCGGGGCGGCGGTCAGCTTTCTTGCGCCGCTCACGCTGGAATGCGCTGAACGATGGTGGCGGCGGACACTCGCCGCGGCTGATGCCCGGGCGGTGTTTCTCGTCGCCCGCGACGCCGGCGGGATCGTCGGCACCGTTCAACTGCATCCCGCCTGGGCGCCAAATCAGCCACATCGCGCTGACGTTGCGAAACTGATCGTCCATCGCCGGCGTCGTGGTAGCGGCATCGGCGAGCAGATGATGGCTTCGATAGAAGCTGCGGCCCGCCAGGCCGGCTTCACGCTTCTGACGCTCGATGCCAAGCAAGGCGGTGCCGCCGCGCGGCTGTATCGGCGAATTGGATGGACGGAGGTGGGCGCGATCCCGCGATACGCGTTCGACCCCGACGGCAAGACACCTCACGGAACTGTCATTTTTTATAAGGATCTATCGTCATGAATATGTGGATCTCACGCGCGACGCGCTGCCGCCGGCATCTCACCGCGGTGGTGGTCGGACTCAGTGCGACAGCTGCCGGCCTCGCGGCGCAGGGGAATGCTGAATGGACCCAGCCGTTTCCGGCGTTTCGGATCGCGGGAAACCTGTACTATGTCGGCAGCAAAGGGCTGGCGAACTATCTCATCACCACACCGCAAGGGCACATTCTCATCAACAGCGATCTCGAAGCCAACGTACCGCTGATTCGTGCGAGCGTCGAAACACTTGGATTCAAGTTCGCGGATGTCAAGATCTTGCTCATCAGCCATGCGCACTGGGATCACAACGCGGCCAGCGCAGCGATCAAGAAACTCACTGGTGCGTCCTACATGGTCATGGACGCCGACGTCGCCAACGTCGAGAGCGGTGGAAAGACGGATTTTCAATACGGCACAAATCCCGACAATCTCTATCCACCGACGAAGGTCGATCGCGTCCTGCACGATGGGGATCAGGTCAAACTGGGCGACGCCGTGCTGGTCGCGCATCTGACTCCGGGTCACACGAAAGGATGCACGACGTGGACGATGAAGGTCACTGATGGCGGCAAGATCTACGACGTTGTCATCGTCGGCAGTCCGAATGTGAATCCAGGCTACAAACTCGTCAACAACGGTTTGTATCCCGACATCGCAGCCGACTACGGGCGGATGTTCACGGTTCTGAAATCATTGCCAGCCGATATCTTCCTCGGGGCCCATGGGAGTTACTTCGATATGGAAGAGAAATACGCGCGCATGAAACCGGGCGCTCCGAACCCGTTCATCGACCCCGAGGGCTACAAACAATTCGTGACGCAGAAAGAAGGAGAGTTTCGCGAGGAGTTAGCCAGGCAGAAGGCTGCGGGATCGAAAGGACAGTAGAGCGCCATGAAACCATACTTGATCACGACCGGGCTGCTCTTTATGCTGGTCGCCGTCGCTCATATTTTTCGGACAATTGCGGAGTGGCCGCGACTGACGAGCGACCCGGGGTTCATCGTCGAGGGACCAGGCCTCGGCCTTGTCGCCGCCAGTCTTGGCCTGTGGGCCTGGCGTCTGCTACGGTTGCGCGGTCGTCACAGCGCGATGTGAATATCGATTCAAGTAGAAGTGCCTCCTGCCTTCCGCGCCGCCGTCGTCCTGCTTTGCACGAGCGCCTTGACTGTGTCTGCCGCGCGGCCGGCGCAATCATTGCGAACCGCTTCGATCCGCATCGACTCGCCTATGACGGCGCCGCGGTGGGCCATGCTCGAACGCCAGCTGCTCGCCAAAAATGTTCCTGCATGCCGCGAGTTCTTCCAGAAATATTTTGACGATCGCGGATACATCCAGTGCGTTGTCCGCTGGGGTGCCAACGACGGCCCTGACGATGCGTTCGAGAACTTCAATCGGTGGCCGGAGCTCCACGCGCTCGGTGCCCACGACGATATCGTTCAGATGTTTGTGAAGGGACATGAGGGACTGCTCGCGCAATACAGCGAAGCGCGAACGAAGGTCGTGCCGATCGCCCGCGAGGGCATGTACTACAAGGAATTCATCGTTCAGTCCGATTGGATGCATCACGGCGAAGGGCTGCAGCTGTTCAACCGCATGGGCCTGTCGGTTCCCGACGGTCGCAGGTATCAGGAACGCGCGCGGCGATTCGCCGGCTTCTACATGGGGGAGGATCCGGACGCACCCAACTACGATCCGGTTCACCAGATCATCCGCAGCATGCAGAACGGCAGTCGCGGGCCGATGCTTCGGAAGGCGACGCCGATCGACTGGGTTGGCGACCCATTCGCCGTCGGCGGATTCACTGCGCTCCACGGCGAGTCCACGTTCGATCAGTTTCTTGCGCACTATAACGAGTACACGGATGTCGCCGGCGATCACTTCCTCAATCTGGTCGCCACCACGCTGCCGACCGATGCGTATCTGCTTTCGAATGAGCCCAAGTACAAGAAATGGATCGTCGACTACATGGACGCATGGCTCGGTCGCATGAAGCAGAACGGCGGGATCATTCCGAGCTTCGTCGATCTTGACGGGCGCATCGGGGGGCCTGAGCGGCAATGGTGGAAAAACGCGTATGGATGGGGATTCAGCCCGATCAATCCTGTGACCGGCAGGCGCGAGGATCGCAATCGTATTCCGCGCGCGCTCGTGGGATTCAACAACGCACTCCTCGTCACCGGGAATTACAAGTATGTCGATGCGTGGCGCGCCATGATCGACGCGGTGAACTCGCATGGGCGCGACACGGGGGCCCGAAAACAGTATCCAACGATGTACAGCGCCGATGGCTGGTACGGGTGGCGCGATACTCCGTGGAACGTCGGCGCGCTCGAGGTCTGGTACTGGTCGCAACAAACCGCGGACCGCGACCGGGTGGGTCGGAACGAGTGGTTGCAGTACCTCGAGGGACAGAACCCGGGGTATCCGGAGCAGTCGATCGAGCGTGATCTCCGCGCGATCGATCAGCGTGTCAGCGCGATGCGCCAAGATGCCACCCCGGCCAACAAACGACTCGCGGATAACATGCTCGACTACAATCCAGCGGCGACCGAGTCACTGGTGCAATTGATGTGGGGCGGATTGCTGCCGGGGCGAGAAGGCGGTCTGGTGAACGCGCGGCTTCGCTATTTCGATCTCGTCCGCAAGCGCGCAGGACTGCCGGAGGATGTGGCCGCACTCGTCTCGCAGCTCGGCGACACGCAAACCACCGTGACGTTGGTCAACGTGAATCCATCGCAGCGCCGTACGGTCGTGGTGCAGGGCGGGGCGTATGGCGAACATCGAGTGGTGAGCGTCAAGAGCGGACCAGTGACGAAGAGAGTTGATGCGCCGCTCATAACGATCGAACTGGAGCCGGGATGCGGCGGCACCCTCGAGCTGCAGATGAAGCGTTACGCAAACGATCCGACGATCCGGCATCCGTGGCAGAGAAGCGATTGGTGATTGTGCGGCCGGGTTCCGGAGTCCGGGATCCGGGATTCGATCTCCGCTCCCAGCCAACTAAGGTAAACGTACAACTGAGAGGCATTTGTGAGAGATCGATCGATCGTCTGGCTGTTTCTGTTGTTCTTCAGCGTCGTCTGTTCCACGGCGCAACGCGGCCCCGGCGGATCGGCCTCGGGCGAAGAATTTGTTGGTGTGTGGTCAGGGACATGGGAAGGAGGCGGAGGCTCCGGCGGTTTCGAACTCACGCTCGAGAAGACCAAGGAGACCGGAGTCGCCGGCAAGGTCTCAGTGACCGGAGAGCCGACTTATAAGGCTTCGTTCAAGGCGCTTTCGTTCGAAGGGAAGAAGATGACCGCCAAGTACGATTTTCCTCCGAGTGAGGCGGACGCCGAGGTAGTCCTGGGGGCGACGTTCGACGGAAATAATGCGAAGGGAACGTGGTCGCTCCGTACGAAGGCTGACGGCAGCGAGGTTGCCGCCGGAACGTGGACGGTCACGAGGAAACAGAATCCGTAGAACGCCTGGAAGGAGGCGCGATGGCTCGAACGAACGTGATCTTCGTCGGCATTAAAGGAAGAGCGCTCGGTATCGATCGTGATACTGGCGAGATACTGTGGACCACGGATCTAAAGGGATCGGATTTCGTGAACGTGGCGCTCGACGGAGGCGACTTGTTCGCGGCATCGAAGGGGCGGCTTTACCGGCTCGATCCGGCGACCGGCGAGATCAAATGGTGCAACGAATTGCCGGGCCTCGGTTACGGACTGGTGGCAATCGCCGGCGCGTCGCCTGGCGCCGCCGCGGCGGCGGAGAAACAGCGGCGCGATGCGGCGGCTGCGGCCGCTGCCGCATCGGCATGACGAGATATCATGCCGCCTCAGGCGCGGAATTCTCCCAGGAGGACAGGAACCGATGAAAAGATGTCTTGTGCTTGGAACGTTGGTGATCGCAGGTGCGTTGTCGATGACGCTTGCGGCCTTTCAGCAGCCCGCTCAGCCCGCCGGGAAGATCATCGAAGTGGACAAACTGAAAGACAACTTGTACGTGCTCAAAGGCGGCGGCGGCAACACCGCGGTGTTCATCACCGCGAAGGGCGTCGTCGTCGTGGATACGAAGAATCCAGGATGGGGGCAGCCGATTCTCGACCAGATCAAAACCCTGACCGACAAGCCGGTAACCACGATCATCAACACCCACACGCACGGCGATCACGTGAGCGGCAATGTCGAGTTTCCTGCGACGGTCGACGTCATCGTGCAGGAAAACACGAAGAAGTACATGGAGGAAACCAACGCCGTGTATGGCTTGCAGACCACGCCGGCAGAAAACATATTCAAGAAAAATGAAGGACGCGGTTTGCCCAAGCATACGTTCAAGGACAAGTTGACGATCGGCAGCGGAGCCGATCAGATCGATCTTCGCTACTTCGGAGCGGCGCACACGGGCGGTGACGCATTCGTGATCTTCAAGACGCACCGTGTGATGCACGTAGGCGATACGATGCCGACACGCGATCTGCCGATCATGGACAAGAACAACGGCGGGTCGGGCCTGGCTTACTCGGGCACGCTGGGCAAGGCCGCAGCGGTCAAGGACGTCGACATCGTCATCAACGGCCACAACCCGACCACCACGACGCCAGCCGACCTCAAGCTGTACTCCGAATTCATCGGTGACTTCGTCAAATTCGTGCAGGACGCCAAGAAGGCGGGCAAGACGATCGATGACGTGGTGAACACCTGGAAGACCCCGGCCAAGTACACCGGCTACGCAGAGGCCACGACCGACGAGCAGCGAAAAACCCGCACCGACCGGATCAGATCGGACGCCCAGGTGATCTGGGACGAGACCAGGTAACGGACGTCCGCGGACGCGAAGGAGACGGTGATGCTGTCCAGGCGGGAGGTGCTGATCATCGCTCCATTTGCTTCCGCAGCTGCCCTGCGGCAATCCGGCAGAGTCGCGACCGCCGCGTCACAGCCATCCACGCGCGTCGCATTCGAGGTCCCGGCAGGTGCATGCGACTGCCACACGCACATCTTCGGCGATCCACGGCGATTTCCATTCGCGGCGAACCGAACGTATACGCCGGCGTCCGCGTCCGTGGAAGAAATACGAAGGCTCCATCGCGCGCTTCACACGACACGCGTCGTCATTGTGCAGCCGAGCGTGTACGGGACGGACAACGGGTGCACGCTCGACGCGATCAAGCAGCTCGGTTCGACTGCGCGCGGTATTGCGGTCATCGATGAGCAGACACCCGACGCGACGCTCGACGAGATGGATCACGCTGGCATTCGCGGGATTCGCATCAATCTGGCCACTGCCGGCCAGACGGATCCGGAACTCGGGCGGCGACGATTTGAAGCGGCAGTGAAGCGGATCGGCGCACGGAAGTGGCACATCCAGATGTACACACAGCTGTCGGTCGTCGAGGCGATGCAAAGAGACGTCGCCGCATCGCCGGTGCCGGTGGTTTTCGATCATTTCGGCGGCGCGCAGGCAACCGGCGGCCCAGCACAACGCGGCTTCGACGTTCTGCTCGATCTCGTGCGATCGGCGCGAGCTTACGTGAAGGTCTCGGCGCCGTATCGTGGCTCGACGGCCGCACCCGATTTCGGCGATATGGGGCCTCTCGCGAAAGCGCTCATCGCGGCCAACGTCCGTCGCATTCTCTGGGGCACCGATTGGCCACATCCAGACACGACGCCGGGTCGAGCGCCGACCGAGATCTCGCCACTTCGTCAGATCGACGATGGCCGCGTGTTTAACCAGCTCGCGACGTGGGCCACGTCCGTCGAACGAACCGCCATCCTAGTGGAGAACCCGAGGGAGTTATATGGCTTCTGACAGTGAGAGTTATTGATTAATGATCGGTGTCCCCTACAGTACAAACGGCAGATAGGCGGGCACCCGCTGCTGGTAGTCTGTGCGCGCATCCACCGATGGTAAACAACAGAATTTTCTTCGGGGCGACATGTTTCGTCGGCTCGCCCTTCCAATTCGCGTCCGATCTTCCATATTCCGCAGGCACATTCTTCGCAACGCACCGTCTGCATGAGCTGGTTCCGGGTTTCAGGCGGCCGCCTGGAGTATCGAGGGCGGATCACGCGGGAGCCGTTCACCCGATGGACGCAGACCGCAGAGGGTGTCGCGGCACTCACTCGCGTCGCATCCGGGTTGCGCTTCAGCCTGTTCGGCCGCCACTGGGCCGCACGCCGGCGTCTCTGGCGCTCACTCGAGACGGCCGCTCGCACTCAATCGGTCGCAGCCGGGATTGCGGACGAGGCTCCGCGCTTCATGCAGGTGATCGCGAGGCTCGCCTACTCTGACGGGTTGCCCCGCACCGTCATCGCGCTTTACCGTCTGGTAGTCGTTCCCCGCGCGATGATCGCCGGCCATGCACGCGTCGGCTTGTCCAAGCGTCTGGGCGATGTGCGCGAACTGGCGTCGCTCGACGAGGCCGTGCGCGTTTTTCTCTTCGATCAACTGGTCATTGAGATGGATGCGGCGCTTCAGCAAGCATCCGCATCTCCACGGAAACCGGTCACCGGGCACGACGAGTGGTCCTGCGTCGGCGTGAGCAAAGGAGACGTCTGGGTCGATCCGATGTGGGCAGGTCCGGATGGAACCGGACACGTCTTCATGTACGAGTTCCCTCGTGCGGGATTGTCGCGCCGCGATCGGAAGCTGCTCGAGAGCGCCATCGACGAAATGTCTGCCACGGTGTCGTCTCTGACAAAACTCCAGCGTAACGCCATGGTGCGAGCGGCGTCGGCGCGCTGACGCGAAGACCCGGCGCGAGGCCCCGGTCTGACGCCGGTCTGACCCTGCAAACTTGTCAGCTTGATACCAAATTCCGCTGCGTTTTGTGAACGATGACACGGCGTTTGCGGCCCGCAGTGCCGCTCTCTCTCCTGGTACGCCCCTTGCCGCAACACGAGACGCTCGCCGTGTGAGCGCGAGCGTCAATCTGCCAGGAGCAAGCGCGTGAAACGCTGTGCATCGTGCGGACGGGAAATCTCGGAAGCATCCGCCGTTTGCGATCTGTGCGAGCGATGGGCGGCCGATCAGATTCACTCGACTCCGCCGCCAACCGCCTCGCACGTACCGTCGTCAGTCGGCGAGCCGCTCTCCTCGCCGGCGGCCGCCTCGCAGGGATACGTGTCGAGCGCGCAAGCGCAGCCGTCGCAGTCGCACCTCGCGGCGACGCCGGCGCAGCCGCGTGCCGCCGGATCGCGTCTGAGCCGTCGCGAAGTGATGATCATTGTCGGAGCTGTCGTACTCGGGAGCGCGATCACCTTTGCCCTGGGCGGATCGCGAGGCGGACCAACGGCGACGGTGGCGGCGGCGAACCGCACAACCGCAACGCCCGCACCGGCCGCGGCCCCCGCGCGTGCGGCGACCCAGACGTGGAGCACCGCGCGTCGCGGGTACTGGACGGCGAATCAGCATCACACTGCCGCATTCGAATTACCTGCCGAAAACACCGTGGCTATTTGGATGAATTACGTTCGTCCCCTCCTGATCGTCTGGTGCATGAACAAGCGCACCGAGACGTTTGTCTATACCGGGTCGGCATTGAAAATCGAGCCGAACACGGAAGATCACACCGTCAATTTCCAGTTCGATGATGAGGCGGGCCGCAGCGAGCATTGGCCCGATTCAGCCGAGCACGACGCGCTGTTTGCCCCGGACGGTGCCGCACTTGCCCACCGGGTGCTCGCGGCGAAGTCGTTCCGATTCGGATATACCCCCCACAATGCAGAGCCCGTACAGGCACAGTTCGACGTGGATGGGCTCGCCGCCCTCATCGACCCGGCAGCCGCCAAGGACTGCGGCTGGCAAAAGTAATCTCGGCTCTTTAACCCCGACGCAGCCTCCGACTACTATTCCAGAGAGCGCGCGGTAATTCGCGTGCTCCGAAGGGACGCACCCGGATGAGCAACCTGCGCTGGTGGTGGATTACTCTCGAACTCACGGTCACGCCCGCTGTCGGTTTGCTCGTTGCGCTTCCGTTCTGGCGCAAGGGTGGAATGATATTCGGCAACATTGCCGGGACGGCGATCATCTTCGGATCCGCGTTTGCGCTGATCATGCGCGAGTACGTCGAGCTCGATCGCCTGGTGAGCGCGTGCCTCGAGGCCGGAGACGTGTGCTTTCCCGAGCCAAGCGCGTTTACACGCTTTGCAATCTACGCCTTCATCGGACTGGCCGAAGTGTTTGCCCTGTTTACGTTGAGTCTCAGGGCTGAAAAGAAACGCCGCGATCGCGATTACGCGCCGGAATGGCGGTCCTGACGAGGACAGGCCACCAGCACCGCCCACATCCAGGTGTTCTCATGCCATTCAAAAGCCAGGCGCAGCGTCGGAAATTCGCAGAGCTTCTCGTTCAAGGAAAGATCTCGCCGGAGACATTTGAGGAATGGAACCGCGAGACGGGCGGGCGGAAGCTGCCGCAACGCGTGAAGAGGGTAGCCAAGAAGAAGACGGCCACGCGGCGTAAGAAACGGTGAGCGTAAGGCTCAAGGCTCAAGGCTCAAGGCTCAGGCTCAAGGCTCAAGGCGAAATAGTTTCCAGCTACCAGTGACCAGTTTCCGGTTTCAAGTTCTAGGCTGGTCGGAATTGCGGTGGCGCAGGAAGACCGGAAGGTCAATAACTGGAGACTGGCCACTCGGAAACTGGAAACTTCCTATAATGCGCACACCATGACACGCTTCAGCGCACACACGTTGATCATTGCCGTGGGGCTGGCCGCAGCCACATGGACGGGAAATGCGCAGAATCCCCCGCCGGCACCTCCCGCACAGTTTCCGCCGCTCGGGACGGGCATTTCTGACACGGAAGCGCGCACGCTGCAGACATCCGTTGACGATCTCGCCGCCAAGATCGCGACACTGAGGAAGCAATATCGATCGTCCCCGATGTTCGATCGCATCGCCGACGTCGAAATCTACCTCGACGCCGTCCGTCGTCCGCTCAAGTACAACGAGCGTTTGTATGCGGGCCGCGGCAGCACTCCTGCGAGCTATGCGCAACAGACGCTCGCGACGGGCAGTCAGCGCGCGGCCGAACTCGCTGGCGGCAATACGCCATGGATGACCCAAAGCGGCGTTCGTGGGTTTTACTCACGCATCGACGGCTCCGCGCAGCCATATCTGTTGACGATGCCGGACGATTACGATCCGGCGGTGAAGCGTGCGTACCGGCTCGATGTCTTCATGCACGGGCGGGACGACACCGTGCTGGAACAGCAGTTCATGGCGAAGTCGGTGACTGGTTATGCGTCCAAGCCGTTTGGTGCTGGCGCAGATCGGTTCCTCCTGCAGCCGTATGGCCGTTATACGAACGCGAGCCGTTTTGCCGGCGAGACGGATGGTCTCGAAGCGATCGCATCGGTGCAGAAAAACTATTCGATCGATCCGAACCGGATCGTCATGGCCGGCTTCTCGATGGGCGGCGCATCGGCGTGGTCCTACATCGTCCATTACGCGGACCGGTGGGCCGCGGCGGCGCCGGGGGCCGGCTTTACTGAAACCGAAGTGTTCTTGCGCGGCGCTCTTGCGCGTCAGCCGCAGAATGACGTGCAGCGAACGCTCTGGCACATGTACGACTCGACCGACTACGCGATGAATACCTTCAACGTGCCGGTGGTCGCGTATTCGGGCGAGATCGATCCGCAGAAGCAGGCAGCCGATGCCATGGCTACCGCGATGCTCGCCGAAGGGCTGACGCTGGAGCACATCGTCGGGCCGAATACCGCACACGCGTACGAGCCCGCAGCGCGCCAGCGTCTGCAGGACCGCCTGGGTCAACTCGTGTCAGCTGGTCGCAACCCGTCGCCGTCTGAAATTCGGTTCACGACCTGGATGCTTCGCTACAACAAGATGTTTTGGGTGACCGTCGATGCGATGACGGAGGAATGGCAACGCGCACGCGTCAACGCAAAAATCGAGGGCGACACCATCAGCGCAACGACGACGAATGTCACCGCGTTCACTCTGGACTTCCAACCGGGGCTCGCGCCATTTGAGGCTGGAACACAGCCAATGTTGAAGGTTGATTCGGACACCATCCATCTGCCCGCCGTGCGCGCGGACAAGTCGCTCGCCGTCGGCCTCGTTCGCGCGGGTAACTCCTGGAAGACGGGAGCGCCGAGCGGCTTTCGCAAGATGCACGGTCTTCAAGGTCCGATAGACGATGCATTCATGGACTCGTTTGTGTTCGTGATACCTACGCGAAAGCCACTGTCGGAAGGGAGCGGCAAGTGGACACGGGAGCAAGCGGATTACGCCATTTCCGAGTGGGTCCATTTCTTTCGCGCTGAACCTCGCGTCAAGAACGACACCGATATCTCGAGCGAGGACATCGCCAACAACAATCTCGCAGTATTCGGAGATCCCTCGAGCAACGCCATTTACCACCGCATAGCGGATCGCCTCCCAATCCGTTGGACTGCCAGTGGCGTGACTGTGGGATCTGAGAAGTTCGACACGAACCACGCACCGGTGTTCCTCTTTCCAAATCCTCTGAATCCGAAGAGATACGTCGTCATCAACAGCGGCTTCACCTTTCACGACCAGTCGAACAACGATATGCAGTCGCCGAAGCTGCCCGACTGGGCCATCGTCGACATGACGAAGCCAGGGAATAACTACAAATACCTGCCGCTCTTCGTCGAATCGCAGGGATTCTTCGATGAGATGTGGAAACTCGCCGCGGAAAAACACAAAGGCACACGGACCGCGCCAGACGGGGACAGATAGCAAGGTATTACCTTGGCTATCGAAGCCACCGATCCACACGGATCACACGGATCACACGGATTGGGAGCATAGGATGTCACGGCGGCTGATCAGCTCAGGGTCGACGTTCGAGCAGGAAATCGGGTTTTCGCGTGCGGTTGTCGATGGCGAATGGATCTTCGTTTCAGGAACAACCGGATTCGATTACGCCGCGATGACCATCTCCGACGACATCGTCGAGCAGACGGAACAATGTTTTCGGAATATCCGTCAGGCGCTCGCCGATGCCGGCGCGACTCTGGAAGACGTGGTCCGTGTCACCTACATCGTTCCCGATGGACCGCAATTCAAGCAATGCTGGCCTGTCCTGCGTAAGTATTTCGGCAGCGTCAGGCCCGCCGCGACGATGATCTCCGCTGGACTCGCCGACGCACGGATGCGAATCGAGATCGAGGTCACGGCGCGACGACGGTAAACAGCCGCGACGGGAATCTACGGCTTGTAGTCCCTCCACAACCAACGAAGCGAGTCGGGCAGAATGGCGCGGCCGTGGCGGTTGCTGTGAAAGCCGTGACCGACTTCGAACTTGTAGTCGTAGCCGGCGAATGCGAGCGACTTCGCGAGCGTCTGGTTGGCAAGCGGCCAGTTGCCATTCGCGTTGTCCAGATCGTTCTCGCCGTCCTGGAGAAACACGCGAATCGGTTTGCGCGGAAATGTCTTACGTACCATCGCCTCGTAATTGTGCCCGCCTTCTCGCAGTGTCTTCCCGGCGGCAATGTTGGTAAAGCTGCCAATCCACGAGAGCACCTTGCTGAACTCGTTTGGACGCTCCCACGCCACCGTGAACGAACAAATCCCCCCGCTGCTGGCGCCGGAGATTGCGCGGCTCGCCGCATCATGCCTCAGCTTCACGGTCTTTTCGACTTCCGGGAGAATCTCTTCGAGCAAGAACCGCGCGTACTGATCGGAGAGCGTGTCGTACTCGAAACTCCGATTCGCCCCGCCATCAGCGCGGGTGCCCGGGTTGATGAAGATGCCGACCATTACCGGAATATCACCCCGGGCGATCAGATTGTCCAAGACGGTGGGCACGTAATCCTTGGGACCGGCGCCATCCTGGAACACCATCACGGCGGCAGGATTGTCCGGACGATACTGTGACGGCACGTACACCCACCAATCGCGCTTGGTGCCTTCAAAGATCTTGCTTTGCCACGGCGGCATCTGCTTGACCGCGCCTTTCGGCACATCGGGTCGCTCGCGGCTGTCCGGATGCGTCTCGTAGACCTCGAGCTGCGACCCTCCCACGTGACGATCGGGTCCGAGCTCGTAATGCCACGTCATAGCCGCGCCATGCGAGAGATTCGCGACAGCCGCCCAGACGCCCGTCGTGCCGACTTTCACCATCGGCAGGTTGAGTGCGCCCACATCGGCGACGACGCGCGGTGTTATGTTCGCGGCCAGTTGCTGCGCTTCCACTGCCCATGCGACCGTCAGTTCGTCGATCTTCGGCGCTCCGCCTTTTACGAGGCTCTCGCTTCCGCCAAAGTAGGCGCGAATCCGTTCCGCAAGTTTTTCCGCATCCGGACCTTCCGGTTTCTGCGCCAGCGCGGCCTGCAGCGCCTTCGGCGTCAGTGGCGTGGGCTCCTGCGCGAGAATCGCAGCGGACAAGGAACAGAAGATCAGCGCGACGTAGAGTTTCATGCGCGAACTCTACTACGG
>Ga0170475_102595838_pt1 | contig 13070 bp, 24 predicted proteins | sample Soicark_Litter_5_FD_111474 | JGI IMG/M metagenome (GOLD analysis project Ga0170475, IMG submission 111474) | Avena fatua rhizosphere microbial communities from Hopland, California, USA. Combined Assembly of 48 SPs | reverse complement strand
GCTGAGGCCCAGACCGTTCTCCGCTTCATGCCGCAAGCGGCAAGCGAGATCGTCGGCAAGGTGCTCGACAGCGCGATCGCAAATGCTGAGCACAACCACGGGCTCGACGTCGACACGCTCGTCGTCACCTCGGCGTACGTCGATGAGGGCCCGACGCTTAAGCGGTTCCGGCCACGTGCGCAGGGGCGCGCGTACCGAATCCGCAAGCGCACCAGTCACATCACCGTCGTCGTGTCAGAAGACGCGACGCCTGCTGGAAAGAAGGGCTGACCGTGGGTCAGAAGGTCAACCCGCACGGGTTCCGTCTCGGGATTACGTCCGAGTACACCTCTCGTTGGTACGCCGACGAGGGTTACAAGGACTACATCAAAGAAGACGTCGCAATCCGTCGCATGCTGTCCAAGTGCATGGAGCGAGCCGGCATCAGTCGGGTCGACATCGAGCGCACCCGCGACCGCGTCAGGGTCGACATCCACACCGCGCGGCCCGGCATCGTGATCGGACGCCGTGGTGCTGAGGCTGACCGCATTCGCGGTGACCTCGAGAAGCTGACGGCTAAGCAAGTTCAGCTCAACATCCTTGAGGTCAAGAACCCTGAGGTCGACGCCCAGCTGGTTGCGCAGGGCATCGCTGAGCAGCTGTCGAGTCGTGTTTCGTTCCGTCGCGCGATGCGCAAGGGAATTCAGAGCGCGATGAAGGCCGGTGCCAAGGGCATTCGGGTTCAGGTCAGCGGCCGACTTGGCGGCGCCGAGATGTCCCGCACGGAGTTCTATCGCGAAGGACGCGTGCCGTTGCACACCCTGCGCGCTGACATCGACTACGGCTTCTATGAGGCCCGGACCACCTTCGGCCGTATCGGCGTGAAGGTGTGGATCTACAAGGGCGACGTCACCGGCAGCCGCGCTGAGCGTGAAGCGGCCGCAGCCGCCGCTCGCATCGGTCAGCGCGGAGCTCGCCCCGCACGTGGTGCCCGTCCCGCGCGCCGCGACGCTGAAACAGCGGTAGAAGCGCCGACTGCAAGTGCACCTCCCACCACTCAAGCCGCCGCACCCGCTCAGAGTGCCGAACCGACCGCGACGGAGGCGTAAGCATGCTGATTCCTCGGCGGGTCAAACACCGCAAGCAGCACCACCCGTCACGTCGCGGCGTCGCGAAGGGCGGCACCAGGGTGACGTTCGGCGACTACGGCATCCAGGCACTTGAGCCCGGTTACATCACCAATCGGCAGATCGAGGCCGCCCGTATCGCCATAACGCGTGCCATTCGTCGTGGTGGAAAGGTCTGGATCAACATCTACCCGGACCGTCCACTCACCAAGAAGCCGGCCGAAACCCGCATGGGCTCAGGTAAGGGCTCTCCGGAGTGGTGGATCGCCAACGTGAAGCCTGGGCGAGTCATGTTCGAGCTCTCCGGCGTTTCTGAGCCGCTGGCACGGCAAGCCATGGAGCGTGCGCAGCACAAGCTGCCGATCAAGACGCGCTTTGTTAAGCGTGAGGCGGGTGAGCTCTGATGCCAGTTGGTACCAGCGCGACCGAATACCGGGTCCTCGAGTCCGACAGCTCGTTGGTCGCCTCAAAGAGGCAAAAGAAGAGCTGTTCAACCTCCGTTTCCAGGCGGCCACCGGCCAGCTGGAGAACCACGGCCGGCTGCAGGCGGTCCGCAAGGACATCGCTCGCATCTACACGGTGCTTCGCGAGCGCGAGCTCGGCATTACGTCAGTGGAAACGCCGGAGGATGCGGCATGAGTGAAGAGGCGAAGATGAGCAAGCAGCGTTCGACCCGCAAGGTCCGCGAGGGCCTTGTCGTGAGCGACAAGATGGACAAGACCGTTGTCGTCGCCGTTGAGGACCGCGTCAAGCACCCGCTGTACGGCAAAGTCCTCCGGCGGACCCGCAGCCTCAAGGCACACGACGAAGCTAACGCTGCTGGTGTTGGCGACCGGGTCGTGCTCATGGAGACGCGGCCGTTGAGCAAGTCAAAGCGCTGGCGCCTGGTCGAGATCCTCGAGAAGGCGAAGTAGGTAGGAGCTGACGTGATCCAGCAGGAGTCGCGACTGAAGGTCGCCGACAACACCGGTGCCAAGGAGATCTTGTGCATCCGGGTTCTCGGTGGCTCTGGTCGTCGTTACGCCGGCATCGGCGACATCATCGTTGCCACCGTCAAGGATGCGATCCCGGGTGGCAACGTCAAGAAGGGCGAGGTCGTCAAGGCGGTCATCGTTCGCACTGCCAAAGAGCGCCGGCGTCCGGATGGCTCGTACATCCGGTTCGACGAGAACGCCGCGGTCATCATTCGCGACGGTGGTGACCCGCGCGGCACCCGCATCTTCGGCCCGGTCGGGCGCGAGCTTCGTGACAAGCGGTTCATGCGCATCATCTCGCTGGCTCCGGAGGTCTTGTAGTCATGCACATCAAGAAGGGCGACACCGTGATGGTGATCGCAGGCAAAGACAAAGGTGCTGTCGGCAAAGTCATTGCGGCGTTCCCGAGCAACGACCGTGTGATCGTCGAGGGCATCAACATGGTCAAGAAGCACACCAAGATCGGTCAGACGAACCGCGGCGCCAAGACCGGCGGCATCATCACCCAAGAGGCGACGATTCACATCTCCAACGTGTTGCCAGTTGTGAAAGTCGACGGCAAAGAGGTGCCAACGCGTGTTGGTTACCGCACGAACGATGACGGCACCAAGGTCCGGATCGCCAAGCGCACGAACGAGGAACTGTAAGCCATGTCAACACCAACGGTAGAAGCGCCGAGCGTTCCTCGCCTGAAGCAGCGGTACCGCGACGAGGTCGTCGGGGAGCTGCGTGAAGAGTTCGGATACGCGAACGTCATGCAGGTCCCAACGATGACGAAGATCGTCGTGAACATGGGCGTTGGCGATGCTGCTCGCGACTCCAAACTGATCGAAGGAGCAGTCCGCGACCTGGCGGCGATCACGGGCCAGAAGCCGTCGGTGACCAAGGCGCGCAAGTCGATCGCCCAGTTCAAGCTGCGTGAGGGCATGCCAATCGGTGCGCACACAACGCTGCGCGGCGACCGCATGTGGGAGTTCCTCGACCGTCTCCTTTCTGTGGCGCTGCCGCGTATCCGCGACTTCCGAGGTCTGTCACCCCGCCAGTTCGACGGGCGCGGCAACTACACGTTCGTCTCAACGAACAGAGCATGTTCCACGAGATCGACCAGGACTCCATCGACCGAGTCCGCGGCATGGACATCACTGTGGTGACCAGCGCCGAGAACGACGACGAGGGGCGTGCTTTGCTGCGCGCTCTCGGCTTCCCCTTCAAGGAGAACTGAGCGTGGCGAAGAAAGCACTGATCAACAAGGCGGCACGCAAGCCAAAATTTGCGGTGCGCGCTTACACGCGGTGCAACGTGTGCGGCCGCCCGCACTCGGTCTACCGCAAGTTCGGCCTTTGCCGCGTGTGCCTGCGCAACATGGCGCACCGCGGTGAGCTTCCCGGCATCACCAAGAGCAGCTGGTAACACGAAACGCAGAAGGTCCCCTCGGGGAAACCACGGCGAGAAAGAGCACACACCATGACAATGACCGACCCGATCGCAGACATGCTCACGCGGCTGCGTAACGCCAACTCGGCGTACCACGAAGAGGTCGCCATGCCCTCAAGCAAAATCAAGCAGGGCATCGCGCAGATCTTGCAGGACCAGGGGTACGTCAAGAGCTGGCACGTCCAGCTCGATGAGGGCGCACCCGGCGAGACGTTGGTGATCGATCTGAAGTTCGGTCCGCAACGCGAGCGCTCCATTGCTGGGATCCGACGCATCTCCAAGCCTGGCTTGCGGGTATACGCGAAGGCGACCGCAATGCCACGCGTTCTCGGCGGCCTCGGCATCGCGATCATCTCGACGTCGTCCGGGCTGATGACTGACCGGCAGGCCAGCAAGAAGGGCGTAGGTGGGGAAGTCCTCGCCTACGTCTGGTGAGCGAGGGCTGACATGTCACGAATCGGGAAACTCCCCATCACTGTTCCCTCAGGCGTTGATGTGGCTGTCGAGGGCCAGGACGTCACGGTCAAGGGACCGAAGGGCACCTTGAAGCACAGCGTCGTCGAGCCGCTGACCGTCGCACGCAACGACGGAGAGGTCGTCATCAACCGTCCCGACGATGAGCGAAGCTCCAAGGCGCTTCACGGCCTCACTCGCACGCTGGTCGCCAACATGGTCACCGGGGTCACCGACGGCTATCAGAAGACCCTCGAAATTGTCGGGGTCGGTTACCGGGTCAGCGCAAAAGGCAAAGATCTCGAGTTCTTGGTTGGTTACAGCCACCCGGTGCTAGTGACGCCGCCAGAAGGCATCACGTTCGCGGTTGAGAGCCCGACGAAGTTCTCCGTTGCTGGGATCGACAAACAGCAGGTCGGCCAAGTCGCGGCCAACATCCGCAAGATCCGGAAGCCAGAGCCTTACAAGGGCAAGGGCATTCGCTATTCGGGCGAGCACGTCCGCCGCAAGGTCGGAAAGGCTGGTAAGTAGTCATGGCGATCAGTACCAAGCCAGGGCGCCGAACTGCCCGTCAGGCGTCGCGGTCGCGGCGTCACCTGCGCGTCCGCAAGAAGGTAGAGGGAACGCAAGGCCGCCCTCGCCTCATCGTGAACCGCTCGTCGCGTCACGTCTTCGTGCAGATCATCGACGACACGGCCGGGCGCACCATCGCGTCGGCGTCGTCGCTGGAAGGCGACATCCGTGATGGTGCAGGCGACAAGACGGCCAAGGCTCGTCAGGTCGGCTCGCTCGTCGCTGAGCGCGCTAAGGCTGCTGGCATCGAATCGGTCGTCTTCGACCGTGGTGGCAACCGTTACACCGGACGTGTCGCAGCGCTGGCCGATGGCGCACGCGAAGCCGGACTGAACTTCTAACCGATCGAAGAAGAGGAACCACACATGAGTAGCGGACCTTCGCGGCGAGGCAGCGCCGGCGGCAACGAGCGCCGTGGCAGGCGCGGTGACGCCGCCGACAAGACGCCTTACGTCGAGCGTGTCGTCGCCATCAACCGCGTGGCCAAGGTCGTCAAAGGTGGTCGTCGGTTCAGCTTCACCGCGCTGGTCGTCGTCGGTGACGGTGACGGGACAGTTGGCGTCGGTTATGGCAAGGCCAAAGAGGTGCCAGCGGCAATCGCCAAGGGCGTTGAAGAAGCCAAGAAGAGCTTCTTCAAGGTGCCGAGAATCCAGGGCACGATCCCTCACCCCGTGCAGGGCGAAGCCGCTGCTGGCGTCGTGTTGCTCAAGCCTGCTGCGCCAGGTACTGGCGTCATTGCTGGTGGACCGGTGCGTGCTGTGCTCGAGGCTGCTGGCATCCATGACGTCCTGAGCAAGTCGCTTGGCTCGTCCAACGCCATCAACATCGTGCACGCCACGGTGAGTGCGCTAAGGGCCCTTGAGCGTCCAGAGCAAGTTGCTGCACGTCGCGGTCTGCCGCTTGAGGACGTTGCGCCAGAGGGCCTCCTTCGTGCCCGTGCGGGAGTGAACACTTGATGGGACGGCTCAAAGTCACGCAACGCAAGTCAGGCATTGGCGGCAACAACAGCCAACGGCACTCGCTTCGCTCACTCGGTCTGAAGCGCATCGGCGATGTGGTTGTCAAAGAAGACCGGCCCGAGATCCGGGGCATGGTCTCCGCGGTTTCACATCTGGTCAGTGTTGAGGAGGTCGACTGACATGACGCTTAAGGTTCATCATCTTCGTCCTGCTCCAGGAGCCAGGACCGCTAAGACTCGCGTCGGCCGCGGCGAGGGATCCAAGGGCAAGACCGCTGGTCGTGGCACCAAGGGAACGAAAGCCCGGTATCAGGTTCCTGCCAACTTCGAGGGCGGGCAGATGCCGCTGCACATGCGGCTACCAAAGTTGCGTGGCTTCAAGAACCCCAACCGGGTCGAGTACCAGGTCGTCAACCTTGCAAAGCTCAATGAGTTGTTTCCGCAGGGCGGCACGGTCGGAGTCGACGAGCTCGTAGCGGTTGGTGCGGTTCGCAAAGGCCGTCCGGTGAAGGTCCTTGGCAACGGCGACATCACCGTTGCGGTTCAGGTGACAGCACATAAGTTCTCCGCCACTGCCAAAGACAAGATCGCGGCAGCCGGCGGCACTACGACCCAGCTCTAGGACCTGAAGCAGTCGGCTCCGCACCAGCGGCTGACTGTTAGGGTCCCTGGACGACCATGACGGAGGACCAGCTGTGATGCTGCGAGTGTTTGCTCAGGCGTTTCGCACGCCTGACTTGCGCACCAAGCTGCTCTTTACGCTCGCAATGGTTGGCCTCTACCGCATCGGCTCATTCGTTCCGACGCCTGGCGTCGACTATCCCGCGGTGCAGCGATGCCTTAGCGCGGTGCAGGACGACAGCCTTTATGCGCTCATCAACTTGTTCAGTGGTGGTGCGCTGCTGAAGTTGTCGATCTTTGCGCTCGGCATCATGCCGTACATCACCGCAAGCATCATTCTGCAGTTGTTGACGGTCGTGATTCCCCGCCTCGAAGCCTTGAAGAAGGAAGGTCAGGCGGGGACGGCCAAGATCACGCAGTACACCCGCTACCTGACTGTCGGGCTGGCGATCCTGCAGTCGACGGGAATCATTGCTCTGGCGAAGTCAGGGCAACTCCTGCAGGGATGCCCGGAGTCGATCATTTCCAACGACTCCATCTTCATGACGATCTCGATGATCGCGGTGATGACCGCCGGAACCGCCATCATCATGTGGCTGGGCGAGCTCATCACCGACCGGGGCGTTGGCAACGGCATGTCGCTGATGATCTTCACGTCCATCATCGCTGGATTCCCGGGCCAGCTCAGCGCGATCTACTCGAGCCGGGGGGCATGGACGTTCGTCGTCGTGATCGCGGTCGGCCTCGCTGTTGTTGCCTTCGTTGTGCTGATGGAGCAGGCACAGCGCCGGATACCGGTCCAGTACGCCAAGCGCATGGTCGGGCGTCGTCAGTACGGCGGGTCGTCGACATACATTCCGATCAAGGTGAACCAGGCCGGCGTCATCCCCGTCATCTTCGCTTCGTCTCTGCTCTACCTGCCGGTGTTGTTTGTGACACTGAGCAACAACCAAGGTGCGCTGAACACATGGGTGCTGACCCACCTCGTACGAGGCAGCGGTGCCTGGTACGCGGTGCTGTTCTTCATCCTCACCGTGTTCTTCACGTACTTCTACGTGGCGATCACTTTCAACTCCGACGACATCGCCGACAACATGAAGAAGTACGGCGGGTTCATTCCGGGGATTCGAGCTGGCCGTCCGACCTCGGAGTACCTCGACTACGTGCTCACCCGGCTGACCGCCGTCGGCTCGGTGTACCTCGCGTCCATCGCGGTCATACCTATCGTGGTGTTCGCCAGCTTCGGGCAGGGCCAGAACTTCCTCTTCGGTGGGACGTCGATTCTCATCATGGTCGGTGTCGGTCTCGACACGGTGAAACAAATCGAGAGCCAGTTGCAGCAGCGCTCGTACGAAGGGTTCTTGCGCTAGTGCGACTGATCATCCTTGGGCCGCAAGGCGCTGGTAAGGGGACGCAGGCGGCTGTAGTGGCAGGCAAGTTCGCCATTCCGCACATCTCGACCGGCGACATCTTCCGTGCCAACATCGCGGCGGCAACGCCGCTCGGTCTCCAAGCAAAGTCGTACATCGAAGCGGGCGATTTGGTTCCTGACCAGGTGACGAACTCAATGGTCATGGAGCGGCTACAAGAGCCCGATGTCAGCAACGGCTTTCTGCTCGACGGCTACCCGCGAAACGCTGCCCAGTCACAAGAGCTCGACGACTTCCTCGCTTCGCGAGGCGAGCACCTCGACGCTGTGATCGAGCTGCAGATCGATGAGTCTCATGTGCGGGAACGGCTGGCACACCGGGCTGAGCAGGAAGGTCGCAGCGACGACACCGAGGACGCAATCCACCGCCGCCTCGACATCTATTACCGGAGCACTGCTCCGCTGGTCGACTACTACCGGCAGAAAAACCTGCTTCGCACGGTCGATGGCGTGGGGTCGATCGAAGATGTCACGGCTCGGATTCTTGACCTCCTCCCGTCATGACCGGAGCCATCATGAGAACTGCCCAGATTCGACGGTGATGTGCGGTGTTTAACCGCAAGAACGCTATTGAGCTGAAGACGCCCCAGCAGCTGGAACGAATGCGCGCTGCTGGCCTAGTCGTTGCCGACACGTTGGCCGCTCTTCGTCAGGCAGTCTCGCCGGGGATGACAACCGCAGACCTCGACGCGCTGGCGGCGCAGACAATCGGGTCTGCGGGAGCGAAACCGTCCTTTCTCGGTTATCACGGGTACCCAGCAGTGATCTGCGTGTCAGTGAACGACGAGATCGTTCACGGCATCCCTGGTAAGCGGGTGATTCATGAGGGTGACGTCGTCTCGATCGACTGCGGAGCCATCGTCGACGGCTGGCACGGCGATGCCGCGTTCTCGATGGCTGTGGGGGACGCGACTGATGAGGTGAAGCGACTTCTGGATGTCACCGAGACTGCACTGTGGCGTGGGATCGCGAAGGCCGCGGCGGGCGGCCGTCTCAGCGACATCGGCCACGCCGTCGAGGCATATGTTCAGTCGTCAGGAGACTTCGGCATCGTCGAGGAGTACGTGGGGCACGGCATCGGCACCGCTATGCACATGGAGCCGAGCGTTCCCAACTACGGGCAACCTGGCCATGGCCCCCGGCTAGCTGCCGGCATGGCCTTGGCCATCGAGCCCATGGTCAACCTCGGCTCTCGCCACACCAGAACCCTTGACGACGAGTGGACCGTGGTCACCGCAGACGGTGCCTGGTCAGCCCACTTCGAGCACACCGTCGCCATCACCCCGACCGGACCGTGGGTCCTCACCGCCCACGACGGCGGCGCCGGCCGCCTGGGCTGAGGGCTGGATTGGCCTTTGCGCAGGTCGGTCCCGTAGACTGACGCGTCGGCTTGGCGCCGATTGTTCGGCGCGCCCAACCCTGCATGATCTTGAGCCGGCGACGATATCGATCCCTTAACCGATCCCTGACGCTTTAGACGCCTGTGAGGCGCGAAAGGAACCATGGCCAAGAAAGAGGGTGCCATCGAGATTGAAGGCACCGTCGTGGAGTCGCTTCCGAACGCAATGTTCCGAGTCGAGCTCACCAACGGCCACAAGGTTCTCGCGCACATCAGCGGCAAGATGCGCCAGCACTACATCCGGATCCTCCCTGAGGACCGCGTGGTGGTGGAGCTGAGCCCGTACGACCTCACGCGCGGCCGAATCGTCTACCGCTACAAGTGAACGCCCAAGTCCGGAGCTCCCGATGAAGGTCAACCCCAGCGTCAAGCCCATCTGCGACAAGTGCAAGGTCATTCGCCGGCACGGTCGCGTGATGGTGATCTGCGAGAACCTGCGTCATAAGCAGCGTCAGGGCTGACATCGGTCGCGGAACATCAACTGAATATCGCAACACCCAGCAAGCTGCACCCGACCCCTGCGGGATCTCCCAAGACCCCTGCAGGACGCCACCTCCGGACGAAGGCCGGAGACCGAAGGCCGGAGACGACCCTCGGACCGGTGCAGCTCACAGACCTTCGACAGTGAAAGAGGAACTCTGATGGCTCGCCTCGTAGGCGTCGACCTGCCGCGCGACAAGCGCATGGAGGTCGCGTTGACCTACATCTACGGCATTGGCCGTACCCGTGCGCAGCAGACGCTAAAAGCAACCGGCGTCGATCCAGATATGCGCTCGGCAGACCTAAGCGACGACCAGCTCGTCAAGCTGCGTGACTGGATCGAAGCTCAGTACCAAATAGAAGGTGACCTCCGCCGTGAGGTGGCAGCCGACGTCCGCCGCAAGGTCGAGATCGGCAGCTATGAGGGCATCCGCCACCGTCGCGGGCTGCCGGTCCGCGGTCAGCGCACACACACCAACGCGCGTGGGCGTAAAGGCCCGCGCAAGGCAGTGGCCGGCAAGAAAAAGGTCACCAAGACGTAGTCCACCCGTCCGCTGCCGTCAGCAGATGGCGCGACGTGCGGACCGACGACCTCCAGGAGAACACAGCACATGCCCCCTAAGGCAAAGACCGGCGCCAAAAAGGTTCGCCGCAAAGAGAAGAAGAACGTCGCTCACGGGCACGCCCACATCAAGAGCACGTTCAACAACACGATCGTGTCCATCACCGACCCGACTGGCGCCGTGATCTCGTGGGCGTCCGCTGGCCAGGTCGGCTTCAAGGGCTCACGGAAGTCGACGCCGTTCGCGGCGCAGATGACCGCTGAGGCAGCCGCCCGTCGTGCTCAGGAGCACGGAATGCGCAAGGTCGACGTCTTCGTCAAGGGCCCAGGCTCAGGACGCGAGACTGCGATCCGCGCACTTCAGGCCGCTGGCCTTGAGGTCGGATCCATCCAAGACGTCACCCCCGTCCCGTTCAACGGTTGCCGGCCGCCCAAGCGTCGCCGCGTCTGACACCCCTTCGAAGCAGGAGTAGTTACTTCATGGCTAGGTACACCGGAGCCGACTGCCGCAAGTGCCGTCGAGCGAAGATGAAGCTTTACCTCAAGGGCGCCAAGTGCGACTCACCGAAGTGCCCTATTGAGATCCGCCCTTACCCACCGGGGCAGCACGGCCGCGGTCGCAGCAAGGACAGTGAGTACTTGCTGCAGCTACGTGAGAAGCAGAAGGCCAAGCAGATGTACGGCATCTTCGAGCGGCAGTTCCGCAGCTACTACGACGAGGCCAACCGCAAAAAGGGCAAGACCGGCGACAACCTGCTGCGCATTCTTGAGAGGCGCCTCGACAACGTCGTCTACCGCGCGGGTTTCGCGAAGTCCCGCGACATGGGACGCCAGCTGGTCCGCCACGGCCACTTCCTAGTCAACGGCCGCAAGGTCGACATCCCGTCGTTCCGGGTAAGCGAGAGCGACATCGTCGAGGTTCGGCCCAGCTCGATCGACCTCACGCCGTTCGTTGTTGCTCGCGCTGAGGCCGGGGAGCGCGAGATTCCTGCGTGGCTAGAAATGATCCCGTCCAAGATGCGAATCCTGATTCACTCAGTGCCGTCACGGCAGCAGATTGACTCTCAGCTGCAAGAGCAGCTGATTGTCGAGCTCTACTCCAAGTAGCAGCTCGAACCGCAGGTGCGGCGACCGCCCACCTGCACCTGATCGAGGCGTCATATAGCGGGCGTCCTGACCTGGAGGTAGTTGCACGTGCTAATCGCACAGCGGCCGTCGCTGGCCGAAGAGGTTGTTAACGAGTATCGCTCCCGGTTCATCCTTGAGCCGTTGGAGCCCGGTTTCGGTTACACATTGGGTAACTCGCTGCGGCGCACGTTGCTGTCGTCCATCCCGGGCGCAGCCGTTACGTCGATTCGGATCGATGGCGTCCTCCATGAGTTCACGACGGTTCCTGGCGTCAAAGAAGACGTCACCGACCTCGTCCTGAACATCAAAGAGCTCATTGTCAGCACCGAGCATGACGAGCCCGTGGTGATGTATCTGCGCAAGCAGGGCCCCGGTGTCGTGACCGCTGCCGACATCGCACCGCCGGCCGGTGTCGAGGTCCACAACCCCGAGCTCGTGCTCGCCACGCTTAACGGCAGGGGCAAGCTCGAGATGGAGCTCACCGTCGAGCGTGGCCGTGGGTACGTCAGGGCCGAGCTCAACAAGCAGGCTGGCCAAGAGATCGGCCGCATCCCGGTCGACTCGATCTACTCGCCGGTTCTGAAGGTCTCTTACAAGGTTGAGGCGACGCGGGTTGAGCAGCGCACTGACTTCGACCGTCTGGTGATCGACGTCGAGGCCAAAGCATCGATGCACCCGCGCGACGCCGTGGCGTCCGCAGGCAAGACGCTCGTCGAGCTGTTCGGCCTCTTCCGCGAGCTCAACATCGAGGCCGAGGGCATCGACATGGGCCCATCGCCAGCTGACGCAGCCATGGCTGCCGACATGGCACTGCCCATCGAAGAACTCGACCTCACGGTGCGGTCGTACAACTGCCTCAAGCGCGAGGGCATTCACACCGTTGGCGAGCTGATCAGCCGCAGTGAGGCCGACCTCATGGACATCCGCAACTTCGGAGCTAAGTCGATCGACGAGGTCAAGGCCAAGCTCGTTGGCCTGGGTCTTGCTCTTAAGGACAGTCCTCCCGGATTCGACCCCTCCGCCATCGTCGAGGCCTATGGCGACGACGACGAGGGTTACGTCGAAGACGAGCAGCTGTAACGGCGACGGACCGACCAAGGAGAGAAGACCATGCCCAGCCCAACTAAGGGCCCGCGTCTTGGCGGCAGTCCGGCGCACGAACGGCTGATGCTTGCCAACCTCGCAACTGCGTTGTTCGAGCATGGCCGCATAACCACCACTGAGGCGAAGGCCAAGCGCGTTCGTCCGTTGGCCGAGCGGCTGGTCACGTTCGCAAAGCGTGGGGACCTGTCGTCCCGGCGCCGCGTGATGACGGTGATCCGCGACAAGGGTGTCGTGCACGTGCTGTTCTCCGAGATCGGTCCGCGCTACGACAACCGCCCAGGCGGATACACCCGAATCACCAAGCTCGGACCCCGCAAGGGCGACAACGCCCCGATGGCCGTGATCGAACTCGTCGAAGCGCTCGACGAGACCAAGCGCAAGACCCGCGCTGCCAAGCCGAAGAAGCGGACCGCCAAGAAGGCAGCACCAGCCAAGCCCGCTGCCGAGAAGGACTCCGCTGAGGACACGGCCGCTGAAGAAACGGCGGCTGAAGAAACTGCCGCCGATGACGGCACAGAGTCATCGCCGGAGGTGGCAGAGCAGACCGCTGATGCATCTGACGATGGTGACGCCGAGGCAGCCGAGGCCGCCAAGGAGTCGTGAGCGCACTCGAACGCACTACCGAGCCCGTCCCCGATTCGGAGGACGGGCTCGTGCGTGTTCGGCTCGACCTTGGATATGACGGCACCGACTTCGCGGGTTGGGCCAAGCAGCCGGAGCTCCGCACCGTTGAGGCCACGCTCGCCGATGCCATCGCGACCGTCTTTCGGCTCACGGCACCCGCGCAGCTGACGGTCGCCGGACGAACCGACGCTGGCGTCCACGCCAGGGGACAGGGGGCGCATACTG
>Ga0170475_120759312_pt1 | contig 13074 bp, 12 predicted proteins | sample Soicark_Litter_5_FD_111474 | JGI IMG/M metagenome (GOLD analysis project Ga0170475, IMG submission 111474) | Avena fatua rhizosphere microbial communities from Hopland, California, USA. Combined Assembly of 48 SPs | reverse complement strand
GGGGCTCTTGGCTGCCAGTCGGCCGGCAAGAGGCCGCCTTGCGTTCCGGCGACCCTGGCACGTTCAACCCACGGATCAGATGTTGGGTCGTAGCCGGTGGGGCCGAGTGGCATTCGGGCCAAAGGCGTGTTGGCGAACGGAACGGGAACGACGCATCGACGTTGAGCCATGTCGTCCAACACAGCACGTCACCCGTCCAGTCGCTGGCATCGATCGTCACCGGCCAAGTGGGCTTTCCGGCTAGCCCATATGTCGGCGGGTTGGGTTGGCTCGAAGCGGTCATTGGCGATATTGGGGCGCCGACATGGCCCAATGGCTCGAAGTCGTAGAGCCAGCGCCCGTGCACAGGGTTTGGTGTCGCGTGCGGCACCAAGGTCGCGCTCCAGCCGGTGAGCCCCAGCCTGGCGCACGCGCGAACACGCTAGCGGCCCGGGCTGATGAGCTCGCGTCCACAGTGCGCGAGCTCCGAGCGGGCGACGCTTATTGGGACGTCGGGGGCGCGCTAATCACGGATTTCTGGGGATTGACGTACGACCACCGATCGGGATTTGGAAAACGTGCGCCCTCGGCGCTCAAGAATTCTTCGAACGTCTCCAGCCCCTCTGCTTCGATGAATAGGCGTTCGTCTTCGAAGATGCTGACAATCTGGAGGAACCAGACCCGATGAGTAGCTAGCTGAACCTCACCGCCGAACGTGTCGCTATCCCACAGATACGGATTGAGTACCAGGGAGTGCGGCATGCGTCGAGCGAGCTCATCCAGGCCAGCTTGAGCAGCCGAATTGAGAAAAATGCTACCCGGCTTGACCCACTTGTTGACGGAGATCATCGTCCCCGCCACCGTCGCGATGAGTCGCTCGTAAGCCGGCCCGGGATCTGCCCACGCCTGCACGATCTCGAGGCGGTGCGGAAAATTGAAAGCTGACCAATCCGAATGCGCGAGACCGAACGAACACCACGTCGTTAGGTTCGCGCGCGGCGAACCTTCGCTTCGCATGATCCCGATCTGTCGGCCTGTCACACCGGTCTCATAATTGGCATACGAAGTGTTGGCGGCTCCGCGCACGAACTCGTGCAGCTTGTCGAACAGCTGATCAATCTCTGTGTTGGAGAGGCGACTTGAGGGCAACATCTTAGTCCTCGTCCGAGGGGCTTTTGTGCCGGCGGAGCAGTAGGCGGATCTAGTCCTTAGCATTGAGGGCGGCTGCCGCCTTCGCGTCGTTAGTGAGCTTCCCCTGTGCGCCGTGGTACAGTTCCGGGCCGATCGGATCGAAGGGCGAGAACCATTCGCCCGTCGCATGCTTCCAGATTTTCACGCGCGCGAGGGCTTTGGCGCGCACTGTTTCCTAATCGGCCTTGGCGGTCGCATAGAGCTTTGCCGGCTTGATCCGCGCATTGCATGGCCTGCGGCTTCTTGGCCCCCTGATAGCTAGGCACTTTCATGGATCCAAGATAGTCCATCGGTCAAGCTTCTGGTTCGGAGGAAGTCTCTTGCCGCTCGAATCGCCATGTCAAAGTCCTGGGTGACTACGCGCCGGGGGAAACCATCCCATCCAATGTCGACGTGGGATTCACGCTCTTCCGGAGCATCGCTGAGGATGTGCCACTCTTCGCTGCTGGTCCAAAAGCTCACGTGCACATGCCTGTCGTCACACATCAGGTATACAACTGGATCTCCAGCCGGGGAAAGCCGTGCGATTGGAGCCGCTCGCGGATGGGTCCTTTGAGTGCCTTTCCGCATCTGAAAAAGTATAGGCTTTCGACGCGGGGTTCCTCCAGCAGCGCCTCGACCCCAGCCCGCGTTCGTGAAGCTCCAGCCGGCGCACGTTCCCTGATGCAGTAGCTCCTCATCCTCATCCTCCCCCAACCCCAGCCGCAACTACGCTCGGCTCGAAGAAGAGCTTCCCGCAACCGCCATGAGCAGCGAGCGGTGCGAGCGCTGCCGTCCACTCGGTCCGTCATCCGGTTCGGGGTTCGGGACGGACGCAGGGGCGCTGCAGCGCACGCGGCGTTTGGGTCAGACGCGCCGAGGGTCTTGCGACGGTCCTGATGTGCGGCCGGGAATCGGCTCGGGCAGATGGTGCCGGCCTCGACTCTGGGTTAGCATGCCTCGGCGTCGGGCTGGGAATCCCGTCGGGTAGTTCGGATGCAGCAGAAAATCGAGGAGCTCAAAGATAGCGTCCACGAATTCATCGATCAAGCCGATGACCTGTTCTTGGTCTTGATCGCGCGGGATACGGATATGCCGCTCGTGCTCAAGATCATCGAAGGAGTTGACCTCGAGCAGCCCGCGGACATCGTGCTGCGCTTCGCCGAGCCATCTGCCCCCACGGGGCCCGCTTACGTGGACACCGTGATGAAGAGCCTCGACGCTCAGATCCGCGAGGTCAACGTGTTGCGCGAGGAGAAGGCTTTGATGCCGTGGTCAGCCTTGCCCGCCGCGTGTCACGACTCGCGTTGGCCGGAAAGCCAGCGGGTGCACCTCGCCATGCGCCACGTGCGCGAGTTTTTTCCGAAGACCGAGGACCATCGCATCGTCTGGTGCTTCTTGCCGGCGCCCATGCAGGATCCTCGAGGCTACGCGAGCGTGATGGGCAGCTTGTTACCGCGCAAAGGGATTGAACCCTGGATGCATAGCCAACGCATCATCGCCCGCGACGACGCCGACACGCCGTTCCTGGTACCGTACCTGGGAAAACACCGTGTCGAAGGGGTGCTGGCGTACCGGGTGGACTTCAGCACAGCGGCCATCCTCGATTCGCTGGTGGCGCAGGCCAAGAATCCCGAGACACCAGAGGTGCAGCGAATGCAAACGTTGCTGCAGCTCGCGGCCGCCGATCAGGCTCATCAGCGCCACCCCGACGCGATAAAGAAATACGCCGTCTGCTACGACTACTATCAGAAGCAAGGCCAGCCGGTCGAACAAGCCATTTGCCTGGGTGGGGTTGGTGACTCGTTGTGCGCTGGCGGCCACCACACCGAAGGCAAAGAGCGCTACCAACAATCGCTCGCCTTGGCCTCTCCCGCTGGCGCGAAGGGAATGCCCGTGGTGATGTTGGTGGCGGCCAAGACCGGGGACGTTTGCCTGTTGCTTGGACAAGCTGGTGAGGCGGAGGGGTACTTCGATCTGGCGAGTCAGATTGCCGGAAAGTTCTTGAACCTCGAATTCAAGGCGGACTGCATGGAGAAAGTGGGGCTAGCCCGAGAAGCTTCCGGCAACCACAACAGCGCGGCAGAGGTTTGGCGCAATGCCGTGGCTCTATGCCGCGATGGCGACTACTTTCTCCGGATGCGGACGATTGCGGAACGCCTCGTCGCGTTGCTCTCCCAGCGCGGCTCGGGGGAAGAGCTGCGCCAAGCGCAGGGACAGCTGGCGCACGCGGAGCAGATGTGCCGGGAGCGCTACGCATGAGCACGCGTGCACCCCGAGGTTCACCCCTCCCAGCGCCGCCAACGTTTCGGCCGGCTGTTGCGACACCAGGGCCATCCGGACCGCTGCTGAGTCCGACCGGTCACGTCGGGATCGATGCGCTGTTCAATGTCGTCAACGACGCGGCGGCGCCGTTCCAGAAAGCGCCGCCTGCGCACGAGGGAACGCTGCAAGCGGTGAGTCGCAACGTCAACGCCGTGCTTGGCGTGGCAACCGTCGGGTTCGGCCTACTGGACACCGGGCTGGCTCTCATCACGGCCGGTCCCGCCAAGCTCGTTCCCGCCATGCCGGCGGTAACTTTGGGGTGCGTTTACATGGCCCCCCCTCACTGTCACGCGCACCCGCCGAGCCTCATACCGCCCAACCCCGTGCCGGTTCCGCTGCCCAGTATTGGACAAATCATGATCCCCGGCGCGGTTACGGTGCTGATTGGCGGGATGCCCGCGGCGCGCTGCGGCGACTACGGGCTAGCGCCGACGTGCTGCGGCTTCATGCCCATTCTCGAGGTGAAGACGGGATCGAGTCAGGTGTTCATTGGCGGAGCACGCGCGGCTCGCCTGACGGACTTTGCCAAAGCCTGTCCGGGGCCGCCCGAGCCACCCGACGTGCCGAAGCCGCCACCGTCGTTGTTCGCTAAGGCAATGACCGGGCTCGGCGTGGCGGGAGTCGCCGCAGGTGGTCTCGGCGCCGCGGCATCGGGAAGCACGGGCGCGGCCATTCAAGCCGCCGCTGATGCTGCAGCTCTGGCGATGGGGGCCATGTATGGCAAAGATCCGAGCGTCCCGCCGGTGATCGCAACGCTGGGCATGGTCCTACCGATGCAGATGTCCGTGCTGATCGGCGGCTTTCCGATGCCCAATTCGCTCGAGGTCGTGATGGGGCTGATCAAGGGGATCAAGCTGCTGGCCGCGGGGCTTCGCGGCGGGCGCAGGGCGGGCAAGCTGTTCTGCTTGAAGTGCTGAGAGTTGGGATGAGAAGTAGGTCAGTCATGCAACGAACGACGCGCTCGCTTCGGGTGGGTAACGAGGACGCTCATGGCCGCTAGCGGACGAGCGGCCGTCGGGCATCCGATCGACGTAGCGACCGGAACGCTCTTCAACTACTACCAAGACTTCGCGCTCCGCGGACTGATCCGCCTCTCGCTCGTGCGTTACTACAGCACTGCGCTCGTCAGCAAAGGGCCTGGTGTTTTGGGCTTCGGCTTCCGGCACAACTACCAGCACGAGCTGCGCCAATCGCTCGAGGGCTTCGTCTACACCGACTTCGAGGGTAACGAGCGGACGTTGATCGACGACGGCAGTTTTGCCTCGGCCGGCAAGCTCGTCTTCCCGGCGATGGCGCTGGAGATCAAAGGAACTCAAGATCGGATCGAGCTCGAGGCCTACGGTGCCAAGCAGCCTGTGCTCGTATTCGAGCGCCGCCCAGGCTCGCGCAAGTTCAACCTGGTGTCGATGGCGGGGCACAGGAACAATCGGCTCGATCTGGTCTACGACAGCGACGACCGTTTGCGTACCGTCACGCAGTCGAGAACCGGCCATGTGCTGACGTTCAAGTACGACAGTTTTGGACGGATTGCGGAGGTGACATTCGAGGCCGGCGTCAGAGACGTGGTGTCCGCGTTCCAGTACGACCAGTTCGGAGACTTGGTACTCGTGACTGATCCGGCTGGCGTCGCGGCGCAGTATCAGTACGACCAGCACTTCATGACCTCGGAGAGTATCCGCGGTGGCAGTGTGCACGAGTTCCGCTACGACGCTCGCAAGCGTTGCATTCAGGCAAGTGGCCCCAACAACTACGAGCTGCGACGGCTCGCGTTCGACGAGGCCGCAAAAACGACCTTCGTCACGGATAGCAAGGGAGCCATCACCACCTACCAGTACAATGACTCAGGGCAAATCATTGCGCTGACGGATCCCCTGCAGCACTCGATCCAGAGCGCCTACGACTCGGCTGGACGGCTCGCCAGTCAGACGAATCGCTGCGGCGAGACCGTCGCTTACCACTACGATGGCCTGGGCCACCTTCAGAAGGTCGAGTTTCCCGATCACTCGACCTACGAGATTAGCTGGGCCGACAATCACGTTCCCCTGACCGCTCAAGGTCCAGCCGGCCTGGTCTGGAGATACGGTTACGACGCCGACGGCCTGTTGATTCGCAGCGAAAATCCGGAGGGCAGCGTCCACGCTTACACGTTCGACGACTTTGGCCAGATCACTAGTGTGACGACGCCAATCGGAGCCACCTATCGCTACTACTATGACGTTCGCGGCTACTTCGTCGGGTTTGCCGGCGCACAAGGCTTGGTTACGCGGAAAGAAGTGGACGCGCGCGGCAACACCACTGCGGTACTCAACCAGAAAGGGGAGGCGACGCGTTACAAGTACGACCGCTTCGACCGCCTGCTCGAGCAACTGGGCGTCGACCAGCGGGCGTGGACCTACACTTACGATGCGCAGGGACGTCTGGCTCGAGAATACGCCCCGACCGGTGAATACATAGAGTACTCCTACAATACTTGCGGCTTGGTAGTGGGCACCCGACGCCGGGACGGCGTCGTGCTCACCTGCGATTGGGACACCGAGCCTGGCCGCATCCTGTCGCTACGCGACGGCAACGGCAACACGCTCAAATACGGCTACGATGCTCTGGGCCGTCCCATCGAGCGCACGAATTGGGACGGCGTGGTGACACGCTATGAGTTCGACCCGCTGGGACGAGTCTCCGCGCTCATTCCCGCCGACGGCTCGCGCCAGGAATTTTCGTACGATGCGTTCGGCAATGTCGTGAGCCGCCGCTCAGGTGAGGTCGAAGTCACCTTCGAGTACGACGCCAACGGCTTCATGATCGCCGCGCTGGCTCCGGATCACGAACTGCGCTGGGAACGTGACGTGTACGGTCGCGCGGTTTCCGAGATGCAAGATGGCTTTCGGGTCGAATACGCCTTCGACGCGGGGGGCCGGCGTGCCAGCATGCTCACGGCGCTCGGCGACCGGGTCGAATACAGCCACGACCTTGCCTCTCGGCTCACCCAGCTGACTTTTGGCGGACAAGCGATCCGATTCGACTACAACTTATTGGGCCAAGAGCTGGCGCGACGCTTCAGCGGTGGGGGGCGCTTCGATCGCCAATACGACGATCATGGTCGGCTGGAGCAAGAATAGTTCACGCCACCGGGAGACCAGGCGGGGCCGATTCCGGGCCAGGACGTACCCGGACAACACCCTCTTCCCGTGAGTCGGCAGTACACCTACTCAGCGACGGCCGGACACCTGGACGTGCTCCGAGATTCGCTGCGCGGGGTGACTGAGCTCACCCACGATTCCTTAGGACAACTTCGTGGCGCGGTTCGCTACTGGGGTTACGCCGAATATTACGACTTCGATGCGGCCGGCAATCGCACGACCACTGCGCGGTTGACGTCTGGCGCGCCTCCGCCGGCGACCGGCGTGTTTGCGCCCGGCCTCGGGGCGCGCGGCATGAATCAGGGCATCCTGTCCGCGCTGGGAGCGGACATCGAAACGCGCGCCGTGGGGCCGGGGAATCGGACCACGATGATCAACCGCGCTAACGAGTCGTTGTATTACGAGTTCGACGCGACAGGCTTTCTGACGCGCAAAACTCACTCGCGTCTGGGCGCGGCGACCGAAGTTTGGAACTACGTATGGAACGTGGACGGCCAGCTTGCCGAGATCGTGCGCCCTGACGGCACTTCCTGGAAGTACGAATATGATCCGCTCGCTCGACGGTTACTGAAGGTTGGACCCTCCGGCAAAACCCGCTTCGTTTGGGAACGCCGTCGGCTGTTGCACGTGCTCGAGGACGGGCAACCGCCGATCACCCTGATCCACGATCCGGCGGCTTTCGAGCCATTGATGCGCAAGCGCGGCGACACCGCGGATTTCGTGCTGCCGGATCACCTCGGCACCGTGAGCGAGCTGGTCGGGGAAGATGGCGTGTTGCGGTGGTGGCGCGTGAACGACACTTGGGGCAAATCGATGTCGGGCGGCGGCGGCGAGCCTGGCTTTGCGGGGCAATGGCTAGATGCCGAAAGCGGGCTCTACTACAACGATCACCGCTACTACGATCCGGATCTCGGTTGCTACATTAGCCCAGACCCGATCGGGCTTCTGGGGGGCATGAACGAATACGGCTACGTGCCTTGTCCGTTCGAAGGCAACGACCCCCACGGCTTGGCGAAGGCATTGGGTGGGGGCCCGATGGACTATCCGGCGGGCCTAGGTCCAGACGGCAAACCCGACATTCGCGGAGAGCGCGGCGTACAGAGCCGTGCGGCCCCCGCCGACGGTCCTCAGCCCGTAGAGGGGCCGTATGGTGGTCGCACCGTGCCGAGCCCGCGCGGCACGGGGGAGCGACCGGACGGTGGCGGGAAGTGCCTGGCCGTCACGAGCAATCCAGACGGCACCGTTGACGCGCACGTCAGCGGACAAGGGCGGGCTCCCCACACCGCGTCGACTACAACGGGAGCCGACAGCGTCAACACCAATCCGTTCAACGGCAACCACACGCACGCCGAGATCCAAGCGCTCAACACCATTCAGAGCCAGAACAACAAGGGCAGCCTCGAGAGTCCGTTCAAGGTGTTCATCGATCGGCCACCGTGTGGGCAGTGCGAAAAGTCGGTCGGCGAGATGCTGACCAACATGCGAGAGAACGGCTTCCACGTGGAGGTCTATTACAAGAAGGGTGAGGGTGAGGGCGAGTGGCACAACTTCGACGACCCTGAACGATCGAAGGGAGCGACGAGCGGCTCGGCATGCCACTGAAACCGCTTTTCCAGAAATTTGCGAACCTTCTCGGCGAGCTTTGTCCAGAGCACCGCGATGTTCAGCCGTGGGTCGATCGACCGGATCTAGCGACCGAGGTTCGAGACCTTTGGTCGTGCGTCGGGCTCTCGCGGCTGAGCGCGAAATACGCGCCGCGTGAGACACCGGCAGCAGAGCTCGAGCGTTTCGTGGCCGTATTCGAAGACTGGTTCGAATCGGCGATTGTGCGCGATCGCTGGGGCTTGGAGCCGAAGGACGAGCCCGTGCCGTGGCGCTTCTTGCCGCCGGCTCCCCGGCTGTTGGAACAATCCGGCAACCGAATCCTGATCGCCTCCGATGTCGGCGACGTGCCGAAGGTATTTAGCCTGACTCGAAGCCAACCCCGCCTAACGGAACGCGTGTTCTCCGTGTCTAGATGGGCCATGCACGAGCTGCTCCGAGCGGGCAGCATTGGCCACCAAGGCGGCTTCGCAGTTGGGCCTGACTTGCACCCGCACGCGGCGATCGAAGGCCTGGACCTGCCGCTCGAGCGGGTTGGTGATGGCGTCTACTTACTTGGAGATTTGGAGGTGGAGCCGACCAAAGGCCAGTCGGTCTTGTATCGAAGTCTTGGGCACTACATCCGCTATGTGCTCGCGCTCCCGGAAGACGCGCAGGGCCACTTCTGGTCACCCTATGGAACGCGGGTCGTGTTTCTTCGAACCAAGACCTGCAAGCTCGACCCCCAGGGCAGTGTCGTGCCGGCGGGTTTTCGGCGCATCTTGGGCACGCAATTTTCGCAGAAGCCCCCGTACAACCAGCGCTTGGTGGGAGAGGTTGGCGGCTGTTGGGTCTGGCTCCAAGGCGGCGGTGCACCGAACATGCCGGTCTTCGCGTATTGCGAAGCGGGGGACGCGGAGCAGGTGAAAGCGGGCCTGGTGTCGCTAGGCGCCAAGGTCCAAAAGGTCGAAGTCACCACCCATACGGCACTGCCCAAGGGCTGGCATCGGGCGCCATAGGGCTCGTGAAGAAACTTTAGCTTCAGGAGGAACGATGCTCGCCGACGATGTTGACCTCGCCGCTTTACGCGCCCAAACGAAGAGCCTGGCCGAGCTACTGCGCGCGGAGGTTCCTAAGCATGCCCGGACGCAGCGCGTGTTGGCGCTCGAGGCGGACGCACCCGCCGGCATCGCCGCGCTCTGGGAAAGCGTGGGCTGGTCCGAGCTGATGACCAAGTGCGAGCTCGAGTCACCGGAGCTGGCCACGAGCGAGCAACGCATCGCCGAGCGCATGGAGGAGTACCGCAGCTGGGGAGATGGCTTCGAGCTCACGCCGAATGATCTGCCGAAACGTCGGCGCCTCGTACAAGACGACGGTAACGGTGTCCGATTTTTGATCACCGACGAGACATCCGCCACGGTCGACGCCAAGGTCTTGGGAGTGCAAGCGGACACCGGCGAGGTCGGCGAGGCGGCGGACAGCTATGTGCGTTGGTGCAGCAACGCAATTCTCAGGGGCATTTTCGCTCGCTGGTACAACCTGGACGTGACCGTGAAACCCGCGCGCGCTCTCGAGAAGCTCGGCCATTGTCCCTGGCCGCTGTTGACGCAGGCAGCGCGCGAGCTCGCGCCCGACGTTTATTGCGTGCCGCCGCCGGACTACTCGGCCAACAGCCCACAGCGAAAAGGCCGCTATCAGCTCGCCTACCGGTCGCCACAGAAGCTGGTGGCGTTCTTGGAGTCGGTCGAGCTCGAGCACATCGAGCTTGGTGGCGATCCTAGCGATTTTCTAGAGTGCAATGGCCCGGCGTCGAAGCTGTTCAAAGACACCGATCGCTTGCGTTGGCTACCCGCGGCGCCCAACACCAAGCTCGGAGTAGGGAGCTTCGCGGACGAGCCAGCAATCGTGGTGGAAGCCAAGGGCAAGACTAAAATTTACGTCAATCCGCGCAGTATCGAGCGGCTCAAGCCGATTCGCGACGCGCGGTTGAACGAGTGAACTCGGGCGCTACTTCGAGCCGAAGCGCGAGGCGAATCTGGCAACGGCTTCATCAATCTCGGCCTCGGTAGTCGTCCAGCCGATGCTCCAACGCGTCGCGCCTTGTGCACGCCACTCCTCGTCGGGGTAGGCTGTCTTGACGATCGTCGATACGTCGTCGAAGCGCTGTCGGCAGGCGGAGGTTCGCGCCAAGGCCACGCTCTCGAGATCCAAGATGTGCTCGATCTCTCGGCCAGCCAGGTCGGGCCAAGCGATGTTGAGGATCGGTCCTACCCAGGTGCCGTCACCATTGCGTGAGCCACCCGGCCTCGCGTGCACCAGCCCGCGCAAGAGCCGGTTGCCCAATGCCGCTGCGGCGAGCCGCGCTGATTCGCGGCGCCCCGCCCGCGCGGCGCAAGCGGCGCCAAATCCAATCACAGTCGCCGGGCTGGCTTCACCGTCGGTCGCCACTTCCCCACATGGCAGCGGGGTGTCCGGTGGCACTCGCAGCGCCGAGGCTCCTGCCGGCCCGCCCATCTTTTGCGAGGAAACCACGACGAAGCTGCGAGCCCGAAAGCAAGGCCGCAGATCCAACCACGCGCCGGCCTGAATCGCATCGATCACCCAGAAAGCTTGAGGTGCGAGGGCGAACAGACGCTCGAGATCGGGAGCCGTGCCGAGTTCGTGATTCATCGCGGAGAGCACGACGACGTCCGCATGCGCGAGCGCCGGGCCCGCAGCATCGACGTCAATAGCGCCGGCTTTCATGGGCAGTAGCTTGACGCGAGGGCGCTGGCCATCGAGCGTGCTCCCGATCGTCGGATGCTCGGTGCCCAGCGTGACGATGCTGCCTTGGGTAACCGAGGTGGTGTAGGCGATGGAGGTCCTCAACGCCGCGCTGCCGGAACAGTGAAACTGAAGCTCGAAGGGGCTGCAGCCCAAGTAGTCTGCTAGCTCGCTGCGCGCTCTTTCGATTCGCGAGCGCAGTCGCCGGGCCAAGGCATGCGCGGCGAGCGAGTGAGCCGGGTAGTCGCTTAGGATCTCGGCTACTGCCTCGACGGCCGCTGGCTCACAGCGGGTCTGCGCGGCGTGATCGAGATAAACGAGATCCACGGCGCTAGTTCAGACGGATGAAGCGGCCGCGCACGACGACGTCACCTTCGGTTCGAAGGTCCGTCCCGCCGTCACCCGACACGAGCTCGAGCGTGCCGGCGCTCAGTCGGAGCGTGTTCTTGGCAGAAATTTCCAGGTTTTCGCCGGTTATCTCGAGACGTGGACCCTGCGCGCCCTGGTGGAGAACAACCAACGGCTGTCCGCCGTGGCCCAGCACGCTCAGGGTTTCGCCAGGAGCGAGCGTCAGACTTGGTCCTGCGCCGCGCTCGCCGTGGGATGGGCCAGCGGCCGCTCGGAACCCGAGCGCCCCCGTAACCACCCACTCCGGCCACCCAGTGGGGCGGGTGATCAACACGCGATCGCCCTTGACGAGTGAGAGATGGCGCTCGGGCTCGAGCCACTCTTCGCGGGGGTTGGACGCTTCATCCAACCAACGCACCAGCACTCGCCCTGGCAATGTTGGATGATGGGTGTCTAGGACGTCGCCGACCGCGGTTGAGCCCAGCGCGCTCACCTCGACAGGGTGCTTCGTGCGCTGCTCCTCCAATGCGGCTTCCACCAGCCGCTGCAGGTCCTGAGCTTCGGGGATCAGATTTTTCATGGGTACCTTGCTCGCGCTCGGCTCAACCGATCTTGACCATACTGCCGCTGACCGACGTGACGCCGTCCGAAGAAACGGTGGTCTTTGGCCCACCAATTTCCGCAGATCCGGCGTTCAAGGTCACTTTGCCGCCGCCGCCGCCAGCCATGCCGAGCTCGGTCTCGCCCACACCCGTTACCGTCTTTCCACTCAGCCCCAAGCCTGCCTTGGCCGAAAGCTTCGAGTCGCTGTCGAGCGCTAGCTGACTGCCTGCCTTCGAGGACAGCGTTGCGAACGAGCTCATGAACAGAGCGGCGCCGCCTTGCCCTCCATGAAAGCGTTGGCGTCGAGGTGCAGATGACCGCCCCCCTCGGACAAGGCATCAACGCCGAAGTCTAGTTTGACGGTGGTTCCACAGGTATGGAGCGTGATGTCGGCCTGAGTGAGCACGATCACCGTGGTACCGACTTTGAGTGTGATCGAGTTGGTGGCTGTGGCAGCGATCGTATCGCTCGCCGTGAGGATGTAGTTACCCGTCACGTCATGCTTGCTCTCACCACCTTTGATGGTTTCTGACAGCTTGCCCGTGACACTCAACGAGCGATCGCCGCCGACCGAGACCGAGTCGCCACCGCCGACGCCCGCTGAGCGGCTGCCCTTCACCGTCCAGGACTGGTCGGCCTTGATCAGGCCACTCATGTTTTTCTCCGCCTGAATATGCAGCTCTTCTTCGCCCTTTTTGTCTTCGAAGCGCAGCTCGTTGAAGTTGTCGGCACCACCCTTGGGGGTGCTGTGGCTCTTGAAGCCGCTTTGGGTCGGGTTCTTGGGGTAGGGGGCGGGGTTGTCTTTGTTGTAGACGCGGCCGGTGATGATCGGTCGATCCGGATTGCCTTCCAGAAAATCGACGATGACTTCTTGGTCGCGGCGGGGAATGTGCATGCTGCCCCAGCCTTGGCCGGCCCACGCTTGGGAGACGCGCACGAAGCAGGTGCTGTTTTGGTCGCGCTGGCCTAGGCGGTCCCAATGGAACTGGACTTGGACGCGGCCGTACTCGTCGGTCCAAATTTCTTTGTCAGGGTCGCCGACGACGGTCGCGGTCTGCGGTCCCTCGACGACGGGCTTTCGCGTGATGCGCGGCGCGCGATAAGGCCGCGTCGCGTCGATCGCGGTGAACTCGAGACGGAAGGCCGGGTCTTTGTCCTCGACCGCGTT
>Ga0170475_119142548_pt1 | contig 13078 bp, 12 predicted proteins | sample Soicark_Litter_5_FD_111474 | JGI IMG/M metagenome (GOLD analysis project Ga0170475, IMG submission 111474) | Avena fatua rhizosphere microbial communities from Hopland, California, USA. Combined Assembly of 48 SPs | reverse complement strand
GTCGTTGGTCGCCTCCACGGCCCGCCGCAGCAGCTCGGCATCGGCGCCCGGCTTGGCTGCCCTCCCGTTCCCCGCGGCGGCGACGTCCACGCAGATCGCCGTGTGCCGCAGCAAGCTGCGGATCAGCGCCATGAACAGTGCGGCCCCCACGCCCTTGTCACACACGTCGGCGATGACCAGACCGATCCTGGCCCCGCCGAGCAGTTCGAACGCGTCGTAGAAGTCGCCCGCCACCTCGCGGGCCGGCCGGAACCGGGCGGTCAGCTGCCACCCGGCCCGCATCGGCAGCTCCTCCGGCAGGAAGCCCGACTGGATCTCCCGCCCGATCTGCAGCTCCCGCTCGTACTTGAGTAGATCCGCCGAGGTCTGGATGTCCTCCGCGGTCCGGAACATCGCCTGCCGGAAGTGACACGCGAGCAGGCGGCTGACCAGGAGCCGGGGAAGAAACGGCGGCACCACGTAGTCGATGCCGGCCGTGACATGCGGCTCGAGGCCAGCCACCTCGTCCTCGACGAACGTGACGACAGTTGGCGGACGGATCGTCAGCTGCATGATCCGCTGGTTCACGCGGCGGACCATATCGATGCCCAGCGTGGCACTGATCAACAGCAGGTCCGGAACTCCGTCTGTGGCCTGCCAGTCGGACAACACCATCGCGGGGGTGGCCTGCCGCGTCGGCATGCCGTCGTTGCCGAGCAGGGTGCAGAGGCGGTCGGCGGTGCTCGACGGCTCACTGACGACCAGGACCAGCTCGAGCACTGGACTCCTCCGTTCTCCACACGTCGCAAGGTCACCGGCAGGCTAGTCGGGCACCTGCTGGCTGAACACGACGCTGTGATGGAAGCCGACCAGACGGATCGACTGCTCGACCGCGTCGTTGGGGCGCACCAGGACGATCCGCGAATCGTCGGGCATCTTCTGCCGCGCGAACACCAGGCCCCGCAGACCCGCCGAGGACAGGTACGCGAGGTCGGTCATGTCCACCACGAGCTGGTCCACATCACCCTCGGCGGCCCGCTCCACCTCCACCAGGAACATCGGTGCGGTCAACGCGTCCAGATCTCCCGCCAATGTGATCAAGGCCGTACGACCGTTGCGGCTCGACGTGACTGTGAATGTCATGGAACTCTCCTCCATCGGATTGGCCGGTGTCGGTGACCGCGGGGGCGCCAGACCGCTAGTACAGCGGGCGACGGGCGACCAGGACGAGCGCGGCCCGGGCCCCAACCGGGGCCGAATGCTGGTTGCGGAGCACCGGCTCCTCGCCCGGCGCGAACGAGTCATTCGGGGCCGCGGCCGACGTGTCGGCGAACACGTGCCACAGCACGCCGTCCGGCAGGACGGGCAGCTCGAGTTCGTGCGACTCCCAGTGCGAGTTCACCGCCACGTACACGTGGTCGACGCCCTCCTCGAGGGTGCTGGCACTGCGCATGAACGCCAGCAGACGGCTCGACGGTGACCAGTCCGGCTGCCACGCGGAGGTGCCATGCCAGCTCAGGTCGGGGTAGCCGATGCTCTGGACGTCCGAGCCGCGCGCATGGTGGCGACCGCGCAGCAGGGCGTGGTTGGCCCGGAAGGCGATGCAGTGCCGGACGAACCGCAGGAGCTCGGCGTTCTCGTCGACCAGACTCCAGTCGAACCAGGTCAGGTCGCTGTCGTGGCAGTACGCGTTGTTGTTGCCGCGCTGCGTTCGGCCGACCTCGTCGCCGGCCAGGATCATCGGCACGCCCTGGCTGATCAGCAGGAGCAGCAGGGCGTTCTTCATCTGCCGGGTCCGCAGCGCGCGGATGCCGGGATCGTCGGTGGGACCCTCGGCACCGCAGTTCCAGCTGTCGTTGTCGTTCCCACCGTCGTTGTTGTTTTCGCCGTTGGCCTCGTTGTTCTTCTCGTTGTACGAGAACAGGTCGGCCAGCGTGAACCCGTCGTGACAGGTGATGAAGTTGATCGAAGCGATCGTGCCGCGGTGCCGGTACAGGTCCGGTGAACCGGCCACGCGGGTGGCCAGTTCGCCGATCACGTCGGCCTCGCCCTTGAGGAACTTGCGCACCGTGTCGCGGTACTTGCCGTTCCACTCGGACCACCGGTAGTAGTTCGGGAACGAGCCCACCTCGTACAGGCCGCCCGCGTCCCACGCCTCGGCGATGAGCAGGCAGTCGCGCAGCAGTGGGTCGAACGCCAGCGCCTCAGGAAGCGGCGGGTTGGACATCGGCGCGCCGTCCGGCCCGCGGTCGAGGATCGCGGCGAGGTCGAAGCGGAAACCGTCCACATGGTACTCACTGGCCCAGAACCGCAGGCAGGACAACACATAGTCACGGACGACCGGGTTGTTGCAGTTGAGCGTGTTGCCGGTCCCGCTGAAGTTGTAGTAGTAACCGTCCGGGGTGAGCATGTAGTACGTGCGGTTGTCCAGGCCCTTGAAGTGGATGGTCGGCCCATATTCGTTGCCCTCCGCGGTGTGGTTGAACACCACGTCCAGGACCACCTCGATGCCAGCCCTGTGAAGCTGCTTGACGAGGTTCTTGAATTCGTCGCGCTGCATGCCGTGCTTCCCGGTGGCGGCGAAGCCGGCCTTGGGTGCGAAGAAGCCCACGGTCGAGTAACCCCAGTAGTTGTAGAGGGTCTCGCCGGTCTGCTCGTTGACGCGACTGTTCTCGAACTCGTCGAATTCGAAGATCGGCATCAGTTCGACGCAGTTGACCCCGAGCGCCTTCAGGTACGGGATCTTCTCCACCATGCCGGCGTACGTGCCGGGGTGGACCACGGCCGCGGACGGATGGCGGGTAAAGCCGCGCAGGTGGGTCTCGTAGATGACGAGGTCCTCTGGCGGGATCCGCAGCGGCTGGTCGCCCTCCCAGTCGAAGTCGTCGAATGTCAGCCGCGACCGGTGCCGGTACGGGTCGGTCCAGTCCGGCGGGGTACCCCAGACGTCGCGGCCCGACATGGCCTTGCCGTACGGGTCGGCCAGCACCTGGTTGGCGTCGAACCGGTCACCCGGGCCAGGGGTGCTGGGCCCGGTCACGCGGTACCCGTACTCGATGTGCTCGTAGTCCAGGTCAAACACGGTTATGGCCCAGACCCCGCCGATGCGGAACTCTTCCGGGAACGGCAGCTCGACGAAGGGATCCGCCTCGCCGCGGCGGAACAGCACCAGCGAGACCGCCTCGGCCCGGCTGGAGTACACGGAGAAGTTGACCCCGTGCGGGACGATGCTCGCGCCGTACGGCAACGCCCGGCCCGGACGTACGTTGTAGCCGGCGATCCGGTCGGTGGGGAAGGAGTCGATCCGGTTGGGAACGGCTACGGCGGTGGTGGGCAACGTCGCGGTCATGCGGCACCTGACCTCTTCAGCGTCGACTTCACCGGCGCGGGCTTCATGGCGTTGGGTAGCTCGCTCTTCTTCAGCAGCTCGACGGCGTCGGCCAATTCGTCGGCGACCACGAAGAAGCTGAGGAATCCGGTGGCGGTCAGTACGTCACGCAGCTCGCTGGACAGCCCGACCAGGGCGACCGAGCTGTTCATGATCTGGGCCTGCCGGTAGATCAGCAGCATGGTGCGCAGGCCCGCGCTCGACATGAACGGCACGCCCGTCAGATCCAGCAGGATCCGTTCGTCGGCCGGCAGCGAGGGCAGAATCTGTTCCTGGGTCGCGGATGCGGACCGGCTGTCCAGGTCGCCGGTCAAGCGGATCACCACGATCGAGTCGATCTTGTACTCACGGATTTGCATCTCGCGCTCCAGACATGTCTGCTAAGACACCAGGCGGGGGCTACCGCCCGGCCGCGCAGGGACGGCCGGGCCAGCACGTGGTACTCGACCGTCAGTCGACCGGTACGAGCTGAACTTCGACGTTGAGCGAGTTCACGGAGTCGGGCAGCTCGACGAACAGCCCGTCCGGGTCGAATGCCTTGTACGGCTTGCCTTCGACCTCGACCCGTTCCAGGCGCACCCGGCCCGGGGCCAAGAGGTCGGGGGCGACCCTCAGGGTGCGGTCCGCATCCGGCCGTGGCTTGAAGTACAGGTGCAGGGGCTGCTTGGCAATGAGCAGGTTGTTGTACACAGCGGCCAGATAGCACAGCTCGGCCGAGTGGTACATGCTCATCGAGTGGCTGCCCTTGAGGCGCTCCGTGCCCAGCAGGTACGGCATGCCGCTGGCGAGCACGTTGAAGTAGACGCCGCCCTCGTCGTGGTCGAGGAAGAATGTGTTGTAGAAGCTCATCGCCCGCCGGGCCTCGTCCACGTACTCCTGGTTGCGCAGCGTGCCGCCGAGGATCTGGTACGCCAGGATGGCCTGCTCCTGCTGCCACCACGCCTTGCGGTCGTGCCAGGCGAAGCGGAACCACTCCTGGCCAGGCTGCCTGGTCCGCTCGACCACGTCGTACCAGCCGCCGCGCTGCCGGTCGCTGCCGACGGCGGGCATGAGGTCGGCGATCCGCTTGGCCAGGTCCGTGTAGGTGTCCTTGGGCCGCAGCGCCTGCATCCGCGTGAGGTTCCAGGCGATCTTCAGGTTGTGCCCGACGACCGCGCGGTTCTGCTGCCAGGTGTGCTCGAGGTCGTGCGACCAGTCGGCGTAGAAGCGCTCGTTGACGAACGGGCTGGCGTCGTAGTCCGGGAAGTACTGGGCGATCGTGTCGAAGGTTCGCTCCAGGAAGTCCGCGTAGTCCTGCCGGCCGGTGGCCAGGTAGGCGTTGATGAGGTACGCGGGCGCGTGGTCGCCGACCGAGTTCCAGTTCTTGCGTGACTTGTTGAACTTGAGCGACTCGGCGTGCGGGCTCAGCATGATCGGGTCGATGTGCGAGTAGTAGCCGCCACCGTCGTAGTCACGGTAATGTGTCTCGAATAGTTTGATCGTACGGTCGATGTCACTCGCGATACGACGGTCTCCGGTCACCCGGAAAGTCTGGGTCGGGCCGGCCAGCGCGTAGATCTGCTCGTACATCGGAATGGCGTCGTAGTCGTCGTCGAACTCGGACGTGAAAAGCTTCTTCTCCGAATCGCCCTCGACCTTAATGCCGTGGTACCAGTACACGATGTCGTTGTCCGGGTCGACGGAGCGCATGTGGTCGCGCAGGTACTGGGTGCCCCGCTCGGCGACCTCGAGGTACTCGTCCCGACCGGTGAGCATGTACGCGGACGCCATGCCGTACACCATCCGGGAGATGGTGTCGGTCTCCTGTACGTGGCTGTCGGTCTTGTCGCCACCGAGCCGGATGATCGTGCGGTAGTCGCGGTAGTCGATTTCGCCACTGCCGAACTGCGCCCGACGGTAGAACCGCGCGAGCTGGTCCACCTGGTTGGTCCACCAGCCGGACTTCTCGAAGTTGTACTCGCCGACCTTGCGACCGAGGAAGACGATCCGCTTGGCCTCGAACGTGTGCCCGCCGTTCTCCGGGTAGAACACCCCGTACGTGTACAGGTGCCGGCCGGGCGTGAGCATCTCGCCCACGGATCCGCCGGCGTCGTGGTACGGCTCCCCGAGATTACGCAACACTTCGGCCGATGTGTCACCGGTCAGGGCCACATCAAAACGGCGGCCGTCCGCCGTCTCGAGTGTGAACACGCCGCGCCCACCGTCGTAGTTAACGACGTATCCTGCGATCGTGTCCATGAAAGGGAAATTGGTGGCGTCGGTCACGATTAGCCTCCTTGGAACCGCTCCATGGGCTTGTGAATCCGGCATACATCGAGGGAATGCCGTTGATGCCCGAATAACTGGAATCATTCGTCGAAATGCATGTACGCGTCAACGGGCGCAACGGCCGCTGACCCCCCTGCCACCATGTCCGGCAACGGTCTTCGTCAACTCAGAGCCTGCGGACCGGCGAGCTGACGCATCGACCGTCGTAACCTGACGGACTTGTTCACAGCGCTCAATCGCCTTTGCCGACAATGGAATCATCCCTTGCGACGGCTTCCCTGCGGTACCGTGGCGAGAGCCCCGTCGACCACGACCGTGGTCTCGTTGGTGCCGTTGACGTACTCGTACGACAGGATGTCCGCGGCCCGCCGGGCCAGGTACAGGCCGAGTTGGCCGATCCGGCGTTGCTGCAGCGGACTGTCGAGGTCGGTCGGCTCCGGCGCGGTCACCGGATCGAAACGCGCGGCGGTGTCGCTGAGGCGGACGGTCACACGGTGGTCGGACACCTGGGCGTCGACGAGGACCTGCCCGTCCGGCCGCGCAGTGCCGTATCCGTGCTTGATGACGTTCGTCAGCAGCTCCTCGACCGCGAGCCTCAGCTGGTACGTCTTTTGCGGATCCAGCCCGGCCTCGGCCGCCTGGTCACGCACGAGCGCGTTCGCCGGCTCCAACGAGTCAAGAACCGCTGGAAGGGTGAGCGTCCTGTCGTGAGCCACGATCGTCTCCTCTGGCAACCCTCGAACATCCGCCACTCACTGAGGTGTCCAATCTGGACACGCGGCGGGTTGGAGGTCAACGATCCGTCAGCAACCCGGCCCTGTATCCCGGCACAATCAATGACCGACTCCGTCAAGTCGCCACGCGATCGTCTATTCCACAACAGGGAGCACTGGGCGGACTGCAGAAGTGGCGCAGCCGTTGGAAACCGGAGAGCGGGTCGAACTCCAGCAATCAGGTGTGAGCGTGACCGTGGGCTGCCGCGAGCTCGCTCGGGTCCTGGTCCTTGTATCCCTGGCTGACCTCGATGATGACCCCGTCGGGATCGGTCAGCCAAACGCTGTGCCAGCCCGGGATGAAGGCGTCGAACTCGAGCGGCCCCATCGACACCGGAATATCCTGACCGACCTTCGCCAGGAAGGCACCCAGATCGTCGGCCTGGAAGGCGAGGTGACGCGCCACGCCCGGGAACGCCGGGCCGTCGGCCGAGCCCTGCAGCCGTGACGCTGCGGGCTCGGCCTGGAACAGCTCGAGGTACACCTGATTTTTGCGCAGGAAGATGATCTCCGTGCTCTCGCTCAGGGGGACCACCCGGGCTCGGCGGAACCCGAACCAGCGGTGGTAGAACTGCTCGGTCACGCGCTGGTCGCGGCAGTTGAGCGCGACGTGCGACCAGCGCAGCTTCACAGCCCTCATGCCTGCCGCCGGTCGATCAGGACGTCGATGATCTGGCGGGCGAACAGGTGCGCGTGCATGCCGGTCCGTCCGGTCACCAGGTCGTGGCCGTCCACTACCACGTCCGAGTCGACATACTCCGCACCCATGTTGCGCACGTCGCCGACGAGGTTGTTGTGGCAGACCACCTTCCGGCCCCGGATGGTCTCGGGGATCGTGGCCAGGAGCCAGAAGCCGTGGCAGATGACTCCCTTGAGGACACTCGGCTCGTTGAACGCGCGGCGGACGAAGTCGACCGCCGGGGCCAGCTTGGTGACATCCTCGGTGTAGCGCAGCCGATCCGACACCATGCCCGAGGGCACGATGACGGCCGCGTACGAGCGGAGCGTCTCGTCGTCGACGCCCTCGACGCTGCGGTGTGCGCTGAACGGCGCCCGCCACTCGTGCCCGGCGAAGGTCAGTTCAGTGTTGCCCCACAACCGGGTCAGGAAGTGGACCTCGGCGCCCTCCTCGGCGAATCGGCGCTGGTAGTAGTGGATCTCCGGCTCGAAGAAGTCGCTCTCGATCAGTACGGCGACCTTCGCGCCGGCCAGTGCGCCTTCGCGCAGGGTAATCTCAGCCACGGCGGTCCTCCTGGAGCAGGTCGGCGGCGCGCTCGGCGATCGCCACGACGGCGGTGTGACAGTTGCCCGACGGGACGGCCGGCATGACGCTCGCGTCGACGACGCGCACGCCCTCTACCCCGCGAACCCGCAGGCGTGGGTCCACCACGGCCATGTCGTCGATGCCGATGCGGCACGACCCGGCCTGGTGGTGGTAGCAGTCGGCCCGTTGCTTGACGAACTCTTCGATGTCGGCCCGGGTCTTCACGGCCTTGCCCGGCAACAGCTCGCGCTTGAGGTGCGGCCGGAACGCCGTGCTGGCGAAGATGTCGCGTGACATCTCGACCGCGTCGGCCAGCCGGACCAGGTCCGACCGGTCGCCCAGGTAGTTCGGGTCGATCAGCGGGTTGGTGAACGGGTCGGCACTGGCCAGCTTGATGCTGCCGCGGGACTGCGGCCGCACTACGCCGGGCAGGATGGAGACCGCGTTGGGGTGCGCCTGCCCGACGATGATATCGAACGACACGTGCACGAACGCGATCTGCAGGTCGGGCGCGAGCATTCCCGGCTGCGACAGCGCGAACAGCGCCGCCTCGGACAGGTTCTGCCGGCCCTGCGGTACCGGATGCACGGTCTCCCGGATCAGTCCGGTCAGGACGTGGTTGTGGAAGTTTTCCCCCACGCCGGGCAGGTCGGCGATGACCGGGATGCCCAGCCGGCCCAGCTCGTCAGCGCGACCGACGCCGGACAGCTGCAGCAGCTTCGGCGACTCGATCGCACCCAGGCAGACGATCACCTCGGTGCTGGCGAGGACCGTCTGGTCGCCAGGCTCGGCGAGGCTGATGTGCGGCAGCGTCCGGCCGTCACCGGCGGGCTGCGCCGGGGTCTCCTGGCGGTACTTCACGCCCACGCACCGGGTTCCCTTGAAGACCAGGCCGGTCGCGCGGGCGTCGGTGCGCAGGGTGAGGTTCTTCCGGTGCAGCGCGGGTTCGAGGTATGACTTGAGCGCGCCCTGCCGGACACCGTCCTTGACGTCGATGTGGTGCCAGCCGGTGCCGATCATCTCCGGACCGTTGAAGTCCGACACCTCCTTGTGGCCCATCTCCCGGCAGGCGTCGATAAACACCCGGGACAGCGGGTTCGCGTCCGGGCCACCGGCGTTGGTGATCTTCTGTGGGCCGTTGGTACCGATCCGCGAGTCGGTCTGGTCCTCCTGGGCCTCCAGCTTGGCGAAGTACGGCGCGAGGTCACCGTACGACCAGCCGGCTGCACCCTGGTATGCCCAGTTGTCGAAGTCCGAGAAGTGGCCCCGGATGTGCATCATGATGTAAAGGTTGCTGCTGCCCCCGGGGAGCTTCCCCCGCGGCTCGTAGACCGTGCGGCCGTTCAGTCCCGGCTGCGGGACGGTGGTGTAGCCCCAGTCCACCGGGCTGCCCAGCAAGGTGAACCACAGCGGCGCGACGTCCACATTGGTCGGTACGAAGTTGCTGCCCGCCTCCAACACAAGGACCCGGACGCCGGCGTCCTCGGTGAGTCGGTGGGCCAACACCGACCCGGCGGTGCCGGCCCCGACGATCACATAGTCGAACTCTTCCATCGCCTCCACCCGCTCAGGAAGCCGACAGGACGGCGCGGAAGGGCACCGTGTCGTGGAAGTTCGCCATGTACGAGATGAGCCCGTCGGTGACGCGGAAGTAGTTCATGACCTCCGCCTCCACGGTGCCGCCCGACGGCGTCGTCGCCGAGATGTGCGACTGCACCGCGGCCTGGGCGCCCTGGACGATGACATGCTTCGGCGTGTTGGAGAACGCCGAATACATGCCCGGGAACCCTTTCATCATGCCGCGTAGGGTTTCCCGCCCTTCGATGTGCCCGGCGAGCTGCTCGTCCATCACCTGGTCAGGAGTGAACAGGTCGCACCAGGCGTCCCAGTCGCCGGCGTTGGCTAGCTCGTAGTACCTGGTGACAACTTCCTTGGTGCTCATTGCTGCCCTCCACATCCGCCCGGTCCGCTGGCCGCCGGGCTACACCCCGACGCGCGTCGCGTCGCCGGCCAACTGTGACCAGAACTGGTTGAACTGCGTGGTGCCGTCGGCGAAGATGGCTCCCCGCCCCTCGACGATCTTGCCGTCGCGCCACCGCAGTAGATGGATCACGTCGATCTCGAGTTGGTCGTACGGGGAGACACTCCCCGGCGACGCCGTGACCCGGGTCCCGACGTTGTACGACACGTCGGCCGACATGTCGTCGCTGAGCAGTACCGCCGAACGGGTCATCACGAAGCTGCCGCCGGACAACTTGCCGGCCCGCTCCATGAAGTTGAAGAACCCGTCCAGCCCCTCCCACCAGCCGGCCAGTTGGTGGTTGCCCGGAACGCACCACCGCATGTCCGCGGCCCAATACTTGGCGACCTCCTTGCGGTCACCGGTGGCCAGCGCCTTGTACGCGGCCTCCACCAGTTCGCGCGTCACACCCGCGGCCATGTCAGCTGCCCTTCAGGTCCGGAGGCCAGGCCCTTGAGGTCGTTCGACACGTCAGTGCTCCTTACCTTCCGAGAGGCGCAGTGGACAGTGGCGCTTCAGTTACAAGAGAGCCGAACCGGGCATCGGCGCCAGTGAGTCCACGATGTACGTCTTGATCTGTGGCGAACCGGTCGGTCCGGCGGTCAGCTCCCACGTCTGGAAGGCGTCGAACCCCAGCCACTGGCTCTTGGCCGCCGGCGGGTTCCAGATCCTCGCCTGCCAGTTGACGACGACCTTGGCGTCCGCGTGGTGGCCGTTGAGCGAGGTGATATCGACGGACGTTACCGTGTGCACCTCGTCGAAGAACCGGTTGGTCACCGCCTTGTACCAGTCGGCGAAGCCGGCCTGGCCGCGGGCAGTGGCCTCCGGGAAGCGCATCTCCAAGCCGTCGTCTGTCAGGTAGCGCAGCGCGGTGGCCAGATCGACGTGCTGATCCAGCGCGCGGTACCACTCGTCGACCATCGTGCGGATGGCCGCCTCCGTCAGTGCCATGTCACTCCTCCTCGCGGGAATCTGGGCGGAATTCTGGACCGGGAGATCAGCCGCGGATCGTGTCGTCGGTGTGCAGGTCGATCAGGAACGGCCGCGTGGTCGTGAGCATCCGCTCCACCGCCTCGGCGACCTGCTCGGTCTTGTCCACCCGCATGCCGTCCGCGCCGAGCGCGCGGGCCAGGCCCACGAAGTCGATGTCCGGGTAGGGCAGGTCGAACGACCGCGGGAAGCGGTGCTTGGCGATGTCGCGCTCCGACCAGTACTGCTCGATGTTCTTGTTGAGCAGCTCGTACCGGTGGTTGTTGCAGACCACGAAGTTCGCCGCCACGTCGTGCCGGACCGCGGTCCACAGTGCCTGGTAGGTGTACATGCTGCCGCCGTCGCCGGCGAAGCCGACCACCGTCTTGTCCGGATGGGCGATCTTCATGCCGACCGCCCCCGGGAAGCCGACCCCCAGCGATCCGCCGCGGGTCAGGAAGTAGTGCCCAGGCAGCCGCGGGTTGAGGTAGCGCACCACGTACGGCGAGGCGGTGAGGGCCTCGTCGAAGACCATCAGGTCCGCCGGGGCGCGCCGGCCGAGCTCGCCCAGGAACGCGCCGATGAGCGTGTCGTCGGGCTCGGACGCGGCGGCCGCCTGCTGATCGCGACGGTGATCTATCCGCAAGCGCGCCGCGGCGTCCTGTCCGGAGCTGCGCAGCTGGTCGAGGGTGTCGGCCAGCGCGCGCAGGGTGAGCTTGGGGTCCGCCACCAGGCCCACCGTCACCGGATGATTCTTGGCAATCTCGTACGCGTCCAGGTCGACGTGCACGACCGGGGCACCGGCGCGGAACGGGCTCGCCAGGTCCGGGAAGACCTCCGGGAAAACATAGGTCCCGACGATGAGCACGGCGTCGGCGTCGGCCACCGCGGCGCGGCTGACCGGACCGAACATGTGCCCGATCGAGCCCCGCGTCAGCGGATGGTCGGCCGGCATGTGCGCCTCGGACGAGTCGACGAACCACACGTCCGCGCCCAGTTTCTCGGCCACCCGCAACAGTTCCGGCTCCGCCCCCGAGACCGAGACGCCATCGCCGACCAGCAGCACCGGATGCTCCGCCCCGGCCAGCAGCGAGGCCGCCTGGGCCACCAGGGCCGGTGCCGGCAGTGTGCGGGTGTCCGGGAAGACCGTCGGCACGGCCGGCTCGTCGTTGAGCGCATCGAGAATGTCCATCGGCAGGGCCACGAAGACCGGTCCGCGTGGCGGGGGCATCGCAATCTTGATGGCCCGCCGCATGACCCGCAGCAGCGAACGCGGGTCCACCACGCGGGTGGCCCACTTGGTGACCGGCCGCGCCATCGCGACGAGGTCGGCCGCCATCTGCGCGTCCATCGAGTCGTACGCGATGCCCGACTCGCCGGCGATGACCACGAGCGGGGCATGGCCACGCTTGGACTGGTACATCATCCCGATGCCGTTGCCCAGACCCACGCCACTGTGCAACTGCAGCACCGTCGGACGCCCCGTCGCCCGGGCGTACCCGTCAGCGACGCCGGCCGCCACCGTCTCCTGCAGGGTCAGGATGTAGGTGAAGTCGGGGAACTCCTCGAGCGCATCGAGAAATCCCTGCTCGACCGTTCCGGGATTGCCGAACATATACGTGATGCCATCGACGAGAAACTGCTCAATGATTGCAGATTTTCCGGGCCTGGACATCGCGAACGTCCCTTCTTTGCTTACCAGCCGTACCGACGAAGTCCGTGTTCCAGAACCTCAACCATTTTTTCGCCTGTACGGAAGGAGTCCGGAGTCGACCGGCCGGTAACAAAGGGGTAGTCCACGATGACGGAGATTTCCTTGCCGAAGTTTCCGATGTAACGGCCGTTCGGACCGGTGGCGTCCCGCAGGATGTACTCGAGCGGGTACGGCGGCGGGCCCATGTTGAAGTCGGTGTTGAGGAACCCGGTGCCATCCTTGTAGTCATACTCCTTGCAGTGTCCGGTCACGTGCTTGCCCCAGAGGATGCTCTGGCGGTACTCCCACTCCCGCGCGAACGCTAGGCACGCGACGCCGTAGCACTCGGCACCGATCGGCTTACCAGCTCGCAGGAACGACAGGATGATGTCGTGTACGCGGCCGTTGTTGGCCAGGTCCACGATCGGGCCACTGCCGCCCACGATGAGCATCCCGTCGTACTCGGCGATCTGCTCGGCCAGCGTGTCGCCGATCTCGCGGTTGTATGCCTCCAGCTTGCGCAGGTACTGCGGGTCGCTGGTGTACGGCCGGTCCGGCACCCAGGCCGAGATGTTGATGGGGTTGTCGAGCCGGGTCGAGTCCTCCACGTCCCGGACCTGCTTGGCGACCTCGGCGGAGACGACGCTGCGCCCCAGCGGAGGGTCCTGGAAGCCCGGATCGAGGCTCGGCGGCAGTGCATGGGCCCGACGGCCGTTCGGGGTCG
>Ga0170475_101997825_pt1 | contig 13081 bp, 3 predicted proteins | sample Soicark_Litter_5_FD_111474 | JGI IMG/M metagenome (GOLD analysis project Ga0170475, IMG submission 111474) | Avena fatua rhizosphere microbial communities from Hopland, California, USA. Combined Assembly of 48 SPs | reverse complement strand
CGCCATTTCGCTTTTCCCAGCACCTTGGCTGCGTCACCCTGACTGCAGCCTTGATGGCGTTGGGACCCTCCGGCTGTCACCGGGAAGCGGGCGCCACTCAGGATTCGCCGGTGGCAACGCCCGCCGCGCTCCGCGCTGCCGCCCTGACCGATCAAGACGGGCAGGCCCACCGCTTTGCGGATTTCCAGGGCAAAACCGTCGTTCTCGACTTCTTTTTCGCCAGCTGCCCCAGCGTGTGCCCGCGTGAAACGCGCTCCTTGGCGGACGTGCAGGCTCGGCTCCCAGCCGCACTCCGGCCTCGCGTTCAATTCATCTCGGTCACGGTCGACCCAGAGAATGACTCGGCGGATCGACTGAAGGCATTTGCTCGTGCCAATGGCGCCGATCTCAAAGGCTGGTCTTTCGTGCGCGCGAGCAGCCCGGCGACGGCGTCGCTAACCAAGGAGCTTGAAGTGTTCGGTGGCCCCCAGCAGGCGCAAGCGGCGCCCGTGGGGCACGGCACTTCGGTGTACCTCTTCGACGCTCGCGGGCACTTGATGCAGCGCTACGCCGGTAGCCCGCTCGACGGAGCGCGGCTCGCGCGCGAAATCGCACAGCTCGACGACCTGCTCCTCAAGCAGGACCCCGAGCTCAATAAAGCACGCCTTTGAAATAGTTCAGTTTGCGGAGATGAAACATGGATCGTCGTTCGTTCGGCAGTGGCACAGCTTTGTCTTCGCAATGGGCGAAAGGCCTCGTCCTCGGAAGCTTCTTTACATTGGCGGGCTGCGGAACAGCAGCCCATTCGGTCCCAGATGAAACCGAGAGCACTGCGTCAACCAGCGCGCAGCTCGCCATCACGGATCCGGCGACGCCGCTCAGTGTTCCATTGCCGCAAGGAGCCGACCCAATCACGAGCGGTCTGACCGTTCCAGCTGACGCACCGCAAAAGGGCATGTGGTCAACCACATTGCCGTGGCCGCTCAACGGCTTGCATTCGGTGCTGCTGCCCAACGGCAAAGTGCTGACGTTCGGCACCCCGCTCGGGGATGCTGCCAATCAGGACGGCCGCTCGTACGACGTTTGGGATCCCTCGCGCGGCTTCGGCAGCGCCAGTCACCAGAGCTCCTTTCAAGCAGACCGGGTCAACAGCTTTTGCGGCACCGCCGCGTTCCTCGCGGATGGCCGCCTGCTCGTGTCCGGCGGGAACTCGCCGCTCGACTCGAACCTGTTCGGGTCGACAGACAACAGTGTGGTGACCTCGCCTTTCCGACTCGCGGATGAACGCTGGTATGCGTCGCTGATCACGCTACCCAACGGTCAGCCGCTCATTCTCGGTGGTTCCACTCCGTATGGTGCGCTCGACGCGTATTCCAATCCGGACACCTACGCGAACAACGGCTCCGTCTCGATGACGCCGGAAGTCTACGATCCTGCCACGGGTTGGCACAGCCTGTTCGGCGCGCAGAGCCGCACTGCGTTCGGTCCGGACTTCAACCGTTACTGGTACCCGCGCGCTTGGGTCGCACCGAACGGCAAGGTGTTCGGCATCTCCACGGAAAAGATGTGGTACCTCGATCCAGCCGGCAATGGCGCGGTGACCGTCGCTGGCAATTTCAAGACCGGCGTCGACGAAGCGACTCGCCCCAACGTGGGCGCCACGAGCGCTGCTGTGATGTACGCGCCCGGTCGCATCCTGCAAGTGGGCGGCAACGGTTACCGCGATGGCTATGCCTCACACGGCAGCAAGCTCGCGACTCTCGTAGACATCACGGGGGCGGCTCCCGTGATGTCGGAGACGGCGCCGATGAGCTTTGCGCGCCAGTGGCCAAGCGCCACGGTATTGCTCGACGGGCGAGTCGCGGTGACCGGCGGCACGCAGTACGGGAACAACGGTGGCGCCGACGCGGTGTACGCCGCTGAGATCTGGAATCCGGCGACCGGTACCTGGCTCGTGGGTCCCTCGGCGGCGCAAATTCGTGTCTACCACTCCGCAGCGATTTTGATGCCTGACGGCGCTGTTCTGTCGACGGGCAGCGGCGCTCCCGGGCCCGTCAACAACTTGAACGCCGAGCTGTATTTCCCGTCCTATTTTTTCCGAGCCGCGGCCGGTGGCGGCGCGGAGCTCGCGCCGCGCCCGCAAATCACTGCGCTGAACGCACTCAGGGGTGCTTACGGGGGTCAACTGCAAGCGGACGTTTCGCCGAACGGCGCGACGATCTCCAAAGTCGTGTTGATTGGAGCGAGCGCCGTGACGCATTCGTTCAACACCTCTCAACGGCGGCAAGAGCTGCCCTTCTTGCAAGGCGGTTCGCGTTTGGCCGTTGGTATGCCCGCGAGTGCGAACGACGCGCCTCCGGGCTACTACCTGTTGTCGGTCATCGATTCGAACGGCGTTCCGTCTCCAGGCGTGATTGTCGTAATCGGTGGCAGCACACCTCCCCCACCGCCTCCTCCTAGCTTGCTGCCGCACGGCAGCGTGGTGTCCCTCACGTCCAGTAACGTGCCTGATTCTTCGTTGGCTATCGACACGGCAGGTCAGGGTGTGCTGTCGAACACCGCGTCGACCGACGCGCCGCACACGCAGTTCATCGTTCGCGACGGCTTGGCGGATGCGAGCTGCGTCTCGTTGGAGTCGGTCGCCGTGCCGGGCCAGGTGCTTCGCCACTACAACTATCGGCTAATGCTCGGCACGAATGACGGCAGCGACACGTTCAAGGCGGACGCGACGTTCTGCCCGGAACTCGGGCTCATCGGCAGTGGGGTCAGCCTGCGGTCGAAGAATTTCGCCGACCGCGTCGTGCGCCACAACGGCGCCGAGATTTGGATTGACGTCGCGACCAACGACCCTGCGCTGACCGCAGACGCAACGTTCGTAGCGAGCTTCGTCGCGCCAGTCGTGAACGCGATCACCTCCCCGGTCGCCTCGAGCACGGCTGCAGTCACTTACAACGCGTCGTCGAGCTACCCGGGGAACCTGCAATATCAGTGGAACTTCGGTGATGGCACGGCAGATAGCGGGTTTTCGACGACGCCGAACGTGAGCCACAACTACGCGAACCCCGGCGTTTATACGGTAACGCTGACCGTGAAAACGAGCGACGGGAGCACGACCTCGACTCAGTTCATCCAAGCCGTAGCTCCGCCCGCGATTGCCGGGACAGCGGCGAGCTCGAGCAACATCGCGGTCGAGAAACGCGCCGGCCAAAACGCGCGACTGTGGGTGGTGAACATCGACAACGACAGCGTGTCCGTGTTCGATACGGTGACGAACGCGAAGCTCGCCGAAGTCGCCGTCGGCACCATGCCGCGTAGCATTGCCGTATCACCGAGCGGCTCGGTGTGGGTGGTGAACAAAGGGTCGAGCACCCTCAGTGTCATCGATCCCGCTTCCCTCAGCGTGAGCAAGACCGTCGCGCTGCCGCGCGCAGCGCAACCCTTCGGGATGGTCTTCGCGCCCGACGGCACGAGCTTCGTCACGCTGGAGGCCCTCGGCAAGCTGCTGAAGCTCGATGCGACGGGCGCCACCTTGGCGGCGCTCGACGTGGGGCAAAATCCGCGACACGTAGCGCTCACTCAAGCGGGTGCCCAGCTCTTGGTTTCGCGCTTCATCACCCCACCCCAGCCGGGTGAGGGCACGGGCGCCGTGCAGACGACCGTCGCTGGTGTGCCGGTCGGCGGGGAGGTGCTGCTGATCGACCCCGCGTCGCTCACGCTGACGCGCACCATCACCCTCCAGCACAGCAGCAAAGCCGATACCGAAACGTCCGCGCGTGGCGTGCCCAACTACTTGGGTGCGCCCGCGATCTCTCCGGATGGAAAATCCGCCTGGATCCCTTCCAAACAAGACAACATTCAACGCGGCAGGTTCCGCGACCAGCACGATTTGGACTTTCAAACGACGGTGCGCGCCATCGCGTCGCGGCTCGATTTGACGACTAAAGCCGAGGACTATCCGGGGCGTGTGGATCTCGACAATTCGAGCCTCGCGAGCGCGGCGGCCTACGATGCAAGTGGCGCGTACCTGTTCGTAGCGCTCGAGACGAGCCGCGAGCTCGCCGTGATCGATGCGTTCGGCAAGCGCGAGTTGTTCCGACTCGACGCAGGCCGCGCACCGCAAGCGGTCGCGCTATCTGCTGACGGTCGCAAGCTGTTCGTGCACAACGCGCTCGAGCGCACGGTCGGGATCTATGACCTTTCGCCACTCGTGGACCTCGGGCAAGCCAAGCTTCCCCTGGTCGGCACGCTGAGCTCCGTGGCGACCGAAAAGTTGTCCGCACAGGTATTGCGCGGCAAACAGCTTTTCTACGACGCCCGCGACACACGGCTATCGCGCGACAGCTACATGAGCTGCGCCAGCTGCCACAACGATGGCGGCAACGACGGGCGAACTTGGGATCTCACCAGCATGGGTGAGGGCCTGCGCAATACCATCTACCTGCGCGGCCGCGCGGGCGCACAAGGCCTGCTGCACTGGTCGGGCAATTTCAACGAGGTCCAAGACTTCGAGGGGCAAATCCGGGTTTTGACTCAAGGCAGCGGCTTGATGAGCGATGCCGCGTACAACACCGGAACACGCAATCAGCCGCTCGGTGATCCCAAAGCGGGGCAAAGCGCGGACCTGGACGCATTGGCGGCCTACGTGAGCTCACTGTCGAGTTTCGCAGCGTCGCCCTACCGAACCGCAGCGGGCGCGCTCACGGACAACGCACTCGCGGGCCGTAGCGTGTTCGCCAGTCAGTGTGCTTCTTGTCACAGTGGAGGCAGTTTCACCGATTCGAGTGCGCTCGTTCCGCACGATGTCGGAACCATCAAGCCGAGCAGCGGCTCGCGCCTGGGAGGCTCGCTCCTCGGCATCGACACACCGACGTTGCGCGACGCTTGGCTAACGGGCCCCTACTTGCACAATGGCTCAGCGCCGACGATCGCTGCGGCAATTCAAGCTCACAAGACGCTGTTCCTTTCGCCCACGGATCTCGCAAACGTCGCGGCGTTCGTGCAGCAGATCGGCGCCGAAGAGGCGGCGGTGACACCCACGCCGCCAGCCCCCGGGACCGGGCTGCTCGGCCAATACTTCGGCAACGCGACGCTCACGGGGACACCGCTACTCACCCGGACCGAAGCCGTGAATTTCGATTGGGGCACCGCTAGTCCCGGCACCGGAATTCCGGTGGATTCCTTCTCCGTGCGCTGGGTTGGTCAAATCAGTCCACCGACCACCGGTAGCTACGTCTTCCAGACGCTCTCGGACGACGGCGTGCGCCTCTCTGTAAATGGCACGCAGCTCATCAACAATTGGACCGACCACGGGACGACGACGAACAATGCCTCGGCCGTCACCCTTCTTGCGGGCCAGCGCTACGACGTGGTCCTGGAGTACTACGAGAAGACGGGCGGAGCCGTGGCCAAGCTCAACTGGCAGGCGCCAGGCACGACCGGCTTCGTCGCCATCCCGGCGGCTCAGCTTTATTCAAGCTCGGCTCAAGGCCTAATCGGTCAATACTTCACCAATACCACTCTGAGCGGCACCCCAGCGCTCACGCGCTCCGAGGCCGTGAACTTCGATTGGGGCACAGGCAGCCCGGGAGCGGGAATTCCGGTGGACGCTTTCTCGGTGCGTTGGACCGGACAAGTGAGCCCCCTCACCTCAGGAAGCTACGTCTTTCAAACCCTGTCCGATGACGGCGTACGCCTGTTCGTGGACGGCGTGCAGCTCGTCAACAACTGGACGGATCACGGGACCGCCACCGACAACTCGGTCGCGGTGACGCTGACCGCGGGCCGTCGCTACGACATCGTGCTCGAGTACTACGAGAAGACGGGCGGCGCGGTCGCCAAGCTCAACTGGCAAACGCCCGGCACGACGGGCTTCGTTGCCATCCCGCTCTTGCAGCTCTTTGGGACTTCACAAGGCCTAGCTGCGCAGTATTTCCGCAATACCACGCTTTCTGGCGCCGCCACTTTGACTCGGAGTGAGCCCGTCAATTTCGATTGGGGTACGGGAGCGCCGGCCTCGAGCATGCCCGTCGACAACTTCTCTGTGCGCTGGAGCGGACACGTGCTGCCGAGCGTCGACGGAAACTACACGTTCCAGACGACCTCAGACGACGGCGTTCGGCTTTGGGTAGACGGAGCACTGGTCGTCGACAATTGGACCACGCATGCGCCGACGACCAATAGCTCGCCGCAAATCGCGCTCAAGGCCGGCTTCGCCTACGACATCAAGCTCGAATATTTCGAGGGTCAGAACGGAGCGGTCTCCAAGCTCGCCTGGGTTGCGCCCGGCGCCGCGGCAAGCCCGATTCCGCAAAGCCAGCTGTACCCTTACTGAAATCGAGCCACGCGAAATGCGCGCTCGGGGCAGCCAGCTCCGGGCGCTCGCTCACCAGGCGTTTAGCCGGAGCGGCATCGCGGGCTCGAAGTGGTACTCTCGGCGGATGCCGGGGACCGTCAAGGACGCAGTGGACACGTACATCGCCGCCGCCAGCGAACGCGATCCGGCGGCGAGGGCGAAGCTGTTGGAGACATGTTTCGCCGAGGACGGCTGCATCGTCACGCGCAACCGTGAGATTCGAGGGCGCGCTGCCCTGGCGGACGAATTCGCAGCCTTGCACGCGGACCCACAGTTTTTACGGATCCGGATCGTGAGCGCGATCGACGCACAGGGCGCCACGTTTCGCTTTCTGTCGGCTGTGGAACGGCGTGATGGTCAGAGCAGGGAGTTCTTCGATGCCGGTGAAATAGACGCGACTGGCCGAATCTCGCGAATACTCACGTTCGCTGAGCGGCTAGCCGACTCCTAACTCGGCCGCGGGAATGGACAAGCGGAAGAGCGTACCGCGGCCGAGCTCACTTTCGATCGTGACGCGGCCGGACAGGCGCGTGACCTCTGCTTGAACGGCGGCCAAGCCGACTCCTCGACCCGAGATACTCGTGGCTTCGTCTCGCGTCGAAAACTCCGCCGAGAAGAGCGCAGCGCTGAGGTCGCTCTTCGAGCCGACCGGCAGACCTCGCTCGTGCGCGCGTTCGCGCACGCGATCCCAGTCGACGCCCCGACCATTGTCACGAATCGTGATTTCCGCAGAACCGCTCGTGACGCTCGCGCACAACGTCAAGACGGACTCGGCCTTGCCGGAGACCACGTGTTCTGAGGCGCTCTCGAGCCCGTGGTCCACTGCGTTTCGGATCAGGTGCACGAGCGCAGCGAACAGCGGTGCCGAGCGCTTGCCATCGATGAGCAAACCTTCGTCTTGGATCTCGATGCGGGGCTCGGGCTTGCCGAGCCGCGAAGCCAGCGCGCGAGCATACTTTCCCAAGCGTTCGAGCGACGGCCTGACCGGCTCGAGAAGCAACCGCTCCACCGCGCGACCGGCCTCGCTGGCGGGCAGCCCGACAGCGAGCCGCTGCGCCAACGCGCGGAGAGTTGCCCGGGAGACATCGATGCGTTCACCTGCATTGTCTCCCGCGATCGAAGCCAACATGCTTTGAAGGGCGGTGAAGCGATTCGAAACGGCTTCCAAGTGGGCAGCGGCGAGCGTGCCTTCGGCGATCGCGTCTTCCGCCGCGTGGCAGCTCTCCGCGAGCGTGAGGAAGCCGTACATGGCTGCGTTCCCCTTCAGAGTATGCAGGTTCCGCTGCATGGCAGCGTCGAGCTTGGAGCACTGCGCCAGATCCTCGATCAGGCCCTGACCTTCTTCGAAAAAGCTCAGCAGCGCCGCCCGATCTTTGGACAAATAGCGACACAGGGACAGCACGTCCTTCTGTTCTGCCTCGTCCTGTGCGTGACGCAAGGCTTCGGTCACGTCATCAATGACCATGAGCAGGCCGGACAGCTTGGCCTGTGCATGGATCGGCTCATAGCTGATCTGGAAGCGCCGCGTGCCATGAGTGAGCGCAGTCGGAAGTTGGTCGATCAGCAACTCTTCCGGGAGCTGGCCGTCGACGAGCTGCTCGAAGGAAGCACGAAAACTGTCGGCAAAGCGCGCGTCGGAGTTCGCGAGGTAGGCGAAAACCGGCGTTTGAGGTTCGAATTGACCGAGCCAGTCGTCCACTACGCGCGAACGTTCGGGCGACAGCCGCCCTTCGAGATCGATCGTGAGCAAGCCTTGCTTCACGTTGTCGAGCACGCGCCGCATGTCTTGATTGCGCGCGGAGAGCTCAGTCGTTCGCTCGCGCACCCGGTGCTCGAGGTTTTCGTTCGCCGCCTGCAGCTCTTCATAGAGCCGCGCGTTTTGCAACGAGACAGCGGCGTGGCCCGCGAGGAACTCGAGCCGCTCGACGCGCGCGGCATGGAAGGCGCCGGTCGCCGCGTCGTTCTCGAGGTAGAACACGCCGACCAGCTGGCTTTGATGTACGAGTGGCACGCAAGCAAGCGACATCCCGCCCCGCCCTTCGATGAACGGATCGTGAGCAAAGCGATGGTCACGAGCCGCGTCCTCGAGCACCACGGATTCCAAGGTGCGCGCGCAATAGCGCACAACGGAAAAAGCCAGCGAGTTTCCTGCGTTGAGCTTCTCCCCCACCCCCGTCACCTCGTATTCCGCTTGCACGCGCAGAGCGGCACCGGATACGAAGTCCTCCTGTTCGGGGAGCAACAGAACGCCGCGCGTTGCCCCCGCGTTTTCCACCAGAATTTCCGTCAACCGGCGCAACAGTGGCTCCAAACGTATCTCGCTGGCGATCGCGTTCACTGCGCGCATGGCGGACTGCAAATCGAGCCGACTGCCACCGCTGGAGCTGGACGTTGCATCACCTTGAGAAGATCCGGATTCGCGCCGCGCCGTCTCCGTCACCAGCAATTCAGGAAATTCCTGCGTGAGTTGCAGGACTTTGCCAGTCGCACCCCATAGCTCGTACTGCCGCGCCGCGGCGTCGATGCTCAGCTGCGCGAGCTTCTTGCGGTTGTTACGCAACTGGAAGCGTGCCGCCCGCTCATAGCTGAGCGCGAGATGATGGCGCGCTCCGGCGAGGGCGGCGGCCTCCACGGCTTCGTCGAAGGCGTCCATCGCCGCGCTCGTATCGCCACGCGCGGCGTGCAGCTCCGCGCGCAGTAGCGCTTGAAGCGCTTGGAAATTGCCCTTCGCGACGCGAACCCAGGGTTCGAAGCAGGCCAGATCTGCCTCGGCTTTGGCGAGGAGCGCCTCGCGCTCCCCTGGCCCAGCAGCGCGTGCCAGCTCCGCACACGCCATGCCGTGGTAGAACACGTACTCGACTTTGAAGGCGACGCCGGGAGGCGGCTGAATGGCCTCGGTGATCCTCAGGGCTTCGGTCGCGTCGCCGCACAGGAAGCGCAGCATCCCCTTGATCGCGCCGTAGTGCGCCTTGACGGGCGGCGGCGCTTCCAGCTCGAACTGCTGCTCGGTGAAGCCTTCCCCATCCATGGCGCCGAAGGTGGGCGTCTCGCCGCAGAGGGAGCTGAGACTTCGACTGACCATTTCGAGCAGCAAATGGTTGAGGACGTCGCCCTGGGCCTTCAAGGCTTTCAGGCTGAGGGGGACTTCGCTCTGGAGCTCGCTCAAGCGTTGCCCGGCATACAGGGCCTCGGCAACGCCGACCGCGAGGCAATAGCTCGCGTGGAGTTGATCGCCCGCGTCGAGCCCCGAGCTGACGCCGCGCTTGAAATGAATGGACGATTCGGCGCGAGGCCGGACCCAAGGCGCCAAAAACTCCGCGTAGATGAACTCCACGCCACCGCGCGCGGCGGCGTGCTCGGGGCGCTCGCACAGCGCCAGCGCGAGCAGCCCGAAGTCGTGAGCTCGAACCGCATCCCCAGTGACCACGTGATGTACGATGCCGTACTGCGCATAGAAAAAAGGCGATATGGGGGCCGTGCCGTGCTCGAGCGGTAGGCGAACCGCTTTCAGCACGAGCAACACCATCAGGCTCGGGTTCCATTGGAAGACCGCCGGAATGGCACAGGCAAACGTGCCGACGAGCGCTAGTTTCTCGGGATCACTCATGGCGCCCAAGTCGACCAGCGTGGCGACATCCCGCGGGCCCAGCGCCATCTGATAGCCACCGAACGCCTCACCGATAGCGGCCCCGAGCGCGGCGCCGTCATTGGGATCCGGCAGATCGACGCCGAGCAGGGCCAAGCTCTCGACGCAAATCGCAGTTGCTTCCCGCGGCCGACCCTGGTTCGTGACAATCGTCGCCTTGAGGTTACGCGCGGGCACGCGATCGAGCAGCCGTTCAGCGTTCGCCTCGATCAGAGCGATGTGCTCGAGCGCGCGCGGCTCGTCATGCAGCAGGTAGTACGACTCGGCAGCGACGAATTGGGCACTCAGATACGACGCTCGATCCAGGGCGACCGGCTGCGCGCCGAGCAACTCCACGCATACGCTGGAAAGCTGGACCGCGGAAGCGTGAGCCGCAGCCGATCGCGCGCGCAGCGCCGCTCGCAGATTGAGGCGCGCGATCTTGAGCTTTTCATCTCGGTCTTGGACGTGCTCACGACCCAGATTCAGTTGTGTCACGACTTCGAAGAGCTGTTCGTCGCTGGGGCCCGGATCACCCGCAGCGGATAGAAGCAGCCGACCGATTCGGAGGTGGATACGGACTCGCTGGGTCGCGTCGCTCGAGGCCAGGGCAGCCTGCTGCACGCGATCGTGCGCGAAGCGGTAGCTCGCATCTACTGCGGCCCCGAGCGTCGTTTCGAGCAGGTCCTCCAAAAGCCGATGGTTCGGACCGAGCGGCACCAGGTACCCGCCCATCACAGCGGGCAGCAAAGCGCGCGCGACCGCTCGCGGCTCTTCCTCGGCGATCACCGAGAGAGTACGCAAGCGGAACGAGTGCCCGATGCAACCGGCGAGCAGCAACAGCTCCTGAGTGCGCGGTGGGAGCGCGCCGAGCCGGGCCACGATCAGATCGACCACGTTGTCCGTTGCCCCCAACGCGGCGATCGAGTCGAGGTCCCACGTGTACCCTTTTCCTGCTTCGAACTTCAGATGACCTTCGGCCGCGAGCCGTTCCAGAAATTGTCCGATGAAGAACGGGTTCCCTGACGTTTTGTCGAAGATGAGGGATGCCAGAGCATTGCTGCTCTGCTGGGTAAGCCGCAGAGCATCAGCGAGGAGCTCGCGAACGTCCTCGAGGCGCAGCGCGTCGAGCTCAATGCGGTCGATTTGGACGCTTTCCTTCAGCCGCTCCACCATGCGCGAGAGCGCGTGCGTGGAGTCGACTTCGGAGTCGCGGTAACTGCCGATGATCAACAGGTGCCGCTGGCTGTCGGACGAAAGAACGAGCTCCAGGGCGGCGAGCGACGCGGTGTCGGCCCATTGCAGGTCGTCGAGAAAGAGGACGAGCGGAGCTTCTTTGCAGGCGCTGGCCTCCATGAAACGGCGAAAAGTCCGCTCGAAACGCGTTTGCGCCTCGTTCAGCGGCAAGGCGGCAACCTCCGGCTGCTCGCCGAGGGCGACCACGAGTTCCGGGACGACGTCGACGATGACCCGAGCATTGTCGCCCAGCGCGAGCCGTAGCCGCGCACGCCACGCTTCGAGCTCGCTCGCCGTTGAAGCGAGGTAGACTCGCACCAACCCGCTGCACGCGGTCGCAAGCGCGGAATAGGGAACCCCGCGGCTGAACTGCTCGAACTTTCCCGATACGAAGTGGCCGCCCCGTACCACCTCGCGATGGACCTCTTGAACCAAGGCCGACTTGCCGACGCCGGGTGGACCCCCGACGAGCGTCAGCGTGCGTGCACCGCTTTGCGCGCCGCGCACGCTCTCGAGCAGCGCGGCGCGTTGTGCTGCGCGCCCATACAGCTTTTCGGGAACCCGCAGCGCGCCGTCGTAGTCCTGCTGCCCGAGTGGGAACGCGCTGACCGAGCCGCTGCTCAGCAAGTCGGCACGGATTCGCTCGAGGTCGACCAACAAGCCCGTGGCGGTTTGATAACGGGCTTCGGGACTTTTCGCCAGCAGTCGCAGTACGAGCTCCTCGAGCATCGTCGGTAGCTCAGGGCGCTGCTGCCGGGGTGAAACGGGCTTGCGTGCGATGTGCGCGTGAATCAACTCGAGGGCATCTTCGCTCTCGAACGGCCGCTTCCCCGTCCACAATTCGTAGAGCGTGACACCCAGGGAATAGAGGTCACTGCGCTGATCGATGGAATGACTCGTTCGGCCGGTCTGCTCCGGCGAGAGATAGGCAAGTGTGCCTTGGATCTCATCTAGCTCGCTCGGGACCTGCCGTTCCCGCACCAAGTGACTTGCGAGCCCGAAATCGACGAGGCGCGCCTGCCCCGTGTCCTCGTCGATGAAAAAATGGTCCGGCTTCACGTCGCGATGAGTAAAGCCGCGCGCATGGATAGCGGATAGCGCTTGGGCCATGGCCGCTGCGTACGAAACGAAACGCGCGACATCCGGCAGGCCCTGCGCGATGATGGTATCCAAAGACCGCCCGGGTGCCACCGCCAGCACGAGCCCAGCGATCGGATCTTCGATGAAGTCTTGAGCTTCGATGACAGGTGCGCCGTGCAGGCGTGACAGCACCGCGAACTCATGGCGCAGTGCTGCCACCTCTTCTGCGAGGGGATAGCCTGCTCGAGGCCGCTTGACGACGACTCTGGCTTTGTCGCTCACCCGAGTCCCGGCAAAGATCCTTCGCTTGCCGGCAAGAGGGAGTGGCTCTACCCGGTACTGACCGTTTGTCCCGTTCACGAGGCTTAGAACGACCATGATGGCGAACTGCTTAACCGCGCAAATAGCACGCCGTAGGCGGGCAAAGGCTTCGGTTGAACGGCCGAAAAAAAAGCCGGGAGACAATCTCCCGGCTTTGCTCACTCAGCCATACGCTCTCCCCTTGATTCGCGGGGCGAGAGCTTTCTCAATCACGGTAAGTCCGCCGTTTTACGGAACGCCTTGGCCCGACAAAAGCGTCACTTCATAGGCGAGTGGCAGCCGGCGGCCGGCGTTCCTGGACACCAGACGTTGGGTGATGCGCTGGTCGGGTTGTAAGACGCCATCCTTCAGGAAGATGCGGATGTATGGCTCACCGGCATTCGTGGACCCGCTCGCGTTCTCGAGCTCGACCGAGCTCGGCAAACCATGAAGGACGACTAGCAAGTGCGTCGATCACAGCGTTGCTGATATTGGTCAGCCGGTAGGTG
>Ga0170475_111176301_pt1 | contig 13084 bp, 9 predicted proteins | sample Soicark_Litter_5_FD_111474 | JGI IMG/M metagenome (GOLD analysis project Ga0170475, IMG submission 111474) | Avena fatua rhizosphere microbial communities from Hopland, California, USA. Combined Assembly of 48 SPs | reverse complement strand
GATTGCACAACGCTTTTTCGGTGACGTCGAATCTTAGGCCACCGGCTAACCACGAGCGGGAGGGAATATCAGAACAACCACACATGGATGAAGGCGTCCAACCAGAAATATTCCTTGGCCGCGACCCACAAATTCAGCGATAATACTTCGGATGAACGCCCATCTACTACCATTAAAGATAGGCCGTCATAATGGTTAAGGCAGAGCCGTCGATACACATCGACCTGGAGAAACCTGATTAGGAATTGCGCCCGGAAATACATGCAAGTTCTTTAATAGCTTCAGCTCCTCCTGGAACTCATTTGGCTGCCGATAACTCGTAGCACCCTCATGTCGCCATCAATGCCGGCAAGGTTGTACCAGAGGACGACCGTTATGGCTCAAGTTAATTATCTTAGAAACTCTTACACATTATTCAGCTTTGCCCAGCGTAAGAAGACGCTGTGCGGCCTTGTTCTGCTCCTGGTGGCGGGCGGCGCATCGACTGCCTGGAGTTTCGACCTGGGCGGCTACAAGGCCCGGGCCGACGCGACGCTGTCGGACCTCAATGCCAAGAACCTACCTGACAGCAAAGCCACCTTGGCACGCCTCGATGAAATGATCGCAATCGGGATCGCCGGGATGAAGGAATATGGCACGCATGAGCCTCGGTACGCCAGGCTGATGGAGGCAGCGATTGCTGACTCTCAGACAATGAAGAGGATGACCGACGCGGAACTAGAGGAGAAGTGGGGTGAGAAAGGATACGGGGGCGACGCTGTCGGCGTCCCTTTGAAGTCCCTGGATGAATTCGGCGCGCCACGGGCCTATCTGGAGCTGATTGTTGCTCCGGCAGAGCAGTACATCTACGTCAGGAAATGGCAGTCTACAAAGAAGGTACGATGGCTTGAGCAGGCTCGGGATGAAGCTGTCGAACTGTCCAAACGCCTGGCTTCCTTTCCCGATGAATAGAGATCAAATAACAAGCATATAGTCGGACAGCGGGGGGATCTGATGGAACAGATCGTTTTGGCCTGCTTGCGCCTTCGGGTCGTTGTTGTCGCGGCCGCAGCCGTTCTTTTGGCAGCCGGACTCTGGCAGATACGTCAGATGCCTCTGGATGTCGTGCCTGAGTTCTCGCCACTGACCCTTCAGGTGCGGACAGAGGCGCTGGGACTTTCGGCAGCGGAAGTGGAGTCATTGATCACCGTTCCGCTCGAGGCAGACCTGTTGATCGGCACCCCGTGGCTCAAGTCGATCGACTCCGAGTCGATAACCGGCGTCGCTACAATTGATCTGCTATTCGAACCTGGAACCGATCTCATGCGCGCGCGACAGATGGTCAACGAGCGCATGACGCAGGCGCGCGCTCTGCCAAATGTTTCCAGCCCACCCACCTTGCTGCTACCGGTTGCCACGGCAAACCGCGTCATGAATATCGGTTTGGGTTCCAAAACGATATCATTGATCGATATGTCAGTGCAGGCGCAATGGACCATCGTGCCGCGTCTGACCGGTGTTCCCGGCGTCGCCAATGTATCGATCTGGGGACAACGCAATCGACAGGTTCAGGTGCTGGTCGATCCCGCCCGACTGCATGGCAGCGGCGTCACGCTTGATCAGGTGATCAAGACGGCCGGTGAGGCCGTATGGTCGTCGCCGCTGACATACCTGAATTCCTCAACGCCAGGCAGCGGCGGATTCATCGACACGCCGAACCAGAGACTGAATATACGCCACGTGTTCCCGATCACGGCGGCGGCTGACTTCGCCAACATACCCGTGGCCGGGACTTCTCTGGCACTGCACGATGTCGCTGACGTTGTCGAATCGCATCAGCCATTGATCGGCGATGCTGTCCTCAAGGATGGTCCGGGACTCCTTCTGGTCGTTGAGAAATATCCTGGTTTCAACACCGTAGAAGTAACCAACGGGGTCGAGGCCGCGCTGGCCGAACTTCGGCCCGGCTTGACCGGGATCGATATTGATACCGAAATTTACCGGCCAGCCAGCCTGATTGAACGGGCCGAGAGCAACCTGTCGCGTGCCATCCTCATTGCGGCTGTTCTTGGTGTCGTCGCCCTGTCGGCGCTTCTGGGCAGTTGGCGCGCGACGCTGGTGGCGGCGGTATCGATTATCTTGTCGCTCGCCGCCGCCGGGTTGGTTTTCTACGTGCGCGGCGTGGACTTCAATATGATGGTTATCGCAGGTCTGCTGGTGGCCATTACCGCGGTCGTTGATGATGCCATTGTCGATGCCGACAACATCCGACGGCGCCTGCGCGAAGCCAGCGCCGATAAGGTCATGCCAATCTGGCGTGTCGTGGCCGCGGCTTCGATCGAGATTCGCGGCCCGATGCTGTACGCGACATTGATCAGTATTGTCGCGGTGGCTCCACTGCTGATCATGCAGGGCCTGTCCGCCGCCTTTTTCCAGCCCCTTGTGTGGGCGTATATCACCGCTGTCGTGGTTTCCCTTGTTGTCGCAACCACGGTTGCACCTGCGTTGGCGATGGTCTTGTCGCCGCGTCTGACAGTATCGCAGCCGGGCGGATCCGCGTTTACAGGCGCCTTGCGAGGGCTCTATGCCCGGTTGGCAGGGGCGGCCATGCGTTCACCGGTCCCGGCCTACACGCTCGTGGCCGGTGGCATCGTGCTTGGTGCCTGGGCCTGGTCGCACCAGGAACACTCCCTGATCCCGTCTTTCAAAGAAACCGACGTATTCGTCGAGGTACAGGGCCCGCCCGGAGCATCCTTGCAGGCGATGGATCATTCCGTTGCCGCCCTGACCCAGGATCTGCGTGCGGTTCCGGGTGTGCGCAATGCCGCCGCGCAAATCGGCCGCGCACTGTTCACCCATGAACTGGCTGACGTCAATTCCGCTATGGTCTGGGTCAGCATGGATCCCGAAGCGGATTACAAGGCCACGCTGGCCGCCATGCGCAAGGTCGTCCGCTCCCACTCCGAACTTGACGGAGAGGTGGAGAGTTTCCTTTCCAAGCGGATGCGCGAAAGCCTGACCGGTGAGGACAAGGCGATCTCGGTTCGCATCTACGGTCATGACCTCAATATCCTCAGGACCAAGGCTGAAGAGATTCGTCAGGGGCTGGGAAAGATCGAAGGGATCAAGAACCCTGAGATCGAGCCTCAGGCCGAGCAGCAGGCTATCAATATCGAAGTTGATCTCAACAAAGCCCGCGCATACGGTCTCAAGCCTGGAGACGTCCGCCGCGCCGCTTCAGCATTGATTGGCGGCATCACCGTCGGCAGCCTGTTTCAGGAGCAGAAGGTGTTCGACGTCGTGATCTGGGGACGTCCGGAGCTTCGCACAAATCCTGACGATATCAAGAACCTGCTGATCGACAGCGAGACCGGCAATCAGGTGCGGCTGGCCGATGTTGCCCAGGTCAATGTCGTTAACACGCCAAGTATCATTCATCGTCAAGGTGCGTCACGTCGCATCGACGTCGAGGCCGAGGTCAGCGGCCGATCGCTTGCCGCCGTCACAGAAGATGTCAAACGCCTCATCAGGGACGGTGCATTTCCGTTCGAGTACCATGCTGAGGTGCTCGGCGAGCATGTCGAGCGCCAGGCGGCCCTGACCTCGCTGTATGGCTATCTGGTTGCGGCCGCGGTTGGCGTTGTTCTCTTGATACAGGCCGCGCTGGGAAGCTGGCGCCTGACGGCCCTGGTCATCATCGGTCTGCCGGTCGCGACGCTTGGAGGGTTTGCTGCTGTGTATCTGACTGGCGGCGTGCTGTCGCTTGGTTCCTTCCTTGGCCTGGCCGCGATACTGGGGCTCGCGACGCGCAACATGATCATGCAGATCAGGCATTTTCAACGCCTTGAGGCACAGATCCCGGAACAGGGCACGAGCCTTGTCCTGCGGGCGGCGGGTGAGCGCGCTGGTCCTGTCCTCGCGAGCGCGATCACCATTGCTCTGATGGTTCTTCCCGTTGTCATGCTCGGCGACGTCGCAGGACTGGAGATTCTGCATCCGGCCGCGATCGCGATCCTGGGCGGCCTGGTGACTTCCACTATTCTGACGCTGTTCATCATTCCGTCGCTGTATCCACGCTTTGTGGCCAAGACCGTTCCTGCGCGGTCGCTGACACCGGAGGTCGCATGAGCGCATTCTCCCCCGACAACGGCACTGGATCCATGCTGTTGCGTTTGGACAGGATCATTGTCGCAGGCATGGCGCTTGCCGTAACATTCGCTACGGCCATCCCGGAAGGAATGGCCGACTCGCCCGCTCCGCCAATTCCGGAAACCCAGGCCACGGTAAAGCCGATCGGGTTCGGCATAAGCCGCATTACGTTGAAGTCGAAGGCAGCCAGCAGGCTCGACATCAGAACGGGAGTCGTCAGCGAAGATCAGTCCGGCAGAAAGCTCGTGCCATATTCGTCCATCATTTATGATCTTGACGGCGATGCCTGGGTTTACACCGTGACCGCGCCACTGACCTTCGTTCGGGAGGCTGTCGTGGTTGAACAGATCGCCAAGGATATTGCCTACATCTCGGAAGGCCCGTCGGCGGGAACCCAAGTCGTGACCGTAGGGGTACCCGAACTGTACGGCACAGAAGTGGGTGTTAACGGCGAGTAGCTGCGAAGGTGCCCAACCATGATCCGCTGGATTGTCAGGACAAGCCTGCGTTTCCGTTTCATCGTCGTAGCGCTTGGCATTGGCCTTATCTATTTCGGAACTCAGCGGATCAGGGATATACCCATCGATGTATTTCCTGAATTCGCGCCCCCAAGAATAGAAGTGCAAACCCTGTGCCTTGGACTTTCTCCGGCCGAGGTGGAGGCACAGGTCACGGTCCCGATCGAGAACGCCATGAACGGCGTTCCCGGCGTCGAGATCCTGCGCTCCAGTTCCGTCCCGCAGCTTTCGTCCGTCATGGCGATCCTGCAGCATGGCGCTGATGAACTGGCGGCGCGCCAGCTTGTTACGGAACGTGTCGCCATCGCCACGCAATCGATGCCGACATGGGCTGCCCCACCGGTGATGATGCCGCCTGTATCAACCACCAGCCGGGTCATGAAGATTGGCATTACGTCGAAGAACAGGTCCATAATGGATCTTTCGATGCTTGCCTACTGGAAGATACGGTCGCGACTGCTCACTGTTCCAGGCGTCGCCAATGTTGCGATCTGGGGCGAGCAGCTGAAGATGCTTCAGGTCCAGGTTGACCCGGAACAGCTGGCCAGGCTGAACCTGACACTCGACCATGTCATGGAGACAACGTCAGACGCGCTGGAGGTAGGGCTGTTGCGCTATTCCGGCGGCGCGCATATCGGCACGGGCGGCTTTATCGATACGCCTGAACATCGTCTTCCGATCCATCATATCCTGCCGAGCACCACGCCGGAAACATTGGCCCAGGTACCCGTCGCCAAGCGCGACGGAAAGCAGCTTGTTCTTGGCGACGTCGCCAGGCTTGCCTGGGGCCCGCAGGGCATGATCGGCGACGCTGTCATCAATGACGGCCCAGGGCTTATGCTGATCGTCGAGAAGTACCCCTGGGGCAACACGCTGGAGGTCACGCGGGCGGTCGAAGCTGCGCTGGAAGGGCTCAAGCCCGGCCTCCCCGACGTGGAGATCGATCCGAAGATATTCCGCCCGGCGGAATACATCGCGGCTTCTTTCGATAATCTGTCACGTGCCCTGATACTGGGGTGTATCCTGGTCGTGGCGGTGGTGTTCGCGTTCCTGTACGAACTGCGGACAGCGCTGATCTGCATCATAGCCATGCCGCTGTCTCTGCTGGCGGCAGTCCTCGTGCTGCACTGGACCGGCTCGACGCTCAACACGATGGTGCTGGCAGGCTTTGTCATCGCGCTGGGTGTCGTCGTGGACGATGCGATCCTGGACGTTGAGAACATCATGCGGCGCCTGCGCGAGCATCGGGCGGCCGGGGACAGGAAATCGACTGCGCAGATCATACTTGATGCGTCGATCGAGGTTCGGAATCCAATCTTCTACGCGACGCTAATCGTCGTGCTTGCCGTCGTTCCGGTCTTCTTCATGCAGGCGCTGTCGGGCGCATTCTTCAAGCCGCTTATCTTCGCTTATGTCATGGCGATCATGGCATCCCTGGTTGTCGCGCTGACGATCACGCCGGTGCTGTGCCTTTTCCTGCTCGGCAAGACGTCGATGAAAGGCAAGGAGTCGCCGCTGTCGGAGTGGCTGAGGCGAGTCTATGTCCGGTTGCTCGGCCGCGCGACGCGCAAGCCGATGACGGCATATGCCACCGTGATGGTCATCACTCTGGCGGGTGTCGCGATCTGGCCGCTGCTGGGATTCTCGCTGCTGCCGCCGTTCAAGGAGCGGGATTTTCTTATTCACTGGATTACTGATCCGAGTACGTCCCATCCGGAGATGCTTCGCATCACCAAGCTGGTCAGCCATGAGCTGCGTGCCATTCCGGGTGTACGCAATTTCGGCGCCCATATCGGCCAGGCATTTCTTGCAGATGAGATCGTCGGGGTCGCGAACGGCGAGAACTGGATCAGCATCGATCCGAAAGTCGACTACGACCAGACCGTTGCCGCGATCAAGGAGGTCGTGGACGGCTATCCTGGATTGTACCGCGGGGTGGAGACCTATCTGGATGAGCGCATCGAAGAAGTGCTGACGGGCGAGAGCGAGCCCATCGTCGTCCGGATCTTCGGCGACGATCTGGCGGTTCTGCGCGAGCAGGCAGAGGTCGTGCGCCAAGCGTTGACCACGATCAAAGGCATCGATGACGTCAAGAAAGACATCAACGTCGATGTGCCCCATATCCAGGTAACTGAAAGGCCTGCTGACGCATTGAAATACGGATTGAAGCCAGGCGACGTCCGGCGAGCATCCGCCGTGCTGATGGCGGGCGAGGAAGTTGCCGACATCTTTTCGGAGGGCCGCACCTATGACGTGCAGGTCTGGACGACCCCGGAGTGGCGACACAGCCTGACATCGGTCGAACAGATGCTGATCGACACGCCAACGGGCAAGCGGGTCCGGCTGAAGGATGTCGCCGATGTCAGAATCGCTCCGACCCCGAATGTCATCAAGCGTGAAGGCGGGTCTCGTCGCATCGATATCCAGGCCGGCGCTGAAGGCCGCGACCTTGGCGCGGTGGCGCGGGACGTGCAGCAGCGTCTGGGCGCGATACACTTCCCGCTTGGCTATCATGCGACCCTTCAGGGGGCGTATGTTGAACTGCAGTCTGCGCAATCGAACCTGCAGTTCTTTGCCGTTGCCGCGCTGGCTGGGATCTTCCTGCTGCTGCAGTTGTCATTCCGCAGTTGGCGGCTTGCGGTCCTTAGCTTCCTGACACTGCCGTCCGCGCTGGTTGGCGGTGTGCTGGCCGCCTACGCGGCGGGAGGAATGATCACCCTGGGCTCGCTGGTGGGTTTCCTGTCGGTTCTGGGCATTGCCGCGCGCAACGGCATCATGATGATCAGTCACTTTCAGCATCTTGAGCTTTACGAAAATGAGCCGTTTGGCCTGGACCTGGTGCTGCGCGGCGCGCGGGAAAGGCTGAGACCCATTCTGATGACCACCGGCGCCACGGCGTTCGCGATCCTGCCGCTGGTGATCTACGGCAACCAGCCTGGACAGGAAATCGAATTCCCGATGGCGGTCGTGATCCTTGGTGGCCTGGTGACGTCCACTCTTCTCAACCTGTTCGTGCTGCCGGCGTTGTACCTGCGGTTTGGCGCGGGAACGGCGCGCGGACCGGAAATCGTCATGACGCCGCAGCTTACCGGCACTGCGGACTGAGGCCGGACATGTACAAGTCAAGAGGATTACTCACAAGACAGTCGATTGTCGCAGCGGTTCTTCTGCTCCCCGCCTGGCACGGGATCGCCTGGGCGGATGGCAGATTTGAGCGGGTCAGTGTCCGCCTGGAGCAAACGGTTGAAGATGAGGATTGCGAAATCGTCTTCGAGGCAGGCACTGGCACCGCCGGCTTGAGCGGCCTGAAGGTGATGGCGCCGGATGGCCGCACGGTCATCGACTTCAAAGCTCCCGACTCGAAACTGGGCATGCGCGAGATTGTCCTGGAATCTCCCGAACCGAAGAACGACGGCAGCCTTCAGGCGGACTTCCCCGCAGGAGTCTACAGATTCAGCGGCACCCTGACGACCGGTGGGACTCTGCAGGGGGAGGCGACGCTGAGTCATGCATTCCCCGGCATAGCCCGCGCCGTGCATCCCCGTCCAAGGGAACGCGACGTACCCAACACAGGCCTGCAAGTCAGATGGACCCCTGTGCCGGACGCAGTCGGCTATGTTGTGGTGATCGAACAAGAGAAAACCGGCCGTGAAATACGGGCCAACCTCGGCAGCGCGGCGAACTCCTTCACCCTGGGGGACAAGTTCCTGCTTCCCGGCCTTGAATACAAGCTGGCCATTGGAACAGTCGGCAAAGGAGGAAACCGGACCGTTTCAGAAACTGAATTCGTGACGGCCGGACGAAAGTAGGCCCCTGCAAAGGAACAGACAGATGACGCCGAAAATAAATGCGAGCCAGACCTGGAGGACGTCGGGAGGCAGGCTTCTGGTGTCGCTTCTGATCTTGCCATTGTTGTCGCCTGCCGTGACCTTCGCCGGCGAAAGCCGGGATGAACCTGTCACACGGACCGCAGCGACACCTCATGCAAAGATCAGCGAGGAGCAGGCAAAGCAGGCTGCACTGAAAGCGGTTCCGGGTGAGGTGACAGATGCCACCATCGAAAAGAAGCGCGGCAAGATGGTATATGTGATTGAGATTGTCGCGCGGGACGATGGCGCTGAAACCGACGTACTGGTTGACATGGATTCCGGGGCCGTACTGGGCGTGGAGCACTGAGATGAGCTTCAGACATCCAGTTAAGGATGGAAAAGCCTGCGCCTTTCAAGTCCGCGGCGCCGCGTCGATTATGATACTGCTCGCACCGATCAGCGCAGGCGCCCAGACCACCCCTTCCTTTGGCGCGGAAGAGTTCGGCATGACCAGACGCGAACTGGTGCAAGCCATCGAACACGGCGAAGAGCTGATCGCAAAATGCATGCAGGAGCAAGGGTTCGAGTACATCCCTGCCGATTACAACAGAGTGCATGCCGGCATGAAGGCCGACAAGGCCATGCCAGGGCTCAGCGAAGAAGAATTTATCAGCAAGTATGGCTTTGGCGTCGCCACGATGTACACCGGGCAGCCGCCGCAGCTGACGTCCGGATACAGCCCGGCGCGCGTTGGATTGGGCGAGCGGAATGTCGAGATCTTCAAGTCTTTGCCGACTGCGGATCAGGCTGCCTATAATCGCGCGCTTCTGGGTGAAAACCCCGATGCCACCTTTGCTGTTGCGCTGGAGACCGAAAATCTGTCGATCAGCGGCGGATGCACCCGCAAGGCCATAGAACAGGTCTTCAAACCGGAACAGATCAAGACAAGCTACTACAATCCGCAGAATGCCTTTATCAACAATGATCCCCGCATGAAGACCGCCCTGCGGAAGTTTGCCGCGGAGATGAAGAGGAACGGCTTTGATTACAATCATCCTGATGACGTTGAGCCGGATATCCGCACGCGTCTGGCGGCGCTGACCAGTAGTGGCACCATCCCCGTCGAGAAAATGACCCCGGAACAGCGCGCAGCTTTGCGGAAGCTGCAGGACTACGAGAGGAGAGTCGCCGCAAAGAGCTTCGAACTGCAGGAAAAACTATTGACGCCCGTTGAGGAGCAGATCCAGCAAGAGCTTTTCGCACGGAAAGTACAATGAAAGATGACGGCCTTCACGCAGTGGATCGTCCTTCGGATGAACACACCGACCTGCCGGTGCGTGGAGGCGACCGAAGCGAACTCAGACCGCCACTCGGCACTCCGGGTGGACGCAGATCCTATGCACCCGGGCGAAGAATCCGGCTGCTCTATGCGCTGCTGCTGATTGTCGCCGCGGCCGCAGGCGGGGCCTGGTTCGCGGGCACCTATATCCGTTCTCCTGCCGAAATGGCGGCGCGGGTGGCCCCTCCACCACCGTCGCCTATTCTGGTGGCGGTCGAGAAGAAGGTTCTGAGCGCCGATGTCGTTACACGAGGAACGGCCCGCTACGGCCTGCCGCAGCCGATATCGCTTGCTCCATCGCCTTTGAAGGCCGGTGCAGGCGTGGTTACCACATTGCCGCTGCGGAACACCCAGTTGCACGAGGGCGATGTCGTGCTGACCGCTTCAGGGCGGCCGGTCTTCATCCTGCAAGGCAAAACGCCCGCCTATCGTGACCTGGTGCCCGAACTGGCGGGCGAGGACGTGCGGCAACTGAAACAGGCGCTGCCCCGGCTCGGCCTCCCCTCCGGTGACGCTGACGCGCCGTTCGACCAGAAGACAAGCGAAGCCGTCTCGACATGGTATAGATCGAGAGGGTGGGAGCCATTTGGCCCGACACGGGAACAGCTCGCTGCCGTGCGGGCCTTGGAACGGGATTGGACTGATGCCGAAAAAGCGAAGGCTGCCGCTGCGGCAAGCGTGGACACGGCCCGGGTGGCGATCGATGCCGCGCGGGCGGCCGCGGCGCATGCCATCAAGTCTGCGGCGACCGACAATGCCGCTCGGGACGCCGCGTTGCGGCGTCTGCCTGCCGGTTCCCGGCAAGGCACCGGCGCCGGCAACGCCAGCGCTTTGATGGTCGAGAACGAACGAGCGAAAGCCAGGCTTGCCAATTCGGCCGCTGACGCAGAACTTTCCGCCCAGATCGCCGCTGAGGCACAGGTCGCCCTGGACCCGCGGCAGACCGAAACGGCGCGGCAGGCTGCCAACGCCAGGCTGGAGATGGCCCGGGCGGCGCAGGAGAAGACCAGGCTTGAAGGTGAGATGGCCGTGCAGGCCGCAGAGCGGGATGCCGCCCTGGTTGCACGCCGGACCGAGGTAAGCCGCGCGGCCGAGCTGTCCGCGCGTCTCGAAGGAAACCGTGCCGTTCGCGCGGCCCTCGACGCACAGGGTCTTGCGCAGCTTGATCTGAAGATAGCAACCCAGCGGGCCGATCAGCTTGCTGCCGATCTGGCGGCGGCAAAAGGAAAACTTGGCGTGCAGGTGCCAGTCGACGAAGTGGTCTTTGTCCCGTCGCTTCCGGTTCGCGTCGAGGAAATCACGTCTGCAATCGGACATCCTGCATCAGGCACGCTGCTGACCGTGACCGACAACCAACTGTCTGTTGATGCCGCACTGCCGCTGGAGGCCGCGCCTCTGGTCAAGGCCGGCATGCCCGTAACCATCGATGAGCAGGCTTTGGCCATCAAGGCGACCGGTGTCGTGGAGACGGTCGCGACAACGCCAGGCACGCATGGTGTCGACGGGTTCCACATGTATCTCGGCGTGCGCGTCGAGAGCACGCCGGTTCCCCTGGCCGGATTCTCCGTGCGCCTGACGATCCCGATTCGGTCGACATCGGGTCCGGTCATTGCCGTTCCGGTCAGTGCTCTGTCGCTGGCGACAGATGGAAGTTCACGCGTTCAGGTCATGCAAAATGGTGCACTGGAGTATCTGGATGTCAGGCCCGGACTGTCTGCGAAGGGTTTTGTGCAGGTAACGCCGGTGACCGGCCAGTTGTTGCCAGGGCAACAAGTGGTCGTCGGCTACAACAACCCAGGCGGCCGAGAGACGCAATGACCGCGGAATGGCTTGGCATGTCCGATGAGGTCATCTCTCTCCAGGGCATCACAAAAACGTTCGGCACCGATCCGGTCGTGCATGCGCTCACCGGCATCGATCTCTCGCTGGCTCGGGGAGAATGGCTGTCGATCACTGCCCATCGGGTGCCGGCAAGTCAACCTTGCTGAACATTATCGGCTGCATCGATACGCCGACGGCGGGCCGATATCGGCTGGATGATGTCGAGGTCAGCCGGTTATCCGACAGGCAACGCGCGGGCCTACGCAGCCAGCGCATAGGCTTCGTTTTTCAGTCGTTTCACTTGCTGCCGTATCGCAGCGTGCTGGAAAATGTCATGCTGGCAGAGATCTATCGCCATGGATCGCGTCAGGATCGGTGGGACCGGGCCCTTGCAGCCATCGAGCGCGTCGGTTTGCTGCACCGTGCGGAGTTTCCACCGACCAAATTGTCAGGCGGCGAAAGACAGCGCGTTGCGATCGCCCGCGCGTTGATCGGTTCTCCCAGCCTGCTGCTGTGCGACGAGCCAACCGGCAATCTCGACTCAAGAAGTTCGGCAAACATCCTGGATACTTTGGAAGACCTGAACAGAAGTGGCCTGACCACCATCGTCGTCACGCATGATGAAACGGTCGCCAGGCGCGCCCACCGCCGGGTTCACGTTGTGGATGGCCGCATCATGCAACAGACGGACCGGGACGTCCGGCCTCGTCCGGTGTCTGCAAGGCAACCGCCCCCCCGGATAGCGAAGTCCAGGATTTCGTTCCGCGACCTGTTGGAAGAAGCGGTTGCCGGCGTGTTTGCACGGCCAGGACGCATGGTACTGACCGTGCTTGGTGTTGTCATCGGAATGGGTGCACTTGTCGCAACGGTAGGCCTTACTCGCACTGCCGGAAATCGTATCATCAGCCAGTTTGATCAGCTTGCGGCAACGGAACTTTTCATTTCGGCGCGACCAGGCACGACAACCGGCATCGTTGATGCTCGTGCCATTCCCTGGGACGCGCCCGATCGCCTGCAGCGACTGAACGGCGTGGTCGCTGCCGGAAACGTCACAGACCTGGAACTCGGCGATGCACTCGTCAGCGCCTCGCCTGTCCAGGATCCGCTGAACCGGAACGCCTTCAAGCTGTCAATACGAGCCGGGTCGCCGAACATGTTCCGGGCGGTCAGGGCTGTACTGGATACGGGCCGCGTCTTTGATGCAGGCCATTCCTCGCGCGCAGACCAGGTCGCCGTACTGGGGCCCGACGCAGCGCTGCGGCTTGGCGTTCGTGATGTGGAGCGCCTTCCGGCAGTCGCCATCAAAGACCAGATCTATCTGGTCATCGGCATTCTTCATGACGTCGCGCGCCGACCAGACCTGCTTGGATCCGTCATCATTCCGGAAGGTACTGCGCGTCGGTTATTTGGGGTTCTCGGACCCGGCATGGTGGTGGTGGAGAGCAAGATCGGGGCTGCGTCTCTGATCG
>Ga0170475_104255390_pt1 | contig 13084 bp, 9 predicted proteins | sample Soicark_Litter_5_FD_111474 | JGI IMG/M metagenome (GOLD analysis project Ga0170475, IMG submission 111474) | Avena fatua rhizosphere microbial communities from Hopland, California, USA. Combined Assembly of 48 SPs | reverse complement strand
GTGCTGCAGGTCGCCACCCGCCCGCAAGGCGACTGCTACGCGCGGTTCGGTCTGCTGCTCGACCAGGTGAAGGTCTCGCTCGACATCGCCGAGGCCTGCATTGACCGTCTGCGCTCGCTCGGCACCGGACCGGTCAACGTCCGGTTGCCCAAGATCCTCAAGCTGCCCGAGGGGGCGACGTACGCTTGGACCGAGAACCCCCTGGGAATCAACGGCTACTACCTCGTCTCGCGAGGCGAGAAGACGCCCTGGCGCATGAAGCTGCGGAGTGCGTCCTTCAACAACATCGCGGTACTGCCAGAGGTCCTCGACGGTTGCCTCGTCGCCGACATGGTCGCGATTCTCGGATCGCTGTTCTTCGTCGTGGGAGACATCGACAAGTGAGCGACGATGCGTGACTACAGTTGCGCGCGTGGAAGATTCGTCACTGCCCTCCGGTCGCTACCTCTCCCTCGCCATCGACGTACATCCCGACAATGCCGGACAGACCCGCGCGTTGCTGATGCGCAACCGCATATTCGCGTCTCGGACCAATGTCATCCCCTCGGTACTGTCCTTCGGGGCGAGCAACGACATGGACGAGCGACGGGCGATCCTTCACGAACGGGGACTGCTGAGCGACGGTGTCGAACTACTGAACATCTTCGAGCACTACCGAGAAACTGACTGGCCTGGTGATGTCGCGACGGGTGTCCCGTTGGAAAATCTGTCGGCCAAATTGGTCAAGGAGACGAACCTGCCGGACGGCCGTCCGTGGCGGCGTACCTACCAGCGCTCGGACGGCTCCAAGATCTATGACTACCTGAGGTCGGATGGCACCCCCTTCCTCCGAATGCCGGCCTTCATCTTCCGGGAGGCGGGGACTTGGCCGACAAGTGTGCTGCGTGTGTCCCGTGCCGGCGAGGTGCTTGGCGAGTACAAGTCACCGGCCGGGTGGTACCGCCGATGGGTTCGCGAGATGTCGGCGGGGCACGAGCGGAGCTTCGTCTTCATCGACTCTCGGTTCCTGGCGCCGCTCATCGCACCCATGAGCGACCCATCGATTCATCTGATCTATCTGCTGCACAACATTCACCTAGCTGGCGACCACCGTTGGGATTCGCCGACCACCGATGTGCATGAGAGGTTGCTCTCACTAGTCGGGCAGTTCGACGCGTTTGTGACACTCACCGAGCGGCAGCGGGACGACATCGCGGAGCGGGTCGGACGGTTGTCTAACCTGTTCGTCGTTCCGAACCCGGTGGACCTACCGCCGATGCCGAACCACGTCAGGCGTGACCCGCATCAGGTCACGATCATGGCTCGCCTCGTCAGCCAGAAGCGGCTCAGGCAGGCCATCCTGGCGATGCGCGAGGTGATCGCGGAGATCCCCGACGCCAGGCTCGACATCTACGGCGACGGCCCACGGCGAGAAGCGCTACAGAGAACCATCGAGGAGTTCGGCCTCGACAAGTCGGTGACCCTCAAGGGGCACGATCCGCGTGCCCGGGAGTCGCTGTGGCGGTCGAGCGCCTTCATCATGACAAGCGGATACGAAGGCTATCCCCTCTCAACACTTGAAAGCATGAGCCACGGCTGTCCGGTGGTCAGCTACGACATCAAGTACGGCCCTCGCGAACAGATCACCGACGGGGTGGATGGATTCCTGGTGCCGGACGGGGATCTGCCGCAACTCACGTCACGGTTGAAGCAGTTGGTGGCGAACCCCTCGTTGGTCGAGCGGATGGGCGCTGCAGCGCGCGAGAAGGCGGCCTATCACGGTTACGACAGGTTTCTCAGCGACTGGGTCAAGGTTGTCAATGCCACCGTGCAGCTCAAGAACGGCAGGACCACTCTCGAGGATGTTCGTCTCGAGGTCCGTGAGCTCAGCGTGAGGTCGACGAGAATTCGGAGCCTGCAACGCAGGAGCCTCCCCGGAGTTCATGAGCCACGGGCGGAGCTTCGGTTCGCCGGTCGGCTGATCGTGCGGGGACGCAGCAGGGCAGCTCGTATCGAGGATGCGACCGTCAGCTTGACCGCAGTGCATGAGCGCACGAGTGCGGTCGTCGACGTCCCCCTGGAGGTGCGTCATAGCGGCGACGGGTTTGATCTCAGGGCCGAGGTCCCGCTCGGCGCGCTGTACCCTTCGAACGAAGACACCGCGGGCCGCAGTCACCTCCGGTTGCGGCTGGTCTGGAACAACTCGTCCTGGGAGATGATGGTGAGGCGGGCGCCGGTCCAAGCAGGGAGCCAAGCGGCGATCGAGGTCTCTTTCGAGCGCGATGAGAAGTTCACCCTGCTTCGGCACTGAGCCGCGATCGATTCAGGTCGTCTCTGCGCCGGGGTCCTCCCTGAGGTACCCCCAGCGCCGGCTGATACCAACCAGGGCCGCTGGGATATCCGCATCACTTGGAAGGTCGCGCGGTGGTTGCACGGAGCCGCTTCGAATCTTGTCGCTCCAGTCACCCATGCCCTTCACGAATTCGCGGTCGTTGCCGTAATTCAGCATGGCGCTTTCCCACGACAGATCCAGGAAGTCACAGATCTCGCGGGTGACCTTTTCGGGGTCGGTTGTCAGCTCCTCGTATCGAACCGTCAGACCGGGAAGATTGTCTCGGGCCTTCTCGACCGCGCGCATGTACCTCAAGGCGTCCGCGACGGACTCATCGGGGGTGCGCTTGTCGCGGGAGGCGTCCGCCCACGAAGCACCGATTGAGGCGGGATGACGAAGTAGGAAGATGAACCGTGCGTCGGGCCAACAGGCCTGAATGCGCCGGAAGGCGAACGAATTGGAAGGGGTCTTGTCGACCAGGAACTTCTTGCCGCTGAGCAGAAGCTCACGCTGCAACACCCGGTCCCACAACAGGTGCTCGAGGTCGGCCTCATTGTGGCCGAGCACCTCCATGGCCCTCTTGGACAGGCCATTGGTGGGGACCACTCTGAGCCGACGCACATGGAGCTCGTGAGGGGCGTGGAGCATCGAGTGTTCGTTGAGCATCAGCCGCAGCAGTGTCGAACCGGACCGCACGGCCGAGAGCAGGAAGATCGGGCGGTGCAGCAACCGGTCGACTTCAGGGTGCGCAGGCGGACGCACCTCGGCCTTCGTGGGGCGGTCCACCAGCAGCTTGTTCGCCGGCACGGAGGGCAGCTCCCGAGCGGTCTGGTGCGGGGGCGCGGCAGGTTGAACTTGGTCGGCACGAACCAACCGAAATCCGGTCGTCCGCTCTATCGCCGCGCTGACTGCGCTCTGCCACTCCATGGCCGGAGTCTACAGATCCGCGCCTGCCCTCCGTGTCATCCCCGGAGGGTGTGCCTCGAGGATCCGGTCCACCACCCGGCTGGCCGCTCGTCCGTCGTCGAGGGGGTTGAATCGGTCCCGAAAAGCGGCCCGTCGCTCTGCGAATCTGTCCGGGCTCCCGAGTTCGCGGATGACGTCGTCCGTGCTGAGGCAGATCGGCCCGGGCACCGTTTCGTGGTAGTCCAGGTAGAAGCCGCGATTGTCGTCGCGGTACTCCGTAAGATCGGGTGCCAGGAAGATCATCGGCTTGTCGGTGAGCGAGAAGTCGAAGAACACCGAAGAGTAATCGGTGACGAGCACGTCCGCGGCAAGGTAGAGGTCCGCGATATCCGGATAGCGGGTCACGTCCAGCACCCGCTGGGACCCCTTGCGCTCCTCCGGCGCGCCAATGGAGTTGTAGTGGCCGCGGACCAAGACGACTGTGTCCTCCAGCCGACTCACCACGTCTGTGGGATCAAGGTAGAGCACCTTGCTGAAAACCGCCCCCACCCGGAAGTTGTCCCGCCACGTCGGCGCGTACAGCACCACCCGCGTGTGTTCGTCGAAGCCGAAGTGCTTGCGTGTCCGGCGGCGTACGGCATCCCGTCCGTCCGAAAGGAGGATGTCGTTGCGCGGGTACCCCACTTCCATCACCGGGCCGTCGTACCGAAAAGCACTGCGCAATGCGGTCGTGCAGAATTCGCTCTGGCTGAGCAGGAAATCCCAACCGTCTTTGGCGACCAGCAATTGTCGACGATGATGCCAGTTGAAGAAGTCGAGGTGCGGCCGGTCGTGGGCGATCCGCTTGAGCGGGCTGCCGTGCCATGTCTGGTAATAGAGTTGACCCTCTCGCTTGCGGAAGAAATAGGGCAAGGAGGCATTGACCACCAAGTAGCGGGCCCGTCCAAGGAGCTCGAACCACTCCGGTGACCACCGAACCACAGCACGAGCGCCTTCGGGCACCACGTTGGACCGGTCGACGACGCTGTAGACCAGGTCGAGACCGAGCTGCCGGGCGTGAAACTCAGCGCAGATAGCCCCGGGGTTGTCGCCTGTCCCCCGACCGGCGAATGTCTCGAAGAGGACTGTGTCGAGAAGGGAGGCCTGCTTCGCGGCTGGGTACACGTCGTCACGCAGCCGGCGTCGCAGAAGCGCTGGCCTGGCCCGTTGGTACTCGACCGGCACGATCCGCAGGTTGAGGGATGCGCCTCCCTTCACCAGTGGTGTGATCGACCACTCGTTCAGGTCCAGTTGGTAAGGCAGGCGCCGCCACAGTGATCTCGCCGTGGCGACGTCGACGTCGCCTCCGTCCGAGGTGCGGGCACGCACCCGGTAGGTGTCGGCCGGCAGCGAGGTCGCACCAAGTCCCCACTCGTCGGTGAGCAGTTCCAAGTCAACCTCAAACCGGTCTTTGTCGCGTCGTGCCGCGCTCCATTCGGTCTGGCTCCGAGGGCCAACGACCCGCAGGGACAGGGCACCTGGGACGGTAACGCTGCCTCTCAGCGTGACGCGAGCGGCGGCGCCAGCCACACTGTCGACCTCGACTTTGCGGATGGCGTGGCTATGCGGGACGGCAGGAGCTGGCCGCACAGCGAGCGCAAGCCCGCGATGGTCCCGCCAGGTGGGGGAGAACTTGGTCCCGTCGGACACCTGCGGCTCCAGGAGGCCGGCAGACCCGCCTGCGTTGCGGTCGTTGATCGGCCCTCGACGTTGGTGCCCGCCGATGGAAAGCTCGACCTCCAGGTCGAAGAAGACTGGCAGCGTCTCCGCAATCGGAAGTTGCCTAAGATCCACCTCGACCTCAAAGCCAGCGCCCGTGTGGTCCTCACTGGCTCGACCCGCCCATCGGTTGACGTTGAGCTCCGGCATCGGCTTGGTGGGCACCCGCACCTGCTCCCCGGTATCTCGCTCGGTCACCACCACTGTGATCGTGCTGGCACCCAACCGGTCGTCGAGATACTCGGCGAACGCAGCGCCTTCGAGGCGGAGCACCCGGTCGGCTACCCATTCCGACCTGATCAACTTGGTGAACAGCGTCATTTCGCTGACCGCAACCCGGGTCAGCTCGTCCGGGGCATCGGCCAGCGCGTCGATGAAGGGAAGCGAAATGTGCGGCCAACCATCCTCCAGCCTGAACGGGTACCCTCGCTGGTTGTCGAACGCGTACTCCAAGAACTCTTCGGTAGCGGGTCGCTCGTCGCGAGCGCATAACCACGCGATCAGCCGGTCCTCCACAGGCACGTACCGGAAGGTTGTCGGCGACATCATTTCGACGAGGGCGGAAAGCTCTGACCTCAGTGCTTCCCAGTAGCCGTTCTCGCGACACACGGCCGCTCTGACGAGGTCCGGGATGACGGAGTGCAGAATTTCGGCGAAGTACGTCTGCTGCCCTGCGTCGAAGCTGCGCTCGACAAGGGCCTCGCCAGCCTTCCTGAAGCCCCGGACCCGAGCGGCAACGCGCTTCTCGTCCTGCAGATCCCGCTGCAGGAGGGATCGATTGTCCTCTCGGAAGGACCATCGGTAGACCACCGCCGGGATCACGTCGATGGCGCGGGCACAAAGGAGGGACAAGACAATCAGAGAGGGATCGCCACGTTCGTCCTCGGTCTCGAAACGCAGCCCTTGTCCATCCCAGAAAGACCGGCGGAAGACACGTGCCCCGAGGAGCAGGTTTCCGAGAACCTCGGGACAGTCCTCGAGCCGCGTGTTGCTGAACCGGTTTCGGTTGGACCGGCGCGCCCATCCTGGCGTTCGGTACTTGCCCTTGACCTGAACGGCGACGGATCCCACTGCCAGATCCGAGCCGCTGTCGCGGAGGATGCGGATCAAGCGCGCGTAGCCGTCCGGAACCACCGCGTCGTCCGAGTCGCAGAAGGCAAGGTACTCGCCGTGTGCGTGCGCGACTCCGAGATTGCGTGCTGCGCCTACGCCCGTGTGTGGTTGCCCCACCACCCGAACGCGACGGTTCCCGGCAGCCAACCGGTCCGCCACCATGCGAGAGCCGTCCGTGGAGCCATCATCGACCAGAATCACCTCGATCTTGCGATGGTGCTGGCTGAGCAGCGTCTCCACAGTCCTCGAAAGCTGACGCCGCGAGTCGTAGAAGGGGACAACCACGCTGAGCAGGGGCTCATTCCGCAGTCGAAACGGTTCCCAGGCGTAGGCCTTGAACGTCTGCGCTGCACGTGTCTTCTTCAGCCGCCGCACGAACCGCCGTGCCACCTCACGCACCCCTTCCGCCAGTCGATCGGTCGATCAACCGGTACATTGTCGTGCCATTGACTCGGTGACGTAGATGTCCGTCAACCCATCGAAGTGTAGAGAGCGTCCGCTTTCGTCGGTGGCTCGCGTCCACCGTCCCAGCCGCTCGCGACGCTGGCGCGGGATCGAAGTTGGTCCTACTCTTGGTCCTCCCCGACCCGACAGGCGCGCTCGAGCAGCAGGGAGCCCACGACCAGCGCCACGCTACATCCGCCACCGACCAACGCACGCAGCGCGCGCTGGCGAGCCAAGTGTGCGTCGGTGAGCCCCAACCAACTCAGCGCGTACCCGAAGTAGCCACCTGCGACGAGGGCTCCAGCGAGCGCACAGGCTTTGCCGAGCGCCAAGCGGTTCACCGCCTGGTGCGGCTCGAGCCGGCTGTGGCGCCGATGGATCGAGCGGTAGGTCGACCAGGCGATCGCATAGATCAGCACTGCGGCGAAAAGCAGCGCCATCACCGGGAGCCAGCCGACGGTCGGCGGAGTCCCGTTCAGCTGGATCGCAAGCGGTCGCAGCGCCCAGCCGGTCACCAGTCCGACGAGCGTGAAGCCGATGAGCGAGCCGGCGCCGGTCGTGCCGACGTGGCCGGCAGGTTCCGGCGGCTCCTCATCGTCGGGACCTAGGCTCATTGGTAACTGAGGCGGAGGTCGTCGCGCAGCATGAACCTGGTCCGCCGTCTTGGCCAGCAGTTCCGCCACCGGACCCTGGCCGAGCAGCTCTGCGTCCGGCTCGAGGTCATGCCACGGAGCCACCACGAAGGCTCGCTCGTGCGCCTTCGGATGGGGCAGCACCAAGTCGTCGTCATTCGCGCGGCGGTCGCCGACCACGATCAAGTCGACGTCCAGGGTGCGCGGCGAGTTGCGCTGCCCACTGCGCTCCCGGCCGTAGGCATCCTCGATGGCCAGGGCGCGGTCGAGCAGCGTTCGCGCGGACAGGGTAGTCTCGGCGAGCACCACCGCGTTGAGGAAGTGCTTGGATCCCTCGGGCGCCTCCACCGGCTCCGTCTCGTAAATCGGCGAAACCGCTGTTACCCAAACCTCGGGGGTGTCGGCCAGCGCGTTGACCGCGCCTTGAAGGTTGTTGAAACGCTCGCCGAGGTTGGAGCCGATCGCGATCACGCACCGGCGTATTGGGCGCATCTCGCCGGTCAGGGTGTCCGTGTCGACAATGTTCGGATTGGGGGTCTCAGTCATGTCGGCTCCGGGTTATCGTCAGCGAGACGTCCGCGAAAGTCGCCTCGATGGGGGCGTCGGGCTTGTGCACGGTGACCTCCGTGAGATGGACTCGAGGATCGGCGAGGCAGATACGGGCCAGACGGTCGGCCAGCGCCTCGATCAGGTCGACAGGGTCCGACTCGACGGCCTTCTTCACCTTCGCCACGAGACTCCCGTAGTCCACGGTCTCCCGCAAGTCGTCCCTGCTCGCGGCAGACCGACTGTCAAGGAAAAGCACCACGTCCACCACGAATACCTGCCCGTCGCGGCGCTCGGCCTCGAACACGCCGTGGTGCCCGAAAGCCTCGATGCCGCGCACGGCCAGTCGGTCAAGGGGTGGCTCGCACTCAATCGTCGTCGTCATGTTGCGTCGACAGTACCGGGGAGGCGTGATGGATCCACAGCCGCCAACCGCTCAGTGTGCGGACGAACACGTTTGTGGCGACGGCTCTGGCACCCCCGAACGCGTCGGGGCCAGTCGTGTCGTCCCCGGTCAGCACGTTCTCCGTGCAAGTCACCGACGCCACGCCCTCCCACACGCTGACCTCGACGTCGGTGAGGAAGAACTGGATGTAGGGAGTGTTGGCCATGATCAGCGCCCAGGAACGGTTGATCGCGGAGGTGCCGCGCACGGGCAGTGCCCCCGGGTGCACGCAGAGCGTGTCCGGGTCATCGAGCCACAGATCCTGCATGCGGTCGAGGTCACCGCTCTCGAATGCCTCGTAGAATGCCGCATTCAGCCCCTCGACCTCGCGGCGCTCCACAGCCCGGTCAGGCACGCGCGATGCCGGCGAGCAGAGGCCCCGTCCCCCATGCCACGGCACGGCGTCCGGACGGGTCGCGCGTGATTCGAACTTGGGAGCACCAGCGCGTCACGACACCATGCTATCGCCGGACTCGGGCTGCCCTCACCCGGTCCGGGACACTTTTTCACAGGCTCTCCAGCACATCCTGGAGGACGAGGCCTTCACGCTCGAAGTCGAACGAGAAGTGCGAGTTGATCGCGCGACTGTCCCACTGTCCTTCTACACGTTCGATCTCCGGACGGCACCACAGCACATGCAGGCGATGCCCCATGACGGAGGCGATCAGGTACTCATTCTTGGCCATGTAGGACTCCGAGGACACCAGCACCACATGCTTCGGCTCTCCACAGAACATGAGATTGAACATCGCGCTGCCCGCATAACCTGCGATCACCTCTGCATCCCGGAACATGCGCGCCTGTTCGCGAAGGTCGAACTCCTCGGGAAACACCACCGTGAACCCGTTCTTCTCGAAGAAGCCCTCGAGTTCCGCTCCATTGCGACATGCGCGCCGCAAGCCTTCGAACGAACCAGGTTGCTGGTTCTCGCGCCTAGAACAGAAGATTCGACGAGGACGAGCCGGACCCCGAGTCTGCACGCTGAGCCTACGGCCGATACCAGACCACACGTTCTGAATATCCGGATGAACATAGCGCGGGTTGGCGAACATTGGCGTAGCCGCGAGCAGTGTAGCTACACGGACGGGTCCAGGCACGAACTCAATATCCTGTGGCGCGATCCCTCCCGCCTCGAACAGGGTCTTCTCGAAAGGGAGAAGATGGACACGGTTGGCGTTCACCGCCATCAACGCCTTGAGGTCGGGGAACTTCCGCTTCGCCTCCGGCCACGCCCAGAGACGACTCACTTGCTCCGTCAAGGCGTGCCCGAAGTGGCCGCGAAACTCCGAATCGAGATAGAAAAAGGGACCTTCGAGTTGTTGCGGGCGGGAGATGGTGGCAGTGGGAACCGCGAAGCGCTGACCAAGGTCCTCAGTGAAGCGGTTGCGGAGGCGCGCATTCTGGTTGTGTCGGTAGGTGTCAGGAAGCAAGAGATTATCTTTGACCACGATCTGACCTGGCGCGCAGAGCACGTCGACGTACTCGCGCAGCGAGAGAGCGGGAACGTTGAAGGTCTCTCGGAGCCCACCGCTGCGGTGGGAAGGGCTTTCGTGCACGACACATCTGGAACGAAACCGGACAGGCTCTTCAACTCGGAGGACCCGCCCCGCGGTGTCGCCACGAACCGCGAGCAGCGCGTTGGTCTCGGGCTCGTTGAGCTTCGCGTACGACGCACCCGACTTCACGACCAAGAGATGTTTTGCCTCGAGCGTCACCTTGTGTATCGCCCGAGCAAGGGCCAGTTCGTCCCGCGTAGCCTGTCCTGTGGGTGGGCCGTCCGCCTCACGCAGTTGGGTCAGCCGCAGAATGAGTTCCGCCGCGGTCTCCTGTTCGCGCTTGTGCACTGCGTCGTCACCAGCCCGGTATGCCCGGACCAAAAAGGTGCCGCCTCGGCGTAGATGGAGAAAGGTTCTCCGGAACAGGGCCTCGCGGCCGGGCCCGCGACGGGTGTCGTCGACAATCACATCGAATGGACCGCCGGCCGCCAGGGCGACGTGCGTGCTGGATTCTCCGTCCCGCACGTCTACTCGACAAGCCGAAAAGGCGCAGCCTGGCGCCTCGAGCATATCTGCCACGGGGCTGGGCCGGGAACCGACCAGCACCGCCACCCGATCCGTCTCCCGTCCGGAAAGTGATTTTTCAAGGGTCCTCAGGAACGCCTTGTCGGCCTTGGTCGGCTTCCACGCCACCTCGATCGCTCGGCGAGCGAGGTCGCCTGGGCGCGGCCTCCGCTGCGCTGTCCCGCCACCTGCAAGGGTGCTCCGCTTGAGACCCCGCGACAGCTGTCGGCGGAGACGACGGAGACGGCGCAACCGCCCGCTGAGACGGGCGCGCACTCGGCCATGCTGCATGGTCATGGGCTTCCTCAAGGCAACAAGGCGGTCAGCGTATGGCGTCGACGCGCCTGGCACCGACCGCCCAACGACGAGCCACTGTCACCGCGTCGAGAGACGCGCGGACGGAATGTGTGCGGATGCACCAGGCGCCGGCAGCTGCGGCGAGGGTCGTTGTGGCAGTGGTGGCGTCATCCCTGAGCCGCGGGGGGCGCAGGTTGCCGCTCCCATCGGCGAGGAGAGATCCGAGAAAGCGCTTGCGGCTCGTGGCTATCAGCAGTGGTTGGCCGAGGGCATGCAGCCTCTCCATCCCGGCCAGCACGTCCCAGTTCTGCTCGGCGGTCTTCGAGAACCCGATCCCCGGGTCAACCGCAATCCTGCCCGGTGCGATGTTGGCCTCCCGGGCAGCCTCGAGCCGCTCCGCGAGTTCGCTCAGTACGTCGTTGACCACGTCGGCGTACTCGGCGTGCTGCTGCATCGTCAGAGAGTGTGCCCGCCAGTGCATCAGCACGTACGGTGTTCGAAGCCGCGCCACAGTCCCAAGCATGTTCTCGTCGGCTCGGCCGCCGGAGACGTCATTGACGAGCACGGCACCACAGCGCACGGCCTCGTTGGCTACGGCGGCGCGCATGGTGTCAACCGACACCAGCGCGCCCTCGTCGGCGAGGGTTGAGACCACCGGGACGACCCGGTCGATCTCCTCCTGCTCCGTGGGACGCGTTGCCCCCGGTCGCGTGGACTCGCCCCCAACATCGACGAGATCCGCACCCTCTGCCACGAGCTGGCGACCGCGCCTCACCGCGGTAGTCGGGTCCAAGTAGCGGCCCCCGTCCGAGAACGAGTCGGGGGTCACATTCAACACTCCCATGACCAGGGGACGGTCTGGTTGGGGCAGCCCCTCGACGTATCGAGGCGGTCGTGCGTGCATGAATCCACCCTAGCGGTCGAAGATTCTTCGGGAGGCATCGAGCGGCTCGCTTGGCGGCGGCCCGTTGGCAATTGCCGGAACACGGTCCTGGACGCGACGGTGTCGACAAGTAGATCGGCGCGGGCACGTGGCGACTGGGCTTGGCGTCTGCCGCCGAGCGACCGCTGCCAGTGGAGCCGCGGCTGGGCTACAACCGCAGCCAACCAGTCGCGCTGCTGCCCGGTCCGTTGCCGGCCACGGTCCTCGCTCAAGAAGGTGGAGCGCCGGTTACGTGGTTGACTCAGACGGTCGCCAGCAGTCCTTGGCTGCTCAGGAGACCCCGAATCTCGGACCGGACATCTTCGTCGCTCTGTCGCCGCAGCGAGCGGAATCTCTCCCAGATGGGCGCCTCCACCAGCAGCGCGGGGTCGACCGCTCTGGATCGGCGCAGGATGTCGTCCGGAACGGTCTGCGGGTCGCTGACCACGAACTCCGCGACCAGCCGGTCGTAGTTGTCGGAGAGAACACGGGAAGCTGGGTCGGGGGTCATCAGCACCACGGTCCCGGTGGGGCGTGTGTCCATCTCCAAACAGATGAGGTCGGGCCGTAGTTCGCGGAAGGCGGAGACCATCTTGTAGACGTCGCCGGCCCAGGCGCCGCTCCTCGCCGCTCCTCGGCGGGTACGCCCCGCCTCCTCGACGGACCGCGGAAGCATATCGTCGATCACGATAACGCTGCCGGCATGGGTGTAGCGCTCCACGTTGATCACGTCACGCAAGGCGTACTCCGCCAGGTGCATGCCGTCGATGAAGGCCAGGTCGATTGTGGGCCGGTCGAAGTGCGCGAGTGGGTGTCGACGCGCGAAGAACTCGTCGCTCGTGGTCCGCACGAGATGTAGGTCGCAAAGGATCTCGTGATCGACGGTGAAGAAGGGATCCACCGCGATGGTCTTCGCGCGCGACATCGCAAGGCTCTTACCCTTGCGCACCCCGATCTCCAGATAGGTCTCTGGTCGCAGAAGCCGGTGGAGATGACTCAACAGCTGGTGACGCAGCACAGGACAGCCTTTCTGGAGGGACCCGACTCAGGACGTGACAGTATCAAGTGCCGAGATCCGAGCCCGTCAGGGAAGGACAAGGGTGGCGCGGACCAGGTTGTGGTCGGAAGGGATGACGCCCTCCACCCGGAGTGTCTTCATGCTGACGTGGGTCACCACCGACCACTCCTTCACCCGGGTTCTGTTCGAGGCGAATATCCAGTCGATGCCGTTTCCGACCTTGTACCGCGCGTCCTCGTAGGCGTAGGAGCGCACGTCCCGCTTGAACCCGTTGAAGGAGTTGATCCAGCCGCGCTTCATAACCTCGGCCCGCGGATTCTTGACCCCCGGCTCCCGGTACTGCTGGTTCAGCACGTCGCCATAGCCGTTCGACTTCATCTTCGGCAGATACGTGGCGGCGTACGTGTCGAACTTCGAGGTGTTGTAGTCGCCGACGGCGACCACAGGAAGCCCAGCTTTGAGCTTGTTCGTCTTTGCGATCGCCTCGTCCCACTGCGACCGCCGAGTTGCGGCGCTGTATGGGTCGAGATGCGTGTTCGTGAACAGGAACCGCTTGCCGGTCGCCTTCATCTCGAAGATGCCCCAGACCAGGTACCGCTCGTTCTTTCCCACGGTTTGCGTGGGGTACTTGT
>Ga0170475_100138209_pt1 | contig 13086 bp, 13 predicted proteins | sample Soicark_Litter_5_FD_111474 | JGI IMG/M metagenome (GOLD analysis project Ga0170475, IMG submission 111474) | Avena fatua rhizosphere microbial communities from Hopland, California, USA. Combined Assembly of 48 SPs | reverse complement strand
CACACTCGAGTCGTATCTGGCCGGACATCGTAGCGTTGCTTTGTCCGGCATGCTGATATCGGGCGTTTTGTTTGCCGGCGCCCTTGCGATTTACCGCTTTCTCATGCGCGTGGATCGCGAACCGGACATTAAAGAACAGGCCGGGGGCTTCGGCCCTTGGAACATCACTTAACTGGTCCGTGTCATGTAATCCGACACCGTCAGAACGATCAGGATCAAGAGCCAGAAGAAACCCGCTGCAACGTAAACCGTTGTGATTCCCGCGGTCTCCTTTACGTGCATAAAAAACAGAATGACCAGTGTGCCTTTTATCACCGCGATCGTCAGCGCGAGATAAACGTTGAATGCGCCGAGATCGACGTACGCCATTCCCGTCGTCGTGGCCGTTAGCACCATGAGGGCGGCATAGATAAGGTAGTACGTCTTTCGCGAAATCGAATGTTCGCTCATGCATGACCTCTCAGATGCTGACCAATCAGGTATAACAGCGGAAACAGGAAGATCCAAACGATATCGACGAAGTGCCAGTACAATCCGACGATTTCTACGGGCGTGTAGTATTCCGCCGAGAATATTCCAGTGGAGTTCTTACGAATCAGCCAAGTCAACAGCCCGACGCCGATTATCATATGCACCGCGTGCATGCCGGTCATTAAGAAGTAGAAGCAAAATAGCATCTGCATGTGCCCTGCCTCGGGTCCTGTGAGACGGAAATCGAGGCCAGGCACGACATGCTCGACGTATTTCTCGTGATACTCCACTCCCTTGATGAAGAGAAAGACCAGCCCGAGTCCAATCGTTGCCAGCAGGAACATCTTCGTGGAATGCTGCTGGCCGAGCCGCGACGATAAAACAGCCAAAGCCATGGTGAGACTGCTGGTGATCAGCACAACCGTGTTCACCGTGCCTAGCGTCACATCCATGTATTGGCTCGCAATCGCGAATGCGTTCGGGTACGCCGATCGGTAGATCGTGTACCCCAGAAACATTCCGCCGAAGAACATGATCTCCGTAAGGAGAAACACCCACATGCCGAGTGTGGAAGCGTCCCGCTGCTGCTCGAGTCCGTCGAATTGATGAGCGAGCACAGTGCTGCTAGACAATGGTCTTCTCCTCGTCGGAGTAATGGTAAGTCTCTTCAGTCACTATGGGTGTCCTGATGAAATTCTCGGTTGGCGGCGGTGAACTCGTTTGCCATTCGAGTCCTACGGCTCCCCACGGATTCGGCCCTGCGATCGCGCCGTACCGCATCGACCACAACATGTAAATCATGGGGATAAGATAACCAAGCGCAAGAATGGACGCCCCCGCGGTGGACATAACATTGAGCACTTGAAACTCGGGCGGGTATGCGTGATACCTGCGAGGCATTCCCATATAGCCGAGAATGAATTGCGGAAAGAATGTCAGATTGAAGCCCGCAAAAACAAGCAGCGCGGCGAACTTCGCCCAACCTTCGGGATACATCCGGCCCGTCATTTTTGGCCACCAGAAGTGTATTCCGCCCATATACGCCATCACCATGCCGCCCACCATGATGTAGTGGAAGTGCGCAATGATGAAGTATGTATCGTGCACGTGCACGTCGAAGCCGAGCGCCGCAACGAACAGCCCCGTCAACCCGCCCATCGTAAAGAGTCCGATGAAGCCGAAGGCATATAACATCGGCGTTGCATACGAGATCGATCCTTTGTAAAGCGTCGCCGTCCAGTTGAATACTTTGATCGCTGACGGAATCGCCACTAGATAGCTCAACAGCGAAAAGACCATGCCGGCGTAAACCGACTGCCCGCTGACGAACAGATGATGCCCCCAGACGAGAAACCCCAATACAGCGATCGCGAGGCTCGCGGCCGCTACGAATCCGTAGCCAAATACCCGTTTGCGAGAGAAACAGGTGATCAACTCGCTCACCACCCCCATGCCCGGCAGAATCATAATGTAAACGGCCGGGTGGGAATAGAACCAGAACAGATGCTGAAACAGCACGGGATCGCCGCCGATGTGGGGATCGAAAATACCGACATGCGCGATCCGTTCGAAGCCGAGCAGAACAAGCGTGATGGCGAGAACCGGCGTTCCCAGGACCTGAATCAAGCTGGTTGCGTAATGCGACCAGACAAACAGCGGCAGGCGCCCCCACGTCAGGCCCGGCGCCCGCATCTTATGGATGGTGACGATGAAATTCAATCCCGTGAGAATCGACGAGAACCCGGCGACGAATACGCCGGTCGCAGCCAACATCACATAACTGTTGGAGTAGGTGCTGCTGTACGGCGTGTAGAAGGTCCAGCCTGTATCCACGCCTCCGGAGACAATGGCCCACAACGCCAAGACGGCTCCGGCAATTAACAGGTACCAACTGAGCAGGTTCACTTTCGGGAATGCCAGGTCGCGCGCGCCGATCATCAGAGGAATGAGAAAATTTCCCAGTGTTGCCGGAACGGATGGCACCAGGAACAGAAACACCATCACAATACCGTGCATGCTGAACAGCTTGTTGTACGTCTCCGCGGAAACAAGGTCCCCCTGCGGAGTGAGAAGCTCCAACCGTATCATCACCGCGAACGCGCCGCCGATAAAGAAAAACAACGTGATCGAAATCAGATACAGAATTGCGATCCGCTTGTGGTCCTTTGTCAGCAGCCAGGAAGCGATCGTATTGCCGTCGCCGAGATAACTGCGGCGTGCTGCTGATGCCGGCGGCTCGACTAATGGGGTGCTCATCGGACTTGACCTTTCTGCCCGGGCAGCTTACTTAAGGATTCCTGCATTGTGGGTTTATACGTCGTTCCCCCTGTCGCGGGTTTGGAAAGAGAACGAATGTATGCGATGAGTTGCAACAATCCTTCCTCGTTGATCTGACCCTGGAATGTGGGCATAAGCTGCTCGAAACCCGCGACCGTCTTCGCCCTCGGGTTCAGGATGGATTCACGAACGTAGGCTTCGTCGGCGGTCACCTGCGTGCCGTCCGTTAGCTTCACGGGGTTTCCAAACACTCCGCGAAGATTCGGGCAGCGTCCCTGAGTATCCAGCAAGTGGCATGTACTGCAACCATACTGCTGAAAGAGCTTCTCGCCTCTGGACGCCATCGAGCCCTCCCCGCCCGGACCGCTCAACCAGGCTTCAAACGCCGCGGGTTCCATCGCATAATCCAGCCGATCATGCCCGAGTGCTGATTACCGCAGTACTCCGCGCAGAACAAGTGATACTGTCCGGCTTTGTTCGCGGTAAACCACATATATTCGTAACGCCCCGGCACAACGTCATGCTTGATGCGGAACGCCGGTATGTAGAAACTGTGGATCACATCCTCTGTTGCCATGATGAGTTTTACAGGACGGCCCACCGGAATGTGAAGTTCGTTGATCTCGCGCTGGCCTTCCGGATGCTGCAGCTTCCACATCCATTGCTTCCCCGTGACATACACTTCCATGGCGCCTTCGGGGGGAGTGGAGTTATCGAAATACACCTGTGCTCCCCAGGCGAAAATCACCATCGAGATCCCAAGAGGGATTACGCTCCAGATTGTCTCCAGGGTGTATGAGCCTTCGATCGGCTTGGGCACCTCCAGCGGGTGACGCCGCCGGAAGCGGATCGCAAATACGGCCACCGCGAGAAATATTCCGATGGTAAATACCGCGCTCACGGCTAGCAGGAAGAAATAGAGGTGGTCCACCTCACTCGCCATCGTGGAGGCGGCTTCGGGAAAGAGAGGGAGATACCCTAGCATTGTTTCCTCCGGCTGAGCAGAACAATGCCTGTGATCATCGCGAATACAGTGAGCGTACCTGCGATCCGCACGATACGCGTGATTAATAGCCCGTACTTGCCGGTGGACGGATCATAGTGAAAGCAAAAGAGCAGGATCCTGTCCACGGGGTTGCCGATCTTTCGCTCGCTCGCCTCGATGATACCCAGGCGGAGATCTCTAGGCGGATACTCAACGCCATAGAAGTATCGTGACAATTTTCCTTCGGGGGTCAGCACCATGATGCCGCTGGCATGCACGAACTGATCGGTCTTGGGATCGTACCTGTAACGAAACCCCGCTGCCGACGCGAGGCGTTCAATCGAATCCTGGTCTGCCGTCAGAAAATGCCATCCGGCGGCGCCGGACGGTCTGCGGTATTTCTCCAGATAGTTGGCTTTTTTCGCGAAAGCCAACGCCGGAGTCTCCCGCGGATCGAAGCTGATAGTGACGATCTCAAAATCCTTGGCCGGGTCCAACGAAATGGTGCGGAAGGCGCGCAGCATCCCGTTCAGCACCATGTCACAAAGCATCGGGCACTTGTAATAGACAAACGACAACACAACGGGCCGCTTTTCAAAGTACTCGCCGAGCTTTACCTGAGCGCCCGATTCATCGCGTACATCGACGTCGAGTGGAATCGAAGCGTTCAGCTTTTGATCGATGCCGATGTTCCGTAGTTGCGGCGGCAATTCCGATTCCGCGAGTACTGCAGCGGAACAGCAAAGCAGCAAGAGCAGAGGCCGGGTCACTTTTTTGCTCCCTGTTGCTGCGGCGCCTGCGGCAATCCGCGCTCGAGAACCAAGTCCATGGCGCGATCGATCGGCAGGCGAACAACACCGGCGTTCCGGTCGATCCAGCCATAGGTCTGCACCTGTTTGCCCTCCCACAATCGAAAATTCCTCAGCTCGGTGGGCGGGCTGACCTGCAACCGGGGCTCGGGTGGGACTTGGTGCGCCGACGCGAAGGGCGATAAAGGCCCGCCTCGATCGTTATGATCCCTGAGATAGACCCATAGTCCAGCGAGCGCGAAATGAACTACGACACCCATGATTACCAGCCCGACAGCGAACCATACGATCGCGCGCACACTGAGGTCGCTGGTCTCATGGGCGTGAACGGGTGTGTCGTGTGTCGCGGGGCCTTTTGGCATATCAATCTCCCGCCGTCCGTAATGCTGTCTCCTGCAGCCACGGCCCGCGCGCTAGCTGCCAAATGAAGACCGCGAGCCATACTCCGCCAACTCCCACCAAAGTGGCGGCGTCGAGCCAATGGATATGCACGGAACGCCAGTGGGCCGGTTGCACATTCCAATACAGATCGACAAAGCGCATCACAATCATGCCCACCGCAATGGCTCCAAGCATCTGCGTTCTGCGCTTTACATACCGGCTTAGCAGTAGAAGGAACGGGACGGCAAAATGGAACACGACAAGCGCCAGCGCGACCCATTGCCAGCCGCCGCCCAACCGGTGTACAAACCACGGATTCTCATCCGGCAGATTGCCGGACCAGATGATCAGGAATTGGGAAAAAGACGTGTACGCCCACAGGATCACAAATGTGAGCATGAGATTGCCCAAGTCGAGCATTCGCGTGGGTCGCGCAACGTGCGCGATGACACCCTCATCCGCAATCCACATCAGAAAAATAATACCGAGAGCCAGCGCGGAGAGTAACTGTCCCACGATAAAGATCAGTCCGAACATGGTGGAGAACCATTCCGGCTCCAACGACATCACCCAATCGATGAAGGCGAATGTAACGACAAACCCGTGCACCACCAAACCCGGACCGCTTATCTTCTGCAGCCGGCGTGTGATCGGCTCCGTGCCCCGATTGAGAAGCACCATGTAAAGGAGCCACACAGCGAAATAAATCGCGGCCCGGATCAGGAAGCCAGGCGTATTGAGATACGGCGCCTTGAACTGCAGGATGTGACTCTTCGCTACCTCATCCGGGTGACTCCATATATAGAGATGAGGAATGCCGATCAGCACAGGAATCAGCAGCAAGAGCATGAGCGGGATCGTTCGTGAGCCGGATTCAAATAAACGGCGCGTTAGAAAGCCCCAATTGCCTCCTGTCATATGAAAGATCATCAGCAGCGAAATGCACCCAAGCGCAATCCCGAGCCAGAGCAGGTAGCTGACAAGATAGGACCGGTAAAACTGGCCGGGATCGAACATCCATCCCACGGCTGAGAGAATCAGACCCACCACACCCGTCCCTATCGCGATATTGCGAACGCGATACAGCCGGTCCTTCATTGCTTCTCCTCCTCAAGGCTGGATCGTTTATCCGGGGGCACATCGTTTACAGTTGCGGAGCGGCTCACCTGCAGCACCCGAATATAAGCCGCAATCGCCCAGCGGTCACGAGGAGCTACACGCACGGCGTAGCTATGCATCGCGCCGAATCCGTTTGTGATTACATCGAAGTAGTGGCCGAGCGGCTGAGTGCGTACGCGTTCGCTGGTATATAACGGAGGATGGCTGAAGCCGCGCTGCACGATCATTCCATTGCCTTCGCCGGTTTGCCCGTGGCAAGGCGTGCAGTAAATGGTGAACCGCTCACGCCCGCGATCGAGAACATCCCGCGTCAGCGGAAATGGAAGGGTATCCACGAACTGATCGCCGCGTTTTCCGGTATAGAATACGGCGTCGCTGTTCAACTGGCCGCGCGCCACGGTCCCCTCGATATATGGCCTCGCAGATCGTCCATCCGCAAAAAACGTGCTCTCTTGCAGAGGGTCGTAGCGGGGCTGATCGTGCATGTCCTGGCGGCAGGCGGATAACGCGGCGCAGAACGGCAGCAGGATGAGCGCTCGCTTATGCCGTGACATCGCTCACCTCAACACTGCCTTGCCGTTGAAGAAACGCGCGTGTGGCTGTCAAATCGAACAACGGGTCCCTGGCTTCGATGCACAAGAAAAACCGGTCCTGCGATGCGCGTACAAATCCAGGAACGTTGAATGCGGGATGATACGGCATTGGCAGCTTGTTCAATGCGAGCATGCCGAATACCGCCGATAGCGCCGCACACAGCACAGTGGTCTCAAACGTAACGGGAATATATGCCGGCCAACTGTGGACAGGACGGCCGCCAACGTTGTGAGCGTAAGAAATCACGGTCATGTAATACTGAAGTCCGTATCCACCGATACACCCGAAAATCCCCCCGGCCAGGACGATTTTCGCAACCGCGGTTCGCTTCACTCCGATTATCTCGGCGAGTCCGTGGACAGGCATTGGCGTGTAGGTCTCGATGCGCTTATAGCCCGCTTCAACCGCACTGCGGGCGGCATCCAGAAGCTCTTCGGCCGTCTCAAACTCCGCCATTACGCCGTAGATCACCTGGTCAGTCATGGGGTCAGTCATGGGAACTCCCCACAGGCGTCCGAATCCGGTGATGCACTAACTCGCGCACCTCGAATATTGAGATCATCGGCAACACACGCACGAACAGGAACAGACAAGCGAGAAAGAATCCGATGGTGCCGATGAAGGTGGTCCAATCCCAAACGGTCGGCCAGTACATGTCCCACGAGGAGGGCAGAAAGTCGCGATGCAAGCTGGTGATGACGATGACGAAGCGCTCCAGCCACATACCGACATTCACCACCATCGCCACAACCCACAGCACGAATACATTATTCCGAACCCGATAGGACCAAAGCGACTGCGGGATAACGATATTGCACGCAATCAGAGCCCAGTAGAACGGCCAGTAAGGGCCCGTCATCCGGTTCTTCATCATGAATCCCTCGTAGGTATTGGCGCTATACCAGGCCATGAACGTCTCCATCGCATAGCCATAAGCCACGATCAACCCTGTGGCAAGCATCACCTTGCCCATGGCGTGCAAGTGCCGCGCGGTAATGAAATCGTAAAGGTGGTAATAACGCCGGAGCGGGATCATCAGCGAGAGAACCATGGCGAAGCCCGAGTAGATTGCGCCCGCCACGAAGTAAGGCGGGAAGATGGTGGTGTGCCAACCGGGCAGGATCGCGATCGAGAAGTCGAAGCTGACGACCGTGTGTACCGAGACGACCAGCGGGGTCGCTAAGCCCGCCAACAGCAGATAGGCCATCTCGTATCGCGCCCAATGATGAGTCGATCCACGCCAACCGAGCGCCAGCACGCCATAAATAATCTTCTGGGCCCTATTCTTCGCGCGATCGCGCAAGGATGCAACGTCCGGAATCAGGCCGACGTACCAGAACACCAGCGACACCGTGAGATACGTGCTCACGGCGAAGACGTCCCAGATCAGGGGACTCCTTGGCTGCGGCCACAAGTACATCGTGTTGGGATACGGAAGAAGCCAATAGAAGAGCCAGGGCCGGCCAAGGTGAAGGATCGGAAACATTCCGGCGCAGGCGACGGCAAACAATGTCATCGCCTCGGCAAAACGGTTGATGGAGGTTCGCCAGTCCTGCTTGAGCAGTAGCAGAATCGCCGAGATCAAAGTGCCGGCGTGCCCGATTCCAATCCACCAAACGAAGTTGACGATTGCGAGCCCCCAGGCAATAGGCACGTTGACGCCCCAGATCCCGATGCCGCGGAGGAACAAATATCCGATGGCTGTGAACAGCGCCATCGTGATCAGGAAGCTTACGGCGAATCCGAACACCCAGCCGAATCGGATCTTGCCCGTTAAAACAATCTCGCCGATATCCTTTGTCGCTGTCGTGTAAGTTTGTTCTGGAGCGAGGACGATCTCTTCATCGGTCACGACTGTTCGCCTCCAAGTTCCGGATTAGGATTTGTCACCCTCGCCAGATATGTTGTTCGTGGGCGAGTATTCAAGTCCGCAAGCACGCCATAGTTGCGAGGCTGGGCTTTAATCTTCGAAACCCGGCTATTCGGATCGTTGATGTTACCGAAAACGATTGCCTTGCCCGGACACACCTGCTCGCATGCGGTCTGAAATTCCCCGTCGTTGGCGAGCCGTCCTTCCTTGTCGGCCTCGATCTTCACCTCCTGGATTCGCTGAACACAATACGTGCACTTTTCCATTACTCCCCGGCTTCGTACCGTAACGTCTGGGTTTCTCATTCCGTACAGGCTCTTGCTGTACCAGTCCGAGTAAAGGAAGAAGTTGAAGCGCCGGACCTTATAAGGACAGTTGTTCGAGCAGTAGCGCGTGCCCACGCAGCGGTTATAGACCATTTCGTTCAGGCCTTCATCGCTGTGCACCGTAGCCGCAACGGGGCAGACGACTTCGCAAGGCGCCTTCTCGCAGTGCTGGCAAAGCATCGGCTGATAGTAGATGCGGGGTTGGCTTACATTACCTTCGAAGTACCGGTCAATGCGTATCCAGTGCATCTCGCGAGCGTTCAGAACCTCTTTTTTTCCAACCACCGGGATGTTGTTTTCGGCCTGGCATGCGACCACACATGCATTACAGCCGACGCATGCATTGTGATCGATGGCCATGCCCCACGCGTACGTCGTCCTTTGAAACTCGGGATAAAGCGTGAGAGCAGGTGGAGGCGGCGGCTCTTCGTGAATCGCGAACTGGGGATCTTTGTGGAATTCTTCAATTGCGGCGGTCCGGACGATCGGCCTGCCTTCCATGCTGTGGTGATCCTGTGTACTTGCGAGTGCGTACCGCCGTCCGGTTTTCTTAATCTCCAGCCCTAACCCGCCCCACGGCTGATCGGAAGTGCGGAATGCGTACGCATCGAAGCCAGTCCCAGTGGCGATCTGTCCCCCTTTCCGGCGGCCATAGCCGAAATGGACGAGGACGGAATCGTCTGCGTGACCAGGTACTACCCATACAGGCGCCGCAATCGACCGCTCGCGATAATGCAGCTCCACGACATCATCATTCTTCAGACCCAAGCGTTGAGCCGTCCGCGGACTCATGAGCGCCGCGTTGTCCCATGTAAGCTTTGTCAACGGTCGTGGCAACTCCTGAAGCCAAGCGTTATTCGCAAAACGGCCATCCCAAATCGACGGGTCCGGACGAAACACGAGTTCCAGTCCCGATTCCGGCCGGTTCGCAGCGGGTATCTGCGGAGGTGTGACCGTCACCGTTGACGGCTTGACCTGATTTGCGACTACGCCATCGTGCAAGGCAGTGCGCCACTGGGCTTCGAAGTCACCTGTAATCCGCGTCTCCCAGTACTCGCGCAGAATATCGTACGAGCTTCGGTCCGGCCTGTCCGTTAAAGACGCCAGAAATTCATGCGCAGTGTGGCCATCGTAGAGCGGCTCGATGAGCGGCTGAATCAGGCTTGTTGTGCCGTCCACAGCACGCGCATCGCTCCATGATTCCAAATAGTGCGCCGCCGGAACATGCCAGTGAGAGTACTCGGAGGTCTCGTCCTGATAGAGTCCCAACCGAGCGCTGTTCTTGATGTTCTTCAGCGCATCGCGAAATCCCATATCGGATGGGGCATCGAAGACTGGATTGCCACCGAGGATCAGCAGAGTCTGTACGTTGCCCGCTTTCATCTCGTTAACGAGAGACCACAAGGACTCTATTGTGCCCGACCCACCGGGGCGCACCGGCTGGGTGTAAGAGACAGTTTGCCCCACATTGCCTAAAGCGACATTGATTGCGTGCGCTGCCGCCTGAACAGAAGCGGGCATGTGATGCCCGGCGATGACAAGACTTCTGCCGCGATGCGCCTGCAGATCACGTGCGATTGCCGATAGAGCACGATCCGCTCCGGCCGGCAGGTTGGACGGGGCTCCTCCTCCACTTACGGCTTGGGACAAAGCGGATGCGAAACCGGGAATATCGACTGCGCGCATGGCAATGCGGTGATCGGCGCAGCCCCCAGTCGAAGATGGCGAAGGCTCCACAACGTACAGTCTGTTCATCCCATCCGAGGCGCTGGCCAGACGCCGGCGATCCGTGAACTCACGCGCATGGCGCACGCTCGCCGGTCCGGACGCGAGAAAATCCGCATCCAGCGAGACGATAACGTCTGCCTTGGAGAGGTCATATAGAACCTCGACCGGCTGGCCGAAAGCTGTCGCCCGCTCCCCGAGTTCGGTTGGGTCGTAGACGTTCCACCGCATTTCGGGAAACTGCTTCTGCAACTCAGATAGCTGCCAGATCAGCGCTGGTGAGCTTACCGGCTCAGACAGAATTCGCAGACCCCTGCCCCGATCGGCGATGTGCTGCTCGCGAATCAACGCCATCGCGGATAGAAACTTCACCCAGGCGCTGATTTGCCCGTTATAGATAACCGTATGGGAGCGGTCGGGATCGTATAAGCCGAGCAAGGATGCCTGCGCGAACACGTCGGTTGCGCCCATGCTCATCGGATGCTGCGGATTTCCTTCGATCTTCGTTGGCCGGCCAAGATGGCTCTCCACCAGAACGCCCTTTGCATAGCCGCTCATCGGCATCGCCGTAGCAAAGAATAACGATTTGCCAGGAGTGAACTGTTCCGGTTGCCTTACGTACGGCACGATCGTTTCGGTGGGTTGACGGGTACATGCGGTCAATCCAGCCAGAGCAAACGATGCCGACATCAGCCGCAATACTTCACGCCGGTTCACCGGCTTCAGCCACTCCTCGGATCGAGAAGGAAACTCGTCTTCTACGAATCGCTCAAATGCCGGGGTGCCTTCCAGATGATCGACGCTTTTCCAAAACCTCGGCATTTCTCTCCTTAGCGATGGCAGGTATAGCAGTCCTCTAACTTCCGGACCTTGTATTCCGCAACAAGTTTTTTACCCAGTGACTCCTGATCGGGCGGAGGCTGATAGTCCATCTGGAATACCGCGCTCTTTGGCCGGATGAAGCGCTCCGGATTGCGATGGCAATCGAGGCACCAGCCCATGTGCAGTGAGTTGACTTTCCACACTAGCGGCATCAGGTCGACGCGCCCGTGGCAGGTTTGGCAGCCTATGCCTTTGTTGATGTGAATACTGTGATTGAAGTAGACGAATCCCGGAAGATCGTGAACGCGGGTCCAATGGATGGATTGGTTTTCACGGAAGCTTGCCCGAACCGGTTCCAACATCGGACTGTCGGACCAGATCTGGCTGTGGCAGGTGATGCAGGTCTCGGTCGGCGGCATGCCTGCGAACGCGCTGGTCTCCACCGATGTATGGCAATACCGGCAATCCAAACCTAGACCGCTGACGTGATGTTTGTGGCTGAAAGGAACGGGCTGATCGCGAGGCATTTCCACGCGGGTCATATAGGAAGACAGGTTGATCTCTGTCACTCCCCAAACCAAGCCAACCAGCAGAAGCACGGCGAGAGCGATACTCGCTCGGGCGATCGTATTCGATCTTGGATGAAAGAGTTGAGCCATTCGTCAAGTGGCCCTGCAATACCCCCTTGCACTCGCCCGGTGAGTACGAGAGATAAATACGATTGAGCTGACATTCCTCAAAAAAGTGCGGCGGACCGCCGCGAGGTGGGATACAGCTATACCCGTACACGCTCTATCGAAGAAAACTGTTATTGCTTCCGACCGGCTTTTTACAACGCTGGCGAATTTGTTTTCGTCTTCGACACGCGACAACTGCATCTTCGATTCACCAACAATCGATTTGTCCGAGCGCACATTGGATGATAGCGGCGCGCATATTGTTTCACCGCGTATTTATAATTGTTTTACAAAACTTCTCTTACCTTGTCTTTGACAACCGTTTTGATAATCTCCCATCCTTTGTCCTGGCCTCGCACGATCGCTTCGGCAAACCGCAGCGCCTGTTCCGCCGAGATATTGCCCGGCAACGGAGGTTCGCTCGCATCGACCACCGCTTGGACGACGGCCGGCCCCGGATATTCCAAAGCTTGCCGCAAGACGACTGACGCATCTTCAGCATCTTCGATGGTGAATCCGGCAGCGCCACAGGCTTTCGCGACGGCTTCGAAATCAATCGGCTGCAGATCGACACCGAATTCCGGGTTGCCTTCGAAAACCATCTGCTCCCATTTGATCTGCCCGAGAGTGTTGTTTTTTAAAACAACGACTTTGACAGGTAACTTATATTTAACGAGGGTCGCAAGTTCTCCCATCAGCATGGTGAGCCCACCGTCGCCAACCACACAAACGACCTGGCGGTTTGGGTACGCGACTGCCGCCCCGATACTGTAGGGCAGCCCGTTTGCCATAGTCGCCAGCGTGCCCGACAAGGAAAATTGCATGCCTTCGCGAATCTGGATATAGCGGGCAGTCCAAGTGGCGATCGTGCCGCTGTCGGCCGAGACAATTGCGTCATCGGCTAGCAACTTGTTAAGTTCGTAGGTAACGACCTGCGGCTTCATGGGATGGTCCCGGCGCGTGCCGCGTTCCTCCATCAGTTTGTTCCACGCCTCCATGCGCTTCTGCGCTTTCTCGAGAAAGCTTCTGT
>Ga0170475_115062611_pt1 | contig 13087 bp, 2 predicted proteins | sample Soicark_Litter_5_FD_111474 | JGI IMG/M metagenome (GOLD analysis project Ga0170475, IMG submission 111474) | Avena fatua rhizosphere microbial communities from Hopland, California, USA. Combined Assembly of 48 SPs | reverse complement strand
GCTCTGTACCCTTTAATTTTTTACTGAAAAATAGAGATAGGTTTCAATTCCATTTTTCTGTGTGACCAAACTGTTTACATTTTGCAAGAAAATGTAGTCGGAGTAATTTTAGTTGAAACTAAATGAAGTACTAATTGATATTCAACAACCATCTCTCACTCTATTACAAACTCGTTTCTCATCGTAAATGTCAAATAATTAAAAGCTACTAGCAATCTATATTCTCTGTAATAAAAGCGGACTAATAGAATATACAGTATAAACAATTGAATCAGAGTCACTGCAGCCGCCAGTAGAAAAAGAACAGAAAAGAAAAGTATCACAATTCAAGCAAATCATTCTCACTATATGCACACTATGCAGTGGGTCACACCGGTTGTGGAATTTGCAGGAAAATGTTACAGCAGTTCGGATAATAAACAATATCTAATACAATAACTCTTGTATTAACTTTAATTCACATTTTAAATTATACGTTCATTGATTTTAATTGCTTACTCCAGCCAGTGATTTTGTATGATTAAAGTTTCATTAATGTACCGAATATTTCAGCTGCATTTTGCTTCAAAAACATATTTCATTTACAGGGGTACAATTTTCTGATTTGTTAATCTATTTGTTAAAATTCCGAACGAATTGTTAACGGTTAAATCTTACTGTAAAGTTTCAACATGTATCAGTAATGCCATAAAACAATTTATTATTAAACAGTTTTCCTACAGGTTATCTCGCTTCAATATGCTGATCGTCTTAACTTTCACCTCATCGTGAGAAATATAATTGACACTACCAATATCTTGATATTATAATTATTGTTTTAAACCAGTTAAATAAAATTGAAAATCTAAGGGAGGCTCAGTAAAAGAAAATCTCAGCAATAGTTACACTCGACTGGTTTTTATAAGCTAATGTAGTGATATATTTTGTCAAATGACATTCCTCTACTAAATATTCCAAGCCTATTAACTACATTGATACACTGAATATCTTATCATACATTTCATATCTAGAAGAATAATATACCGGTTGCCAAGCAGCGGCAGCAGATACACTATTTCTTATCGATACTGTCGAAAAGAAACCGAAACATTATCCAATGAAGGCAGGCTTGGGCTCAATGGTGTGGCACCGGTAGGGAACGTTACTTATTGAGGAAGTCAATGGCGGCGCGAATGCATCTCCCGGTCGCCGTATCGATGGCCGCGACGCTGATCTCCGTGCTCCCGAAGGTCATTCTCAGCTGAATGTCCCTCGTCCCGCTTCCCTTTCCCTGTCGTTCTGCTCCCTCCACCGTCATATCCTCGGTCAGCTCCAAGCAGAGAGTCCCGATAGGCTTCACGCCGTGGTCCGTCGTGAACTGGACGCGGCGGCTCTCTGAGGCGTAGATATGGATGTTAGACGTGAGGATGCCGGCCCCGGCGTCGACGACAGAGTAGTGACGAGTAACGGACTCCCCGACAGAGACCGGCTGGTTGGTGAGGACGAGAGCGTCGAAGACGTCGCGGCACCACTCGGTCCCGTCGCGGACGACGAGCTTGGACTTCGGATGCTGACCGCGGACGAAGCGAGATTGGATGGCGACTCCATAGGTGAGACGGGACTTGCGGAGAGTTATGATATGAGGGTCACATCCATAGCTTACGGCCCCCTTCAGTATGGCTAAACTGACGTCATAAGGTATAAGAATCTTCAGTCGATGACCAAACTGTTTTCTCATTGCCATCTGCAACATGAGCGACTCGGAGAAACCACCGACGAGAAACAGGAACTTTATTTCTGTTACACTTGGGTTGCAGAGGACTTGTTCCACGGTAGACGTTATTTGCTTGAGAGTTGGTTGGAAGAGTTGTTCCATGGACTCGGGCAGCAGACGCAACATACCTTGCCTTGACCAACGGATGAACTTGTTACCGTACTTGTGTATGGCAGAGTCTACGCTGAAATTTCTGAACTTCTGATGATAGTCGGTGAAGGAGAAGGGGAGGGAGACATTGAGGGGTTTGGGTCGGTACGGGTCTGCCGCTCTCTTCCTCGACTCAAAGGCCATCATCAGGTCGACCCAGCCAGCCGGTCTTCTTAGCTTGAACAAGTCGATGAAGTCACCGCCAAAAATGTCGACTAGCAACTTTTCAAATTCTTGATCCACTCCTATAGACCCATAAGGTCCCCCTGTAGCCTTGTACACCTCGACTAGAGTCCCATCAGTCGATTGTATCTCGTGTACCGTTATGTCCACGGTACCACCGCCACAGTCCACGACCATGTACCGGGTACCGACGACGTTGACTTCTTGCCCGACGGTTGTATCAGCATAGATCTGTGATGACTGGTCTAAGACAGGCGGCTGTAGACCGACTGAGAGGTTGAGAGATAGATTACCCAAGCGGCTCCAGTCCGCTGGTTTCGGTGCGCCCACTGTTCTCGGCTCACTGTGTCTCCGGCTTCTATCCGGTGTCACACTGCGTACCGGTGTGATGCTTCGTCTCCCTGGCGTGGCGCTACGTCGCCCGGGCGTCACGCTTCGCCTCGACCTCAGGTAGGACACGGGTGGCGGTGACTCGGGGATGAGCTCCTGGAACTTCTCCCGTCGGACGGAGATCGACGCGGCCTCGGGCTCCAGAGCGATCAACAGCTGGGTGGGGTTCTCTGGGGAGGCGATGCCGGCCTGATAGGCAGCCTTCCTCATGAACTGTTTGGCGGGACTCTTCCAGATTGCCGGCACTGTAAGAATCCACTGGATGTCATCATTTATGAGGGTAGTGGAGGACTGCTCGCTCAGCTCCAGCAGGGCGTGGTCCTTAAAGAACCTCAGGGCGTACGAGAAGATGAGGAGGGCCGACCAGCGCTGTCCATTGCTCGCTGTGATCTCTGTGTCCGCGTTCAAGTCTTGATTTGTGTGAAGAGCCATTTTGAACTTCTCGAAGTACATCCACTTCTTGGCCTCCCCGGGACTCAGATCATGAAAGTAGTCCCTCGCCGTAAATCCAAACGAATGAAACTGTCCTTCAGGAGTGAGCAACAGCGACGAGAGGGTTTTGTAATCGATTGCTCCTGGATCTCCTCCCTCCCACTGCCGCATTATGTTGATGCTCTCGCTAGTGTCGCGCGTGAAGCGGAAAGCGTAACCGCTGAAGGTCGTCCTGAAGTCGATGGCGACGACCACGAAGTGCTGGCTGGTCGGCTTGTGGTCGTCGAAGTCTATCGGCGGCTGAGGGGTGACGTCGTCTCCTGCGAGCTTTACTAGTATACATTGGTCGTCCAACTTTTCGCGAACGCTTGGAGGCACGGCGGCCGTTGGCTTAACGGCCCTTTTCTGTTCAGTTTCGTCGAATTTGATCGGCTTGGGAACGGTGGTTTTCCGAAGCAGCTCAGTTCGTCTGTGCTTTCGCGAAGTTGAGGTCCGGTCGTGTCTGTTGGTGACGGAACAGCGTATAGGTCAGACCCGTCGTGATGGACTATGTAAGTGACCTTTGAGAAAGGAGGTGGCGGGGAGGCTCTGTGGAGAGTTCCTTGTTGTATCAGCGGAACAAAAACTTTCAACACCTCAACAGTGTCTTCTTCTGTTTCGGCGCTCGGACCGTTTTCTGTCGCCACTGCAACTGGAGTGGATACCTGAATTTCACCAGAAGCTACAGATGGAGCAGTCTGCTGAAACGCGGCTGGTGCAGGTATCTCGGGATGTTGCAAGTTCACGCTGACGTCTTGACGTCCGTTTTTGCCTTTCATCTCCTGGTTCAATGCCAGCGGCTGAGATATGACTGCTTCATCAGATACCTCAAGAACCGGTCTATCTGGTAATTTTTGTTCGGGAACAACGTCGGATACTTTAACAGTTGTTGTTACGACTGATACAACAGTTAAAGATGCTTCATCTGATATATCGGGGACGACTGGCGGCGGTAAGATAACATTGCTATCCAGTACAATGTCTGGTATGGATGGGCCGTTGAGGTCTAGTACCTGTGGAACTGTTATCATAGGCTTCTCGTCAGAGAACATCTCCGGTGCGTCCATGATTTGTACCGAGTCCGGAGCGTGAATGGTAACCGTTGGTTCTGTGGCTATCTCAAAATGATCCTGGGACGATTGGGTTTGAATATTCAGGTTTGTTGGGAGTTCACTGTCTTGAATATTTATGACGGCATCCTCATCTACAACATACACGGCCATCTCGGGTACAATTTCAGGCAACACCGCTGGTTGAATCTGAATTGTTGCCTCTCTGCCTTGTTTCGGTTCTCTGACTACGGCTGTAGGAATAATTTCTGGAGCTATTTCCGACACTCGGATTTCAACCGGTTCTGCAATTTCTACATCTGCCGCAGACGTCGAAACTTTTAAGCCTTCAACGTCATGAATTAAGATCTCACCTTTCATCTCGGCAACTTTTGGCACTTCCTGTTTCGTTTTCTTCGCTTCTGATTTCTTGCTCGGCTTCTTCTTAGTGATGACATCGTAGGTAACACTGTAGGTAACTTGTTCAGTTTCGGCTGGCTTCTTTGAGGGAGGTTTGGCTCCTAGTTCAATGGCACTTACGCTTATTTCAGGACTTGGTTGAGCAACATGCACATAAGTCTCGGGTCCTTCTAGCATTCTCTTTACAACCTCCTCATCGCTAGTAGTTGGACTGGTCCTCTTCTCTTCTTGCTCTCCTTCTCCAATCTTCAGTGCTAATTTCTTGCCTTTCTTCGCTGGTTTTTCCGCCATTACAGGCAGCTTGTAGTTGACCACGTATGTAATGGTCTCGTATTTCTTATCTGCAGATCGCTTCGTGGATACTTTAGAAACTTCAACTGCTGGAATTTCAACAGCGATTGAAGGAAGTGTAGCTGGTTCTTCGATAGAGACAACACCCTCTTCACCACTAGTAGCTGCCACGTCAGTTGGTTTGCTCTCATCTGATTTGGCAGGTTTCCTTTCCTTCAGCATTCCCACAGGCATGTCATACTTAACAATGAATGTCATAGTCTTCGCTGGTTTTGGTGGCTTTTCAGCTTTGTCTTTCTTTTTCGGCGATGAAACAACTGGAGCTGGTGGTACAACTTCAGACGTTGAGGCAGAAGCTTCTGGTCTAGGACCTTCTGCAACAGCATTTATTGTTAGATCTGACTCACCAACAGTATTCTCTGGTTTTGGTTCTGTAATCTTTTGTTTACGTTTGGAAGGCTTAGAAATGGGTAGGTCATATTTGACAACAAACGAAACTGTTTTCGCCTCGGCTTCTCCGGCAACAGGTTGCGGCATTTCCGATTCACCAACAGGTGGCGGTACTGCAATATCTTTGGCTTTGAGATCCGGAACGGCTACTACTTTTTCTTTCGATTTTCGTGGTTTCTTAACGTTAATGTCCCATTCCCTTTTTGGCACAGGCGGGTTATAATTGACCTTGTATGTCACAGTGTGCGGTAAAACTAGGGTCTTAGCGCCTGTCTTTATGACTGGCACCAGTGACGGTTCTACTTCTGGCTGCTCAATAGAAACAGCTATTTTTTTCTGTTCTTGCTTTCCAGTCAAGTCTTCTTTCTTTTGTTTTGCTTGTGTTGAAGGTTTAGATTTCTTCATCGTGAAGTCCCATTCTTTGTGAGGTTGCGGCTTATCATAGTTTATCACGTAAGTTATAGTATGCGGTGACTCAGACGCAACCACATCTTCAACGACTAATGTGTCATCGATAGTGGGTGTGCTTTGTTTTTTGGTAGTCTTTTTAGTTTTACTTGCAGCTGGACGTGGACTTATCTTAGGTGCCACAATAACCTCTTCTTTGATTTCCACTGGGGTCAGAGTTGGTTTTGCAACAACTATTCTCGGCGGCGGTGTGGATATTTCATCCAGATTTGTTTCCAAGTAAGGCAGTTGTTCCTCGTACTGAGCCTCTGGTAAGTCAATATTAATTCTGGCAGGGAGCTCAAATTCCGATGAAGGAGCAATTTCAGCGGTGCCATGAATGTTCCAGTCATCTGGCTGATTAACTAAAACCTCAATATTCTTCCCAGTGTTCCATTCCGGTCTGTAAGTGACGTCATCTTCCAAGTCAACATTGAGGCCTGGTTGATCATAGCTGATGATGTATGTAACACCAGGTACTTCCTCTTCGACTGCTGGAGGTTTAATTGTTGACTCGTTGGCTGTTTTACCGGAAGGAACATATTCATATTCAGCAACAGCAGCTGGAATATGCACCGGGATGTCAGCATTCGCATACACGTCTAGATGAGAAGCTGGAACACTAACGCCTACATCGCCACGGATATCTTCTTTAAATGTAACGTGTTCGGTTTCAATTGTTGGCTTCAACTTCTCTGGAGTTTTACGAATCTTTCTAACCTTCTTCTCAGATTCCTTCCATTGGCCAGGAAGATCATGATCGACGACATAAGTGACTGTGATAGGCTCTCGTGCTTTCGTACGTGACTCGACGGCAATTGGTATAGTCAGCGTTGGAGTTTGCATATCAGTTGTGGGCCATTGAGATTCAACGTGCACCGTTGGTTGCTGAATATTCACTTCAGGCTGTTGGTATTTTGCAGACAGTTTGTCAGGTTTCGCCTTTGTCGGTTTCTGTTTTGTCTCCTTTGCAACTGTTAACCCAGCAGCAGATTTCTTCACTTTAATATCCCACTCTCTGTATGGCTGCGGCCTTTCACTGATCACTTCGTAGGTAACAGTCTCGGGAGTCTTTTCATTTTTAGATTTAGCACTTATGACAGGAGATACTGCGTATTCTGCCTCTCTGAAATCTCTGCTGCCACTTACTTTTAATTTTGGCGACGTTTTTCTTGCCTTAATATCCCACTGTTTATATCTTTGAGGTTCATCGTATTGGACTTCATAAGTCATGATTTGAGGTTGCTTACGTGTTCGCGCTTTAGGCGAATGTTCAGGAGCTGGGACAGCCTCCACGCGATATAACTGAGACCTACTGCTCTGTGGCTTCTTAGCTTTTATGTCCCATTCTTTGTGTACAGTAGGCTGATCGTAATTCACATGGTAAGTCACCGTAATAGGAACTTTCTTTTCTCTTCCTTTTGCATTCATTTTGGGTCTTTCTGATGGAAAAGTTCTCATGCTTTCAATGTTTTCATTGTGTAACATTTGCATCGAGGCTCTCGGACTTGATCGCTTCATGTTGATGTCCCATTCTCGCCTCGGTTTTGGCTGATCGTAGGTCACTTGATAAGTCATCATCTGAGGCATTCTTGGCAGAGGAGTTGATTCAGGTCTCAGTGAAACTGGAACATTCGCATCGTAGCTAATTACACGAGGTCTACTAGGAGGAGTTCTGGTTTCAATCTTATAATCTGCTTTTGGCTGCTGTTCCACTTGTGAAATACTATACGCAACATCGCTTCTGTATGTATTGTCATAGGCAGAGGACGTTTTTGGAAGTCTTACTGAAGATGCTCCCGGTCTTATTTGTAACTGAGGAACTTCTGGACTTTCCAGTACTGCTGCGCTTCGTCCAATATCGTATGAAGTTGTGTAAGTCTGAGATCCACCAACCTCCTGCTTTGGTTTCGCTCCTATAAATTTTGGACTCATTCGTGGCAGTTCAATTTCGTCTCTTTGTAGACTGTTTCCATATGGTAGATCATATGTTACCGTATATGTTATGCTTTGTGGCTCGCGTCTTGCCTTTGATTTCAGCACCGTATCGGACTTTTGATCATAGCTTATTTTGCCATAAGTATGGGGCTTTGGCACGCCTGTCGCACGCGGTCGTCTAGCTTGAATATCCCACTCTTTTCTAACTTTCGGCTGCCCATAGTTAACGGTATACGTAATACTTTGAGCAATTACAGGCTCCTTGAAATCTGCACTCACTGGTACTCCGATTGTCGGCGTAGCAGGCATTTTGACATCTGTGATCTTTGCGTCTGCAGTTCTGTGTGATTTACTGCCAACATCTTTGTCTTTTCTCTTCCAACTAGTATCCACTTCGGGACGTATAGGTGTTGAAACTGTAGACACTGCTATCTTTGGAGTTTCCGCAGCATAGCTGACTTCAGGACGGTGACTATCACAGCCTACTGATTCGGGCATCCTTATATCACTCTTAAAACGCACGTCTTCATTCTGACTTTTATTGAAGTTGTCCCTATAGGATACAGGTGGTGGAATAGGTATGTTAGGTCTCTCGATGTTGTAATCTACAATGTGTGGTTCTCTGATTTGTGCGGAATATTCTGAGCTTCCTTGAAAGGTTTCGCGTGTTGTTAAAATAAGTGGTCTATTTGGCTGAATATCCCATTCCTTCACTTTTTGATGGATGTCGACTTTGTGTTGTGGGACATCTGGCATACGCATGGAAGAAACTCCAGGTCGCAGCTCCAGCTCCGTTGGTTCAATATCCACTTCGCCATGATACCGAATTCTGGTTTCCTTCTTTGGAGATCTAGGTGGTGTTCTTTGGGTAATGTCTGCAATGTGAAGCTCTTGGCCTCGATGTAGCGCTACTTGAGGAAGTCTAACTGATGAACTTTCAGATCTTATCTCAAGACCTCTTACTTCAGGAGCTTCTGCAATGAACTCAGAGTGGACATAAGGCTCGTGTTTGCTTCTGGAAGAAACAGAATAAGAACCTTTTCCAAGCTTTATATCCCATTCTTTCCTCCTGCGTGGTGGATCATGAGTAACTCTATAGGTCATCGTCTGTGGAACTCCTCTTGATCTTCCTGGTTTCTGTTTTATTGCCGATGATGTAACTCTGGTAGACTTTCTCGGTACTCTTATATCCCATTCTTTTCGCTTCTGAGGCGGGTCGTGGTTCACTTTATACATAACAGTGTATGGCTGATGACCCGAAGACGACTTAGGAGTCACCTGAGGAATAGTCACGGGAAATTCAAGGCTCGATGATTCCGGTATAACTAGAGACGCTTCTGGAGTTCTTTCACTAGTCATTAGAGTAGCATCTACCTGGGACGAAAGATTAGGCATCATTTCAATCCTACCCGCGTGAGGAGGTGTCCGTATATCGACATATGTTTCTGACCAATCTGCGTCAGTGTCAAACTCTGCTTGCGATTTTACTTTATTGTTCTTCATACCTTTAGCACCTGCTGGTTTTTGAATTGATATGTCCCATTGATTTTGTTTATTCTTCATATCAGTTGTTGTAATGTATGTTATTATCTGTGATCCGCTTGTTGGGACGCTCTGCGACGTTGTAGTTCCAGCAAATTTTCGCTTCAGGTTTCTGTTGGTCGCGTCATTTGATAGGTAGTTATCACTGACTGATACAACTTCACGTTCATTCTCTGTTGAACTTGAAACAGTACTTATCGGAATAGCAGCGCTGAACTGCGTTACTGCAGGTTTATCTCCTTTCGGTTTTTTAACAACTGAAGTATTATATGCCACAGGTCTATCTTGATCGTGTTCTGCAAACATTTCCGGTGTCGGTACTTGCGGTTGAGCGATATTTTGAGTAGTTACAGATGTCTCCATTTTAAAACGTGAAGAGTTATCAAACGGCCGCGTTTCGTAATCATTGAGCACAATAGCCGGCACTGGTTTCCTAAGACCAAGTTCATACTCTACGCTGTCATTAAACTGCACAGACGGTTTGAATCTAATTTTTCGCGTCTCTGGACTGTCCATTAGCATGTTTGCATCCTGCATATCTTTCGCTTTGATTTCGGCACGCGGCGAGACGGTGTCCGGTAGAATAATCTCATTGTCCTTGTTCTTTAGATGCCAGTTCTTGATTTTAACTCCCGTGTAGCTGCCGCCCATCAGTTTGCGACGTAGTGGCCGGTCATAGTTCACCACGTAGGTCATGGTGATCGGTACTCGTCTCGCCTTGCGAGGTACTCCGCGAGGCACAGTGACTCCTCCGGCTTTCTCCGCATGTCTGCCGTAATCCCCACGACTTGATTCTACAACAACAACATCATCTTCCACTGGAGTTTCATTTGATACGGTTGCCATTGCATCAGTTTGTGGCTGTTCTATTTCAACAGCCATCTCCGGCTCAGCGCCGTAATTTACTACGTATGTGACAGCCAGCGGATCGCGCTTGAGGTGGGCATTTTTAGCCCTTGTCAGAGCTCTTTTATACGGGCCAAGGGGTGGATCAATGTAAGGCTGATCGTAATTTATTTCGTATGTAACAATTTTAGGGGTTTTACGTTTTCTGCTTCTTCTAACTTTTTCAGGTTTAGCAGTAATTTTTGGAGCAGTACCTAATTTTCTAGCATATTTTCCGATGGGTCGGTTTACATATGGCTCATCATAATTGATAACGTAGGTAACAGTCTTAGGTACTTTTTTGTTTCTTCTTGGTTGAACTTCAACTTCAGGTGCTACGTGACTGGTTTCAGTAATTAATGTGTCATATTGTTTTACATCCGTTTGTTGAGTTTGAACGGACGCAACAGGTTCGGCTCCGTCCCTTTGCAAATCTATAATCGTAGTTACCGGAAACTTTTCATAGCGCTTTTCAATGAACTGATTCTCTATAGCAGTCGGATAGTCAACCACAAAGTGAATATCGTCTTGACTTTTGTGCTGCTTCTGCGGCTGCGAGCTCTCCCTTTGATGGCTAACTCTGACAATCTGCGGAGTATAGTATCTTCTTTGTTCTACCTCAGCGGGTTCTTCATCATTGTAGGTAACGTCATACTTGAGAGGATCATTGGAGAATTGACGGTCGAAGTCAGTGGATCTTCTAAAAGAATTGGTTTGTATTTCATCAGAATATGCCTCTGAACATTTCACTGGCCGCCTCTCTAAAGTAGATTCATCAGCAGCCAAATTTATTGACAATTCAGTATCACTTGAACTGGTTTGGTTACTTGTTAACGTACCTGGTAATGATGCTGTGAAGTTTCTGTCAACTACACCAGAAGAAATTAATTTTTGTTGGTCAATACTTGGTGGTTTTTCAATAGTTATTGTAGTCTCAACTTTAGTTTTGGTAGGTTTTTGGAACTCTGTTTTGCATCGCTTCTCAGGTATATCAACATCCATGTCAGTCGTTTCGAGTGATGATCGAAGGTTCTCGGAAGTTCCTTTCGCAATAAGTTCATTCGATACATCTCCGTATGTAACGATGTATGTTATCTTCTGTGGCATCTTCTGCTTCCTACGCGGCAACTTTGGAGATTTTTCTATGGTGCTCACGACAGGAACATTGGTGTGCTCAATTGAACTATCGGTACCCCGATCGCTGACCACAATGGTTTGACTTGGCATCGGAGACATACTAAGCTGCACATTATCGGTAAAACCTTCTGTATTCATAAGAGCAATTTGCTGTTGAATGCTCATGAATCGTGACCAGTCCTTTTTCGAGAGACGCTTGTGACCCTCTGCCTCATCAGTTGTGACAACATATTTGACAATTTTAGGATGGCGTCGACGACCTCGACGCGTTTTCTTCTCTTCAGCGGGAATCTGGGACGGTGTTGGTAATACTACCGCAGTTGATGTTTCTTCTGTAAGTGTTTCATGCAAGGGCTGAGAGGTTGATTCAAAAGCTGCATCTGGAGCCGATTTGCCTCCCTTTTGTTTCTCATAAAATGTATCGACATCGTAAAGAATTACTTCCTCAAGTATTTGTCGCTTTTGACGGATTTCATGCTTTAATCCAGGACGCTCAAACTTTTCCACCTTCTTTTCGTCAACTGCTGGAGAAACTTTGGCGGCTCTTGATTTAGTTTCAATCAGAATCTGATCAGTTGGGATAACTACAGGTTGAGCATTAATTCTTTCCATTTCTGATACATCAGACACTGGTTTGTCAATTTCTATAGCAGATGAATAATCTTCAGAAGTTAATGATGCAGGTTCTATTACACTTGGGGCAGGTATTGCTTCTGCTGCTTTTGCAGTCAAATTGTCTGGCTTCCATTCCAAGTTTTCATATAGTCGTGAAAGTGAATCTTCGCCCCTGTGATCGTCTTTCAAGGCTGTTTGCTGGCCAAGAATACCCGGAGCTGCTGCTAGTGCCCTCTGTTCCGCGTCGTAACGTGGCTGTGATATGATCACTCCATATCCGGATTGATCATCCACCCTGGACGCCCTTGTATGGGGTGAAGAAACGATGACGTACTCATTCTGTGCTCTCTGCTCATTTCTCTTTGTGCCCTGAATCAAGTAAGTGCCGTCGTTAATATTCTCCGACTGCTTATACTTGAACAATTCATCTACGTTAAAAGAGTGACTCTTCATTTCCTCCTCTTCGTTTATGAAATCTTTCTGATTCCAGCCTCCATCTGGAGCATCCCTCTGTTTCTGGATATCATCTAATCCCTTCAGCTCAGCTTCCAGAAGTGCTAGAATCTCGTCGTACATTACCGATCTTGTCGTGGCATGACGATGCTTCAGTTCTTCCAGTTTCTTTCTTCGGTTCTCTCTCTGACGCTCCCATCTTTTGTAGTACTCAGGATCCTTCACCGGGAAGGAATCCTCCATCGACTTTACTTTAATGCAGCTAGGATCAAACGAGGACTCTTCAATGGTTACTTCCATCCAACTGCTTGTGATCTGTTTGTATCCAATCAATAACTTTGGTTGTTAGTTCAATTTGTTCATCAAATGAAGATTGCTACTGTATTGATCACACTGCGGTATCGTGGTTTGTCCAGTCCATATCGTGTTAAGATACAAGCTTATGTAAGAGAGATTGATGGTTTTACTGAGGAGTTTAATGCCGCACCCGTGATTAGAGATTTGCCCTTGCTAGAAGCCACGGTTCATTTTAACTAATCAATATATTTAGCTAATCACTACCTTGTACAAAATCCACCGCAATGCAGTTGTTTCTGCTGTTTATTCAGCATGAGCTTCTTCGGATAGATGATTTTATCCAGGTGAATTTTCTCCGGGTGGATTGCATGCGCTCCACTCAACGAGGCCGCATTTATCTTTCTCCTCCTCTTTCACCTACTCTTTCTCTTTTTCTCTTCTTTCAGAGTAAAGTTGACACGAAAAATTCCTCGTCACTCGTTGCGCTAGTGATAAACACTCTGTCTAGCTATGATCCTTGCCGCTGCTTTCTACGACCAATTCGAAACCAATAGCTTCTGGTTAACTTTCTGTTTGTTGTGCCGTTATTATCAAGGAACTGAGACTTATGTTTTTG
>Ga0170475_111671883_pt1 | contig 13087 bp, 10 predicted proteins | sample Soicark_Litter_5_FD_111474 | JGI IMG/M metagenome (GOLD analysis project Ga0170475, IMG submission 111474) | Avena fatua rhizosphere microbial communities from Hopland, California, USA. Combined Assembly of 48 SPs | reverse complement strand
GGAGCTGGTGCGCTGCGCCGCGCGCGTGGCCAGCCTCGAATTCGACGATTGCCCCGGCTTTGCCGCGCAGGCCCAGGATGCGGCGCCGCAGCAGCGCGCCTACGCCGCCTATCTTTCGGGACGCTGGCAGGGGATGGAGGCGGCGCTGTTGCCGGAACAGCACCGGCAGGTAGCGGCCGGCGCGCCGCTGGCCGCCGTGACCGATCCGCTGTCGCGCCTGGTGGCGGCGGGCGCGTCGTTCAAGGCCGGGCGCATCGACCCGGCCGGCATCGAGCTGGCCGTCGAGACGGCGTCGAGCCAGGGCTGGCGCCGCCCGCTGCTGATGTGGCTGGGCGTGTCGGCGCTGCGCGCCGAGGCGGCCGGCGACAGCGCGCGGCTCTAACGCATCCGGCGCCGCATCGCGTTCGCCTCCGGCCAAAAATAGGGGAGCGCAGCCTGTTGGACTTTTGACTCAGGAGAAACCGGTTTTGCGAGGCCGCTCATTTGCTCAGCGCGCTCTTCTTGGTGCTGGCCTGGCGCGGCTTGGCGCGCTTGACGTTGCCGCCGGCGGTGACGCGCTCGTTCCCCTTGAGTATGACCTTGGTCACGCTCGGGCGCTTGGCGCCGCTGGCGCTGGCCTTGACGATCGTGACTTCGCGCAGGCCCTTGCCGGCCTTGGCGCGCCGTTCCTTGACCGTCTCCTTTTTCGGCCGGTAGAGGACCAGCAGCTTGCCGATGTGCTGGACCGGGGCGGCGCCGAGTTCCTCGCAGATGTGCTCGTACATCGCGATGGCTCGATGCGGTCGTCGCCGAGCACGCGCACCTTGATCAGGCCGTGCGCATCGAGGCTGGCGGAAATCTCCTTCATGAAAGCCTCGGTCAGGCCGGCGTCGCCGATCATGACAACTGGCTTGAGGGCGTGAGCATGGGCACGCAATTCGCCGCGCTCGGCCGGTGTAAGTTTAAGCATGATAGTTTTTTTGAATGTAGCTTTAAAAGCGGTATTCTACGCGAATGGCCAAGAACAAATTAAACAAGAACTGGTTGCACGACCACATTAACGACCCGTATGTGAAACTCGCGCAAAAAGAGGGATACCGCGCGCGCGCCGCCTACAAGCTCAAGGAGATCGACGAGAGCGAAAAGCTGATCAAGCCGGGGCAGGTCATCGTCGACCTCGGCTGCACCCCCGGCAGCTGGGGCCAGTACACCCGGCGCAAGCTGGCCGGCATGAGGGCGGCGGCATCCACGGCACCGTGATCGGCCTGGACATCCTGCCGATGGAGCCGATCGCCGACATGCATTTCATCCAGGGCGACTTTCGCGACGACCAGGTGCTCGGCCAGCTCGACCTGGTGCTGGCCGGGCGCAAGGCCGATCTGGTGCTGTCGGACATGGCGCCGAACCTGTCGGGTATTCCGGCCGCCGATGCGGCGCGCATGGAACATTTGATTGACCTGGCAATAGAGTTTTCTCAATTCCACCTTAAGCCAAATGGCGCATTGTTAGTAAAGTGCTTTAAGGATATGGGTTTTACTCAAATCCTGGAGAAGTTTCGGCAGGAATTCAACACAGTCAAGCAGGTCAAACCCAAGGCCAGTCGGGATAAATCGTCAGAAATATTTCTGTTGGGACGTGGCTTGAAGCATGCGCGGGTGCAAGGGCGTGTCGACGCGGACGATTCGGCCCTTGATATTTGAGGCCGCAACCGCACATCAACCACGCGAGCCCGCCAAGCATGCGCGCAATCGGTTGCGCGGCGGTTAACTGCATATACTGAAAAGTGGTTTTTCGGCATCACGGCTGGGCGGTGCGTGGCACGGCTGCTTATTGCGGGTAAAATCGGCATTCTGAAATCGGCACAGGTGCGTTTCGCATCGGAGGAGTTTTCGTGAACAATATGTTTTCCAAATCCGCCATCTGGGTGGTCGTCGCGCTGCTGTTGTTTATGCTATTCAAGCAGTTCGATAACCACAGCGTTGCCGGCGGTAGCAGAACCATCGCTTATTCCGAGCTGCTCGATGAAGTGAAGGCGCACCGCGTGAAGGATGTCGTGATCGAAGGCTCGAACATCACGGCGACCCGTACAGACGACTCCAAGGTGCGCGCGACCGCGACCATTCTCGACCGTGGCCTGATCGGCGACTTGCGTGACAACAACGTTCGCTTCGATGTGAAGCCGCCGGAGGAGCCATCGTTCCTGCAGCAGGTCTTCATTTCCTGGTTCCCGATGCTGCTCTTGATCGGCGTCTGGGTGTTCTTCATGCGCCAGATGCAAGGCGGCGGCAAGGGCGGGGCTTTCTCGTTCGGCAAGTCGAAGGCGCGCATGCTGGATGAAACCAACAATACCGTCACCTTCGCCGATGTCGCCGGCTGCGACGAAGCGAAGGAAGAAGTCAGCGAGATCGTCGACTTCCTGAAAGACCCGGCCAAGTTCCAGAAACTGGGCGGGCGCATCCCGCGCGGCGTGCTGATGGTCGGCCCCCCCGGTACGGGCAAGACCCTGCTGGCGCGCGCCATCGCCGGCGAAGCGAAGGTGCCGTTCTTCTCGATCTCCGGTTCCGACTTCGTGGAAATGTTCGTCGGCGTCGGCGCCTCCCGGGTGCGCGACATGTTCGAAAACGCGAAGAAGCATTCGCCGTGCATCATCTTCATCGACGAGATCGACGCCGTCGGCCGCCACCGCGGCGCCGGCATGGGCGGCGGCAACGACGAGCGCGAACAGACGCTCAACCAGTTGCTGGTCGAAATGGACGGCTTCGAGGCCACCTCGGGCGTGATCGTGATCGCCGCGACCAACCGCGCCGATGTGCTGGACAAGGCGCTGCTGCGTCCGGGCCGTTTCGACCGCCAGGTGATGGTCGGTCTGCCGGATATCCGGGGCCGCGAGCAGATCCTCAACGTGCACATGCGTAAGGTGCCGATCGGCACCGATGTGAAGGCCGACATCCTCGCGCGCGGTACTCCGGGCTTCTCCGGCGCCGACCTGGCCAACCTGGTCAACGAGGCGGCCCTGTTTGCGGCACGCCGCAGCAAGCGCCTGGTCGAGATGAGCGACTTCGAGGACGCGAAAGACAAGATTTTCATGGGGCCGGAGCGCAAGTCGATGGTCATGCGCGAGGAAGAACGCCGCAACACGGCTTACCATGAGTCCGGCCACGCGGTCGTCGCCAAGCTGCTGCCGAAGGCCGATCCGGTGCACAAGGTGACGATCATGCCGCGCGGCTATGCGCTGGGCCTGACCTGGCAACTGCCCGAGCACGATAACCTGTCCGGCTACAAGGACAAGATGCTCGAAGAAATCTCGATTCTGTTCGGCGGCCGTATTGCCGAAGAAATTTTCGTCGGCCAGATGTCGACCGGCGCCTCGAACGACTTTGCGCGCGCGACCAAGCTGGCGCGCTCGATGGTGACCCGCTTCGGCATGTCCGAGAGCATGGGCGTGATGGTGTACGAAGACAGCGAGAACGAAGGTTTCTTTGGCGGCGCCACCAAGACCATCTCCGAGGCGACCCAGCAGAAAGTCGATGCCGAGATCCGCGCGATCCTCGACACGCAGTACGCGCTGTCGCGCCGCCTGCTGGAAGAGCATCGCGACAAGGTCGAGATGATGACCAAGGCCCTGCTTGACTGGGAGACCCTCGACGCCGACCAGATCAACGACATCATGGGCGGGCGCGAGCCGCGTCCGCCCAAGACTGGCTTGCTGACCAAGCGCACGCCGGGAGACAGCGGCTCGGGTGGCGTGGCGCAGAACGCGACGGCGCCGGCTTGATCCTCTAGCAAGGCCCTGCAAAAGGCATCCACCAGCGGATGCCTTTTGTTTGTTAACGACACCTTTTCTCACCCATGCGTCAATTTCTGCAATGCGGCCGTTTCAGCTTCGAGCTTGAATCCGCGGCCGGCGCCGCTCATCCGCTGGTGATGGGCGTGCTGAACGTCACTCCCGATTCCTTTTCCGACGGGGGACGCTACCAGGGCCTCGAATTTGCCATTTCCCATGCCGAAGAGATGGTGGCCGACGGCGCCGGCATGATCGATGTCGGCGGCGAATCAACCCGCCCCGGCTCGCCCGGCGTGCCGGTCGTGGAAGAACTGCGGCGGGTGATGCCGGTGCTGTATGCGCTGCGCGGACTCGGCAAGCCGCTGTCGGTCGATACCTATAAGCCTGAAGTGATGCGCGAAGCCATCATTGCCGGCGCTGACATGATCAACGACATCAACGGCTTCCGGGCGCCGGGCGCGCTCGAGGCGGTGGCCGGCAGCGATTGCGGCCTGTGCGTGATGCACATGCAAGGCGACCCGCAGACGATGCAGCAGGCGCCGCGCTACCGCGACGTGGTAAGCGAAGTGATCGATTTCCTGCGCGAGCGGGTCGACGCGATGGTGGCGGCCGGCATCGCGCGCGAGCGCATCTGCGTCGATCCTGGCTTGGGTTTCGGCAAGACGGTCGAGCACAATTACGCCTTGCTACGCCATACCGGCCAGATACGGCGCGCGCTCGGCTTGCCGGTCCTGATCGGGTTGTCGCGCAAGTCGATGATCGGCGTCATCACCGGCCGCCCGGTCGAGCGGCGCCTGGCGGGGAGCCTGGCTGGGGCATTGGCTGCGGTAGCGCATGGCGCTAGAATTGTACGGGTACATGATGTAGCAGAGACGGTCGATGCCCTCAAGGTGTGGCAAGCAGCGACTATTGATTAATTCAAAGACGAGAACAGAAATGGCACGCAAATATTTCGGTACGGATGGCGTACGAGGCCTGGTCGGTGCGCCGCCGATCACGCCGGACTTCGTGATGCGGCTAGGCTATGCCGCCGGGACGGTGCTCGCCAGGGGCAAGGTTTCAAGCAGCGGCCGCCCGACCGTGTTGATCGGCAAGGATACGCGTATTTCCGGTTACATGCTCGAAGCGGCGCTCGAGGCGGGCTTCTCGGCCGCTGGCGTGGACGTGATGCTGGCCGGCCCGATGCCGACTCCGGCAATTGCCTACCTGACGCGTGCGCTGCGCCTGCAGGCCGGCGTGGTCATTTCCGCATCCCACAATCCGTTCCAGGACAACGGCATCAAGTTCTTCTCGGAACACGGTGCCAAATTGCCGGATGCCGTCGAGCACGAAATCGAGGCGGCGATCGACGAGCCGATGGGCTGCGTCCCTTCCGATAAGCTCGGCCGCGCCACGCGCCTGCGCGATGCCCAGGGCCGCTACATCGAGTTTTGCAAGAGCACCTTCCCGAACGAACTGGACTTGCGCGGCCTGAAGATCGTCGTCGACTGCGCCCACGGGGCCGCCTATGACATCGCCCCGCACGTGTTCCATGAACTGGGCGCGGAAGTGATCGCCATCGGCGCCAAGCCGGACGGTTTCAACATCAATGCCGGTTTCGGCGCGACCGCGCCGAAGGCGCTGTCGGAAGCGGTGGTCGAGCACGCGGCGGACCTGGGCATCGCGCTCGACGGTGACGCCGACCGCCTGATCATGTGCGATGCGAGCGGCCGCATCTACAACGGCGACGAATTGCTCTACGTGATGGTACGCGACCGCATGGCGACCGGCCCGGTGGCTGGCGCCGTCGGCACCTTGATGACCAACATGGCGCTGGAAGTTGCGTTCAAGGAACTGGGCATTGGGTTTGCCCGCGCGAAGGTGGGCGACCGTTATGTGCTGGAAGTGATGCAGGAGCGGGGCTGGCTGTTCGGCGGTGAAGGTTCGGGCCACCTGCTGGCGCTCGACAAGCATACGACGGGCGACGGCATCGTGTCGGCCCTGCAGGTGCTCTCCGCGCTCAGGCGCGGCAACAAGTCGCTGGCCGACTGCTGCGGCGAACTGACGCTCTATCCGCAGACGCTGATCAACAAGAAGGTCGAGAGCGGTTTCGACTGGACCACTGACGAGGCACTGGTGGCCGAGAAGGAAGCGGTCGAACGCGAACTGGGCGACGCCGGCAGGGTCTTGATCCGGGCTTACGGGACCGAGCCGCTGATCCGCGTGATGGTCGAGGCCAAGAACCCCCAACTGGCCGAGAGCATGGCCCGCCGCATCGCCGACAAGCTCGCCGCGTAAAGGCGGTTTGCCCTTACACCCTTACATTGACGCGCCACCTCCGAGAAGGTATGATCAAACGATCGGAGTGTGGCGCAGCCCGGTAGCGCACCTGGTTTGGGACCAGGGGGTCCAAGGTTCGAATCCTTGTACTCCGACCAATATCGCTTAAGCGGGCTCTTGTAGCCCGCTTTTGTTTGCGTGGACGCGAACAGCGCGTCCGCTTGCAGCGCACGGCGTCGCCCTTGCTTCACAAGGTGAAAGCTGGCAAGATTCGTTAGGGTTGGGTGTTTTGGCCGCTACCGATAATGATCGATGCCGGCAGGCCGGGGTGCCCCGGCGCCGAGCGTGCCGCGACCCGAGTGTCTGTAGCTCAGTTGGATAGAGCAGCGGTCTTCTAAACCGCAGGTCGGGGGTTCGAACCCCTCCAGACACGCCACCGCCGGCGTAGCCGCCGGACCGAACGCATTGACTGTCAGGGAAGCGGCGTCACAGTGATGTTATTGGACCTCAGCAGCATGCTGGCGTGCGGAGCGCGCTCCGGTTCGCCTTCGCGCGATGCGCGCCCCCAGGCGCTTCTTTCCGCCGCTTGCCTGGCCTTCCACATTCCTTCCGTCCTGCGTGATTGCAGGCCCATCATCAACCTGCGGCTTTCCTGCGGAAAGCATGGGATCAAGTTATGAATCAAGAGCAAAAAAAAACGGGATTGGATCGACACCGGTGAATGCATATGGGCCTTCTTATCGGCGGTTTGTCGCGAAAGACGTCTTGGCCAAGGGCGAGCGCATCAGGATGCGGATGCGCCTGGTATTCGGCCTGTGTCTGGGCCTGGCCATCATCGTGGCGGCCTTCGACTAAGGTACGCGGCGGGAACGTTAGCCGGGAATGTTGCTACCACTTAGGTAGGCGGGAGGCTCGGTGCAGGTGCCATCGTACTCGCAGGGCATGACGATCGGCACTTGCAGGCAGACGCTCTTGGTAGGCAGAACTTCCAGCCAAGCCTGTACCAGGTCGCGGAAGGCGATCCCGACCGGCCGGATCTGACGGTTCAGGTCGAACAGCCCGAGGGCGTTGACGTTGCCATTGTTTTCGCGCAACGCGGTGTCCCAGTCGACCTGATCGGTCAACGAGTACCAGGTGAATCCCACCAGCGGCACGCCATTATTTCTCACACGTAGCACATTCGCCCATTCCTTGCGAAGCCATTTGACCGCCTCGACCCCTTGCGGCCCCTCGCACAGGTTGGTTTCCGTATGCATGAAGGGCAGGCGGTAACGATTGTAGTACTGGTGGGTAATGACGGCGTAGCCGAAAATCTCACCGGCGGCACGGGTCGTGCCGTCGCTGGAGACATAGTGCTCGTTGGTCTGGTAGTAGTCATTGCCCATGATGCAACGGTGCTTCAGGCTGTGATCGAGGAAAAAGTGGTATTCCTCGCGCGTCATTCCATTGTCGAGCAGGTATTCATACATCTGCGAGTCGACCTTCCGTCCATAGTTCAGGTCGAGTGCAAGGAAGCGCTGGGAGTTGTACATTTCCGCCGCGCCGATGGCAGCCGGATTCTCCGCGTGAAAGTACTCGGTCGATTCGCTTTGCACGAACAGGGCATCGGGACGGACTTCGAGGATCGCACGCATGGCCAGGATATTGGCCTTGACCAGGTGCTTGACTGCCGTAACGAATGCGCGGTGGCTCTTTTGCTGCTCGTTCCACCAGCCATACAGGGTGGAAAAAAGCGCGCAGATAAACATTTCGTTGATCGGCGTATAGAGCTGGACCCACGGATAACGCCGTGCGAAGGCGCTGGCATAGCTGCTGAATAATTCGGGAAAGTCCGGGTTCTGGAAGTTGCCGATCCAGTCAGGCACGCCGAAATGGCACAGGTCAACTATGCTGGCCAGATTGCGCCGCTTCAGATCGTGGAACGTCAGGTCGGCGAAGTCCCAGTCGTAGCGGTTTGGCCCGAGCCAGGTGCGATGCAGCGGCGGGCCGTAGCGCAGCATGCGCAAGCCCAGTTCGTGCGTCAGGTCGAAGTCGGTGCGCCAGTGCTCGTAGTGGCCGCATTTCTCCATCTCATCTATACGGGTACGGCCGTTGTCGATGGTTGGACTGCTGTTTTCGATGCCTGTCGCAAAGATAAACCCGGGAGTCATGATGGATTCTGGAACCTTGAACTTAAACCTCTCTTTGATTCCGAGAGTGTAAGGAGGTTCGGCCGTTCCATATCGTGCCATTCGGCATGTCCGCCAAACGAATGAGTCCGCTACCCGAAGGCAGGCGGTGATGCGCTGTCCTACCTGAGCCTGCCGTTTGATGTGCAGCAAAGCCCAGCCTGATGGACGCCTTACTCTGAACTAGGCAGTCATCAGGTATGCGGCCTATTTTTGATTGACAACAACCATGAAAACAATTTCTGTAATGGCATTGCGCCGGCGAAGTGTCGCGTTCCTTGCGCTGGCGTTGGTGGGCTGCGCGACGGGCATCCAGTTCAGTGGGCAAGAGGGCAAGGCGGGCGGGGCCGATGCGCCTCCACCTACCGAATTGATTACCGAGCAATTGATCGCGGAGGAAAAACTACTTTACACCCAGCAATCGAGCCAGGATCTTTCGGAGCTGGTCGTGCCCAATCCGCCGCCCTACGTGATCGGGCCTGGCGACATCCTCTCGATCGTCGTCTGGGACCACCCGGAACTGGCGGCAGGCGGCATGACGGCCGCCACCGCCGCGGCCGACAACGGCACGGGCAACGGAAATGCGGCCCCGCCGGGCTTCGCCTTGGACCACCAGGGCCGAATCCAGTTTCCGCTCGCCGGCCTGCTGACGCTCGAAGGCTTGACCGAGGAGAAGGCGCGCGCACTGCTGACGCAGAAGCTGGCCAAGTACATCGCCAACCCGCACCTCACGCTGCGCGTCCAGTCCTACCGCAGCAAGCGTGTGTACATCGACGGCGAGGTCAAGTCGCCCGGGCTGCAGGCCATCAACGACATCCCGATGACGCTGGTCGAAGCGCTCAACCGGGCCGGCGGGCTGCTGCCGAGCGCGGACCAGAGCCGCATCTCGCTCGAGCGGGGCGATGTGCGCTATACCATCAATCTGCGCGAGCTCGTGCAGAAGGGTATCAACCCGGGCAGCGTGATGCTCGCTCACGGCGACGTGGTGCGCGTCCATTCGCGCGACGAGAGCAAGGTGTTCGTCTCGGGCGAAGTGGTGGCCCCGAAGGCGCTGACGATGCACAACGGGCGCCTGACGCTGAACGAGGCGTTGGGCGAAACCGGCGGCGTCAGCCCCTTGAGCGGCGACGCGCGCCAGATCTACGTGGTGCGCAAGACACCGGAACGCACCCGCGTGTTCCAGCTCGACGCGCGCGCCACCGGCTCGATCGCGATGGCCGAGGCGTTCGAGCTGCGGCCGAAAGACGTCGTCTATGTCGCCGCCTCGCCGCTGGCCAACTGGAACCGCCACCTGAGCCTGTTGTTCCCCGGCGCCCTGACTTCGGCCGTCAGCGTCACCAACAGACCTTGAGCCCCCGGAGCATGACCATGACCAACCTAGCTGACCACCTTTCGTTGACCGCCGTTGTGCATAGCCCGCCGGTTCTCTCGGTGCCGTTCGACCCGCGTCCACCCGAGACGTCCGCCGAGGAGCCGATGGTCGACCTGAAAGCCTACTTTAACACGCTCTACGACAGCCGCTGGCTGATCGGCAGCATCACCGCCTTGATCACGATCGTCGCAGTGCTGTACGCGCTCGTGGCCAAGCCGGTATTCGAGGCGAACCTGATGATCCACGTCGAGGAAGAAAGCCCGAATGCCTCGAAGAACATCCTGAGCGAGGCGTCCTCGCTGTTCGAGACCAAAAAGGCGGCAATCGCCGAAATGGAGCTGCTGCGTTCGCGCATGGTGGTATCGCGCGCCGTCGACAACCTGCAGCTGTACATCGAGGTGGAGCCGAAATATTTCCCGATCGCCGGCTTCTGGTTCGCCAACCAGAACGGCGGCGGTCTGTCCACGCCTGGCCTGTTCGGCTATGGCGGCTATGTCTGGGGCGGCGAAAAGGCGGAGGTGCCGGTGTTCGAAGTGCCTGAATTGTGGCTCAACCGCGAATTCACGCTCACCGCGCTCCCGGATAACCGTTACCGTTTTTCGGGCGGCGGCCAGCGCGTGGCGTTCGAAGGCACGGTCGGCCAGCGCTACCACGTGCCGACGCCGGAAGGTACGGTCGACATCAAGGTCGACCGGCTGTACGCCAATCCCGGCGCATGCTTCCGGTTGAAGCGCAAGTCGCGGCTGGGTACGATCCAGGCAATCCAGACATCGATGGTGATTACCGAGCAGGGCAAGCAGTCGGGCGTGATCGAAGTGAAGCTGCAGGGCGAAAACGCGAAACGCATCCACAGTCTGCTGAGCGAAATCGGACGCGAATACATGCGCCAGAACCTCGCCCGCAAGACCGAGGAGGCGGAAAAATCGCTGGCTTTCCTGAACCAGCAGTTACCGATCCTGAAACGTCAACTGGAACAGTCGGAGGACCGCTACAACCAGTTCCGCAACTCGCATGGTACCGTCGACCTGCGCGAGGAGGCGCGGATGAGCCTGGAACAGGCGGCCGCGGCGCGCGCCCGCCGCATCGAACTGATCCAGAAGAAAGCCGAGCTGCTCTCGCGCTTTACCGAAGACCACCCGATCGTCATGGCCGTTAACCGCCAGCGCAAGGAAGTCGACACCGAGATCGAGGAGACCGCCGCGCGCATCAAGACCCTGCCGGTGCTGGAGCAGGATGAGGCGCGCCTGACCCGCGACATCAAGGTCAACACCGACCTGTATACGGCGTTGTCGAACACGGCGCAGCAATTGCGCCTGATCTCGGTGGGGCGGGTCAGCAACGTGCGCCTGATCGATGCGCCGATCGCCCCGGAAAGGCCGCTCAAGCCGAACCGGCCGCTGATCGTGGCGCTCGCGGTAGTCACGGGGCTGTTCCTTGGCACACTGCTGGCCGTCACGCGCAAGGCCATCAGAGGCGCCATCGACGATCCGCAGAAGATCGAACGGCTGCTGCAGGCACGCATCGTGTACGCGTCGATCCCCCACAGCAGCAACCAGGACAAGCTGTTGCGCAAAGCCAAGGGTGATGGCGGGGTATTGCCGCTGCTCGCGCAAATCATCCCGGAAGACCCGGCTATCGAAAGCTTGCGCAGCTTCCGCGCCGCGTTGCAGTTCTCGATGCCTCATTTTAAGAACAACATCGTGATGTTCGCGGGGCCGACGCGCGACCTGGGCAAGTCCTTCGTCGCGGCCAACTTCGCGGCCGTCATGGCGGCGAGTGGCAAGCGCGTCCTGCTCATCGATGCCGACCTGCGCAACGGCCATCTGCACCGCTACTTTGGCGTTGGGCGCGAACTTGGCTTGTCGCGCACGATCGTCGGTTCGCTTCCGGTAGAACAGATCATTCATCGCGGCGTGCTCGAGAACCTCGACTTCATTCCGACCGGCGAATTGCCACCGAATCGCTCGGAATTCCTGCTGCACTTAAACTTTGGCTCGTTGCTGGACGCGGTCAGCCCGAATTACGATTTGGTGTTGCTTGATCCGCCGCCGATTCTGGCGGTTGCGGACGCGCTCATCATCGGCGCGTATGCCGGCGCCGTGTTCATTCTTGCGCGCTCCGGCGTGACCACCGAAGGGCAGATCAACGAGTCGGTCAAGCGCCTGAACCATGCCGGGATCTCGCCGCAGGGCGTGCTGTTCAACGACATGGCATTGCGCCTGGGCGCTTACGGGTCTCAGTACGGCTCCGCCGTCCAAATCGGCTACGCCACCTGAGCCTGTCGGGTCCGCCGGAGACCTCAAGCGAAGCTGGCTGCGCTTCACCGCCATTTCTTCACCGTGAACCTTGAAAGACGGGGCTGACTGCCAGCCAGGCTCGCCCCGTCGCCTGCATCGGGTATGCTTGAAGCGGCAAGGATGGCAGCCTGAACTGGCCTCCAAGCCGCTTCAGTCGATCGACAGGGCTGGTACGCGATTCTCCTTCGAGCCTCGGTGTAGCAAGACGTCCTTGAGCACGCGGCGGACCAGGAACGTATGGCGCTCGAATACCAGGTAGAACAAGTAAGCCACCACCACCAGAATCGCCAGCGCCGCGAAGTAGATCGCAAGATCGAGTGGCTCGCCCGGTTCGAGTTGTGACCGGCCGAACGCGGTTTGGCCGATGTACTGCAGCAGCATGATGATAGGGATATGCACGACATAGAGGGTAAAGGAAAACTCGGAGAAGAAGATCGACACTGCTCTTAGACAGTGCAGCGGGCGCGATGCGGGATCGATCTTCATATGCATCGATGACAACAGTACCAGGAAGGGCAAGCTGCATAGGACGTCCTGGATAAAGGATTCGGTGTTCAGGTCGTCATTGCTTCCCGTCAGCCGAAAGTAGATTGCCGCGCACGCGGTCGCGATCAGCAGGGCGATGCGCCAGCCGTTGCCGCAATCGACACGTATCCGCGAGAATGCCGCGCCAAGCAGCCAGATGAAGAAATACATCGTGATCGTGTACGGGAGTGCGGCGACGATCAGCACGAGCGCGGCGCCACAGGCGACAGGGCGCAACGCGCCGCGTCCGGCAAACACCAGCAAGAGCAGCGGGAACTGGATGTAGTACCAGGTTTCATTCGCCAGGCTCCACAGCGCATAGTTGCCGCCGAAGTTAGGGACGACGACCGTCTGCAGCCCGAACATGTTGCCAATGAAGGCTGTCAGCGAGTACTGATTGGCTGTCGAGAAATCGACCGCGCCCGGAGTAATTGCGTCGATCACGAAGCCGATCAGGAGGATCAACAGGAAGGTCGGCAGCAGCACGGTCCACAGCCGCGTCATGCGGTCGATCGCGTAGGTCCGGATCGCTTGCGGCTGGCCTATCCTGTTGAGCAGGCTGCCGCCGACGAGCCAGCCGCTGATCAGGAAGAACACGACCACGGCGTGGTGGGCGAACCCGGTGATGAACGCCAGACCCAGGTAGGCCAGGGTTGGATCTTCCACCGAGCGTAAGCCGGGAAAGACCTCGGCGCGCAGGTGC
>Ga0170475_112894067_pt1 | contig 13096 bp, 11 predicted proteins | sample Soicark_Litter_5_FD_111474 | JGI IMG/M metagenome (GOLD analysis project Ga0170475, IMG submission 111474) | Avena fatua rhizosphere microbial communities from Hopland, California, USA. Combined Assembly of 48 SPs | reverse complement strand
TCGAAAGGATGCCAGCGCGACACGCGTTCGACACGGGCTCTTGCGCATGCTGCGCGAAAGCCCGAAGGAGCGCAGCCGCACGATGCGCCTATTGACGAGCGATGACCGAGCCGGCACGAGCTTTGCCGACGCTTTCTTACGGGCCTCCACGCAGGTGGTGCTCCGGGGCGCGGGAAGCAGCGCGGCGCGCCGTCAATCGTGGACAGAGTGGGCGCGTCACCTGCGCGAGGACGCGGGCTGGCTCGAATGGCCACTGCGAGCCTGCGTGCCGAGAACGGATGCCTGGCGGCCTTTCGGATTTGGACTTCGGACTGGCGAATTGGCTTCGAACGAACGGAGTGCACCTTGATGAACGCGACGAGCGAGGCAGACTGGGCTTATTGCGAGCAGGCGTTGGTCGACGTCTCGCGCACATTTTCCAAGCCCATCGAGCTATTGCCCCAACCGCTGCGGGTGGCGCTCACCTGCGGCTATCTGTTGTGCCGCGTCGCCGACACAATCGAAGATCACCCGCAACTCGGTGCTCAGGAGCGTGACGCGCTATTCACCTCGTTCATCGCCGTGCTCGATGGTCTGCAGAGCCCAGAAAGCTTCAGCGTGAGGTTTGCGGCTTTCGCGGATGACGACCCGGAGATCCGCTTGGTCAAGTCACTCCCCAGGGTGATGAACGTGTTCCTGAAGCAGGACGCGGCCACGCGCTCTGCCTCAATCACTTGGCTTTCGGAGATGGCCAACGGCATGCGTTTGTTCTGCCGACGCGATCGCCCCGGCGCGCTCACGGCCATCAGCAGCGTCGCCGATCTCGAACGCTATTGCTACTTCGTCGCCGGTACCGTGGGCCACTTGATTACCGATCTGTTCTGTACCTGGATGGGCAGCAGCGGGAGCGCGCTCGAGCCCGAGCTGCGCATTCGGTGCGAATCGTTCGGAATTGGCCTGCAGCTCGTCAACATTCTCAAGGACGTGACCGAAGATTTCGAACGCGGTCGCTGTTACGTGCCGCGCCTACTCTGTCAAAACGAAGGCTTTTCGCGCGAGCAATTGCTGGCGGTCGAGAACCGTCAGCAAGCCCACCGCGCCCTCCTGCCGATGTTCGAGCGCGCAGGCGAGCACCTGGCCAAGGCGTTCGAATACGTGCTCTCGATTCCGGCGCAGCAGGTTCAGCTCAGGCTATTTTGTCTCTTGCCGCTGTGGATGGCGCTCGAGACTCTGGTTCTGGCGATTGGCAACGATTCTGTCCTGATCGCCGACCGCCCGGTCAAGATCTCGCGCGAAGCCGTGCAGGAGCTGATCGAGGACTGCCTCCGCAACGCCAACGACGACACCGCTCTGCGACGTCACTACGCGAGCTCGATGAGCAAGTTCAAAGAGCGTTTGGCCAAGCTCGCCCCGGTCTCGCGCTCCAAGACCGCCACTCGTGAGGGGTATGCTCAGGTCTGAGGTGTGGCTGGCCGCGGGTGAAGCGAAAGCGGCTCCGCCCGGCGCGGTCGATAGAGGCTTGGAACACCTCCGGCGCACGCAACATGCCGATGGTTCCTGGCACGGCGACTACGGCGGTCCGCAATTTTTGTTACCGCTCTACGTCGCAACCTGTCACGTGGCGGGCATTGCCATCGATAGCGCCGCGCGTCGTGAGATGCTGCGCTATCTCGAAACGCATCAGAACCACGACGGCGGGTTCGGGCTGCACATCGAGGCGCAGAGCGCCGTCTTCCCCACTGTTTTGAATTACGTCGGTGCGCGGTTGCTCGGCGAACCTGCCGACGCGAGCTGGCTTGCGCGAGCGCGCTCATGGCTCGAACAACACGGCGGGCCCACGCAGTCGGCCGCGTGGGGTAAGTACTTCCTGGCCGTCCTGAATCTGTACGACTATCGCGGCCTCGCGCCGGTGCTGCCCGAGCTGTGGCTGCTTCCGACTCACCTGCCTTTCCATCCGAGTCGGCTGTGGTGCCATTGCCGAATGGTGTACTTGCCACTCTCGTATTTGTACGGTCGCCGCAGTCGGGCGACAGCGAGTCCAATCCTGCAGCAGCTGCAGAGCGAGCTCTATCCCCAGGGCTACGCGCAAGTCGATTGGGAGCGTGCGCGCACGGAGCTTGCCCCGAGCGACGAGCTCTCTCCGCGCTCGCCAGTGTTGGACGTGGCTAGTCGCTTTTTGCTGAAACTCGAGGCTCACTGCCCGCGCGCTCTGCGCTCCAAAGCCCTTCGCTTCGTGCTCGATCAGATCCGGCGCGAGGACGCGAACACCGACTACATTTGCATTGGGCCCATCAGCAAGCTGCTGCACACGTTGGTCTGGCATTTCGAGCAGCCGGGCGGCGCGCAGGTTCGCCAGCACGAGCGTCGGCTCGGCGACTACCTGTACCAGGCCGCGGACGGGCTGAAGATGAACGGCTACGACAGCTCACGTTTGTGGGATACGGCTTTCGCCGCGCAGGCGGTCGCCCGCGCTGCGAGTGACGATCGACAGCGGGCCTTGCTCGAGGCTGCGTTCGCCTACCTCGAGGCCAATCAAGTCTTGGAAGACGTTCCCGAACGTGAGCGCTGTTTCCGACACGCGTCCAAGGGTGGCTGGCCCTTCTCGAGCCGCGCACACGGTTGGCCGATCAGCGACTGCACTGCCGAGGGTCTAAAAGCATGTCTTGCGATCGAAGCGGCTACGGGCCAATCGCTGCCGCGCTGGCGGTTCGATGCTGCCGCAGAGCTCATGCTCTCGCTGCAGAATCCGGACGGCGGTTGGGCGACCTATGAGCTGACGCGCGGCCCGGCCTGGCTCGAGACCTTGAACGCCTCGGATTGTTTCCGCGACATCATGATCGACTACTCGTACGTCGAGTGCACTTCGGCTTGTATGCAGGCGCTGCACGCCTATCGCCAACGTTACGGCGGAGCACTCGACGCGCGCATCGAGCGCGCGCTCGAGGGTGGGTTGCGCTTTTTGCGGGCAGCGCAGCGGATCGACGGATCCTGGGAAGGTTCTTGGGGCGTGTGCTTCACCTACGGCACTTGGTTCGGAATCTTGGGCCTGAAGGCGGCCGGGCTGGCCAATGACTCACCGGAAATCGCTCGGGCCTGCAGGTTCTTGCTCGCCCACCAACGGCCGGATGGCGCCTGGGGTGAGTCACCGGAAAGCTGTGTTCGACGCCACTACGTGCCGACGGAGCGAGGACAAGCAGTGATGACGGCCTGGGCGACACTTGCGTTGATCGCCGCCGGTTACGCCGACAGCCCGGCGGTCGCGCGCGCGGTCGAGTTTTTGAGTCAGCTTCAGCGCGCCGACGGCAGCTTTCCCGCAGAGGGCATTGCCGGCGTGTTCAACAAAACCTGCGCCATCCACTACGACAACTATCTGAAGATTTTCCCGTTCTGGGCTCTAGCCGAGGCAGAGCGCTGTCGGGAACCTTTACCGCGCGAGCGGCGCTCGGCACGGGAAGTGAGGCCGTCATGAGTCGATCCACCATCGCCAAAAGGATTGCCCTGGGTTCGCTCGCGTGGCTGGTTTCGTGCGCGCTGCTCTCGATCGCGGCAGCGGCACCGGCAATACCGGCGCGCACTTTCGTCGTGCTGCGCGAGTACGGCGTTGGCACCGCGAGCCGCGCCCAGCCCTACTTGGACGAACTGCTCCGCGCCGTTGCCGAGCAAAATCACTGGCCCAAGGCGACCGGTCGTTATTTTGCGGAGCGCCCGCCGGCGCTGACGTTCGTACGCGCACAGAATCCGGACTTCGGCATCTTCTCGTTGCCTGCCTACCTGGCATTGAAAGACACACTGTCGCTCTCCGTGATCGGAGAGGTCGCAGCGCCACAGGCGGGCTTGCGGCAATATTTTCTGGTCTCGAAGCAGGCGCAAACACTGCAAAGTTGCCTCGGGCATCGGCTGGCGACGACCTTCTCGGCAGACCCGAAGTTCATCGATCGCGTCGTCGCCGCCGGCGCCTTCAAGCTCGCGGATTTCACGCTCGTCGCAGCTCAGCGGCCGCTCGAGCCGCTCAAGCAAGTGATTCGCGACGAGGCCGACTGTGCGCTGATAGACGACGCCCAGCTCGCGGCGACGGCGCACATCGAGCGAGGCAGCGAGCTGCACAAAGCGTGGCACAGTGCGGAGCTCCCCGGTATGGCGGTGGTAGCCTTTCCGCGCACCGACGCGGCCGCGGTGAAAAGCCTGAAGCAGTCGCTCCCGGGTTTGTGCACGAAGGCCAAACAAGCTTGCGAAAGCGTCGGCATCGATCTCATCCGAGCGAGCAACGACGAGCGCTATCGCCCGCTGCTCGCTCGATATTCGAAGCAGTAGTCGTGCCCAGAGCCTTCGGCCATAGCCTCTGTTTCGCGCCGCTATGGGCGCTCATCACGGTGCTTTCGTTCGCTTGCACGCCTTCGAACGCGCCGGTACGCGAGCCGGTCAACGCAACGTTGCGCGGCTCGAGCTTGCCCATCCTCGCGCTGGCAGACGCTCTCGAAGCGCTCGTGGCGCGGGCGGCCGATACCAAGGCCGATCGAAAGTACGCTTACCAGCGGGTTCGGGAACTACCGGCGGCCACCGCGGAAGAGGCCCTGGGCCGCGCGATCATCGCTGGCCGGCTCGCGCAAATCTCCGGCCTGGCAGCGCCCAGTCTGGTAGCTGAAGTCGAGCGATACGCGCGCCGAAGCGCCGAGCTAAACCCGGCATTTCGCGCAGGCGCGGCCCAGCGTCTGCTCGGGACGCTGTACGTGATGGCGCCAGCCGCGTTGCTCTCGCACGGTGACTCCGAGAGCGGACTGGAGCTGCTGCAAGGAGTCGTACAGCGCTTTCCGGACCACGTGCCCAACCGCTTGCGCCTGGCCGAGGCCTACGTCGCGCTCGGCGATCCGGACCCCGCGCGCCCGCACCTCTGCTACTGCGTCGCTCATCAGGCCGCGCTGCGTCCCGACGAGCAAAAGCTGCTCCAGGAGCTGCGCGCACAAACTCAGCTCGGCCATTGCCCGTGAACGCAACGCCAAGACAGCGCCCACTCGTGCCAGCACGCTTTCGGGAGACGCTTCCGTGATCAAGGTTCTGCTCACCGTCGGCCTGAAATGGCCGCGCGCTGCCCTCGCGTGCATCACGCTCTTGGTCGTTGCGGGGGTCTGCTGATACAGCTGGAAGGCTTGCGCGTGAGCACGTCGCGCACGAGCCTGGTCACGAGTCCGCACCAAACCCGGCTGTTCAACTTTTACTCCACGTTCGGGCGCTCCGAACTGGCAGTGCTGGTCGTTTCCGGTGATAGCCCGGAGGCGCGCCGGCAGCTGGTGGATCGCTTCGAATCAGAGCTGGCCAAGTCGCCTGAGTTCGAGCGCCGAGTGCTCGGCAAGGTCACGCTCGATACAGTGGCAGAGACGCTGCTCGTTTGGCGTCCAGAGCTCGCGCAACTGTTGCCAAAAGCCGGCGCGGCGCTCCAGCCAGGAGTCGATCCGTGGCTGAGCTGGGCCGAGGCCGCCGAGCGTCGGCTCGCGAGCGAGCTCGAGGGAGCGAAAGCTGCCAACGACGTGACTCCGCAGCCCTTGGCCGAGCAGGCGACGAGCGGGCTTTCGCGGCTCGCCAATGGGCTGCAAGCATTGAGACAGGCGCTGACGAGTGGCGGCCAGCTTTCGCTCGGTGAGCTCGGGGCCTTGAACCAAGGCGGCTCGACCTTCGACGAACACGGGTATCTGGTGGGCGGACATGGCGCATACCACCTCGTTCTGATCTTTCCCGCGCTGCAAAGCGACGAAGGTCGCGAGCTCAAGCCGGTGGTCGAACGCATCCGAGCCGCGCGTGATCGGGCGCTCGCGGGTTTGCCCAAATCCACGTTGCGCGCTGACCTCACCGGCGCGCCGGCACTCGCGGTCGATGAGCTGAAGAGCTTGCAAGACAGCTCACGCAGCACTTCCGTGATTTCGACGATCGGCATCTTCCTGCTGCTCATGCTGGTGTTTCGCTCGATCCGCCATGTCGCAGCGCTGCTCTTGCCGCTGCTCGCAGGCATGGCCATATCGCTTGGGTTCGTCGTGCTTGCCTACGGTGGACTGAATCTCGTCACCTCGAGCTTCATGAGTGTGCTGCTCGGCCTCGGCATCGAATTCGGCGTACACCTTTTGCACCGCTATGCGGAGGCGCGCGTCGACGGTCAAGACGTGCGGCCTGCGCTCTCGACCGCACTCTTGAGTGACGGCCCGGCTGTGGCGCTCGGTGCATGTACCACCGCGGCGGCGTTTCTGAGCACCACGGCCACCAAGTTTGCAGCCTTCGCGCAGCTCGGCGTGATCACGGCAGTTGGCTTGTTCGTGACCTTGGTGTGCACGATTGTCGGATTCCCTGCGTTGCTCCCGCTGCTCGCCGGCAAACGCCAAACCAACGTGCACGAGCTGGTCGGTCTGTCCACGGTGCTCAACGTGGTCGGGCGCCGTGCGCGTTGGGTGCTCGGGATCTTTGGCCTCGCCACGCTGCTCGCGGTCGGCTCTCTGCTCGTGACGCGACCCGGGTTCAATGGACGTACGTTCGACTTCCTACCGGCACATGCCGAGAGTTACCGGGGCTTGAAACGCATCGAGGAGTCCGGCACTCCGCCGCTCGACACTCATTTCATGGTCGATTCCTTCGACCAAGCCCGTGAGCTCACGCAGAAGCTGCGGCAGACTCCGGAGGTAGCGCTGGTGCAGAGCCCGAGCGACCTCTTGCCACCGCAGACTCCAGAGCGCATCGCACGCATCCGGCAAGCGGTCAGCGAGCTGGGCGATTACGTGCCGGCTATTCCGTTGACCAACGCCAGTCAGGGGCCGGCGCGACTGGCCGCGTTCACCCGGCTGGCCGACACGCTGGACGAGCTTGCCTTCGCGCTCCGCCAAGCAAACCTCGACGGGAGCAATGCGACGCGCGCTTCCCATGAGCTCAGTGAGCTTGGCCGTTGGCTTTCGACGCAACCCGAGGCGGGGGCACCGGCCCTAAATCGTCTATCGAAGGCACTCGAGGGTGCGCTGACCCGCGCAGTGGCAACTGCGCGTCGCATCGCCGAACGGGGACGGTACGCGCCGACGGATCTGCCAGCTGTGTTCGTGTCGCGCTTCGTGTCCAAAGACGGCACGCGCCTGGCTCTCCACGCTTATCCCGCCGGCAACGTCGAGGAGGAGGCCTTTGCTACGCGCTTTGCGGCTCGGCTGCGCGCCCTCGACCCGAACGTGGCGGGCACAGCGCTCAATTTATTGCCGCACGAACGTTACATTACCGAAGGGTTTCGACGCGCAGCTGCTTACTCGCTCTTGTTGATGACTTTGGCGCTGTGGCTGATGTTTCGGCGCGTCGGCGACACGCTATTGGCGTTGTTACCGGTGGTTCTCGGCTCGATTTGGATGCTCGCGTTGATGCGGCCGCTGGGCATTCAATTCACCGCCGCCAACATGGTGGCCTTGCCGCTATTGCTGGGTATTTGCCTGGATTCTGGCGTTCACATCGTCCACCGCTCGCTCGAGGGCCCCGGTGCTGCTCGTCTGGAAACACTCGTGCAAGGTACGGGCACGGCCGTCAGCGTGGCTGCGCTGACGAATCTGATGGGCTTCGCGTCGTTGATGGCCGCCGATTACCGAGCCATGCAAGGTCTGGGGCTGCTGCTCAGCTTGGGGATTGCTCTGAGCCTTTTGGCAAGCGTGCTCGTTCTTCCGGCGCTGCTCGTCGTCCTTGGACGTGCGGGTCTCCGCGATTGAAGCGAAGTGCTTGGCGTGCCAGGCTGCGCGAGATGTTTTCGCTACGCGCGCTCGTCGGGGTAGGCGCTGTGTTTGGCGTGGCCGCCTGTTCTTCGCGGCCGCCGCCGAGGCTCGCGGTGGAATTGACTGCCCGCGCTACGGCCAAGGCCGGCGTGGTCACGCTGGTCGTGTCCGATCGCGCTCGGGCCGAGCGTTTACGCTCAATTTATCTAGAAGTCGTCAAGCTCGGTCGCGAGCTCGATCGAGCTCGCGTGCAGGCGCGGGCGCAATGCGCGACCGAGCCCGAGCGGCGCGCGGGCGCCTCGGCCGCGTCCGACCCCATCGGTTCCGGCGTGCTCGGCTGTTCGATCGCGCCGCCGCTCGGAGATCGCGCGGCGCTCGACCGCTACACGCGCTTGATGCTCGAGGCCCGCACGCTGCTCACTCAGCGCGAGTTCGACAAGCTCGCTCGTATCCGCTGATCCTCGAATCGAATTGACACGACCATGCTGTGGGTAGCCCTCGCCACTGCCATCATGCTGCTCAGCGGCGAACTCAGTCGTGAGGCAGACGACGGCGCGATCCTCGCAGTCTTGATTGCCGCGCTTCGAAAAGCCACCACGCAAGAAGTGGCAGACGCGCCGCGCCGGGCCGCAGCGCTGCGAGCGCTCGCGACCTTCGACGCGGGGTTGCTCGCCTATCGCCGCCAACTGGTAGCCTTCAAAGCCTGTATTGCAGCGGCGGATCGACGGTACGGCGCGACGCGCGCCGACTACGACGCATGCTCCGGGCCTCTCGAAACGGAGCGAGCCAGCTTACGCACGAGCCTGGTAACCGCGCAGACCGAATACGAGGCGGCAGTCACGGAGACCGAAAAAGCGCGCGTCGCGCGGCGCGTGCTTTCGTTGCCGGAGGCGAAGCTGCTCGACTCCGCGCGCGCAGGCCAAGAAAAGGCGCCCAGCCCTTCGCGATCGCGCGGCGTCGAAGGTGTCGTGACCGAACGTCATTTGACGCTGCCGCGGAACGTGGTCTCGGTGCTGTACGGTCCGCTCTCGTCCGCGACTTTCGGTCAGCGCTTCCCCTCGCGCATCATCGACGGCGGCACGAGCTACGCGCATCTGGATCAAGGCCTGGCCGACGCGAGCGGCACCCCTGCCGATCTTTGGAACATGCGCGGGGGCGCGCGGGTCGGCATGTTCGATGACTTCGAAGCCGGTGCCCTGTTCATGCCGCTGCAACTCGGACCGAAGTTCCACTACGACCCAGTGCTGATTTTCTTCACTCAACAGCTCCGCTTTCGAGGCGTCGATTGGGGCATCCGCGCTTCCTTCGAAACGCCCGGGACGACGGGCTGGGGAATCAACCCCGGAACCCTGCTCGGGTTTCCCGGCCAGCGGCTTTCCGCCCGGGTCGGCTTGTTCGTGCCGATGGAGGTCGGAACTCTGGGCCACAAAATCGCGCCCATCGTGGGACTGAATGCGCCATTGCGCATCACTTGGAATGTAGTCCCGAGCTTCTTTCTGTCTGCGGAGAGCGGTGTTGCTTACGATCACCTAGCGTCGAAAGGTGGCCTCGAGCTGCCGCTCGGGTTTGGATCGGGCTACAGCCTATTGGCTGGTTCGAAGCTGATCGACATCACGGCTTCGTTCACCTGGGATCATTGGCTCCTGCCCGCACCCGAGCAGGGGTCGGCACAGGTCCATTGGCAAGCGTACCGGGTTGCCGTCGGAGCTTCGCTGTATTTTCAGGCCTTGTGAGCCGGTCGTTGCAGATCGCCCCGCTCCACGTGTGCACGATGCCGCGTTGACGCGCCCCCCGCCGCGGCGGGATACTCGTGTCCAGGGGAGCCCGGGATGCGCATTGCGTTGATTTCCGATTTGCATGGCAGTGAGTTCGCCTTGAACGCCGTATTGGCGGACATGGCGCGCACCGGCGTGGATCAGATTGTGTGTTTGGGTGACGTCGCCACGCTGGGGCCGCGCCCGCGGGAGGTGCTCGGACGCTTGGCGGAGCTTGGCTGCATTTGCATCCTGGGCAATCACGACGAGTTCATGCTCGATGAGCGGTTGACGCGTGCGTATTCGGAGGCCCCCATCATCGTCGAGGCGGTGGATTGGTGTCGCGCTCAACTGAACTCGGCAGAGTTGAAGTTCATCGCCTCATTTTCGCGGCGGTTCGAGCTGAAATTGAACAATTCCGGCAACCTGCTCTTGTTCCACGGCACTCCAGAGTCGAATACCACGGACCTGCTTGCGACCACGCCCGCGGAGCGCGTGGACGAGCTACTCGGCGCGCGCCGGGCGACGGTCATGGCCGGGGGGCACACCCATCTTCAAATGCTGCGCCAACACCGTGGCGCTTTGCTCGTGAATCCGGGCAGCGTGGGGCTCGCCTTCAAGGAGTACGCCGCGGGCAAAGTGCCAATCCTTTTGCCGCATGCGGAATACGCCGTGGTCGAGGCAATGGATGGCGATATCGCGGTGAGCTTGCGACGCGTGCCGCTCGACAAGGCCGACTTGCGCGAGGCCGCCGGGACGGCCCAGCATCCGCTGAAGGCTTGGATGATGCAGCAGTACTCGTAGCCGCTACCCGCTCGACGAGCCGAGAACGGGAGTTCTTGCACTCTCGCGCTCAGTTCAGCGGGCAAACCAGCTGACACCAGTTTTGGAGGCACGCCGGAACGGCGCACTTGCCGCTCGGGCACATGCTGCACTCGCCCGCCAGCGCCGTGCACTCCTCCGGGTATTTGCACTGCACGCCCGAATTGGGGCAGCTCAACTTGCACAGCTTGTTGATGCAGTCGAAACGGGCGCAGCTGCCGTCGGCGCACGGCGTGCAATTGGGTGGCGGCTCTCCGCAATCCGTGCTCGTCATGCAGCTTGCCACCCCGCAGTGAGGGGCACCAACGACGCACTCCGCATTGTCGTCGCAAAAGCTGTTTTCGATTTGGCAGCTGCCATCGGCGCTGCAGACCTTGCACTCCCTGCCGCAGTCGAATCCTTTGCACGACTCGGTAGGGCCGCAGGACGGCTTCAACGTTTTTTGGCAAACGCCCATCTGGCAGCTGCTCTGCTCACACGCCGTCTGGCCATCGGGGCAGGTGATGCAAGTGGGGTCGTGCACGGTGCATTGGCTGCCCGCGCTGCACTTGGCAGGACAGCTGCCGGCTTTGGTTTGGCATTTGCCGGCCACGCACTGGCTCGTGCACGCATAGCCACCTTCGCTGCACGGCTTGCAGGCTTCGAGCATGCCGAAGCAATCGAGGTCGACCTTGCACTGCTCCCCGCCGGCAGCGGCGCCGCTCCCGCCCGAGGTCGTCCCTCCTTGGCTCATGCCCATGCCGGCGATTGCCCCGCTGCCGCCCCGCCCCGTCGGCATGCCCGGGTCAGTGCCGCCTTTGGCGCCCATGCCCGGGTCAGTGCCGCCTTTGGCGCCCATGCCCGGGTCAGTGCCGCCTTTGGCGCCCATGCCCGGGTCAGTGCCGCCGGTTTTCGTACCGCCCTGCGCTTTGAAGCCGCCGCTGCCGAGGCCAGGGCTGCCGCCGTCGCTGCTGCCAATGCTGGAGGAGCCACCACACGCGCCGAGCAAGCTCAAGTTGAACACTGCGGCACCCAAGATCATCGACGCCTTCATCGGTCACTCATCCTTTCAGGGAAACCAAGCCACCCGCGCAGTTCATTCAGCGAGCAGCGTGCGCGCTCGTCCAACATTCGGGCTGTTTGGAAAGGCAGCCACGAGCCGCCGCGCCATGCTCCGAGCTTCGCTGCCGCGATCGGCGCGCTGGTAAGCTTCGAGCCGCAAGAACAGCACTTCGGGCAAAAACCGCGCTTCACTGAACTTTTGCTCGTACTGTTCGAGCAGCAGGAGGCCTTGGCTCCGGTGCCCGGCGGCGAGCAATGCGCGGGCGCGATCGACGTAAGCCACTTCAGCGGCCAAGGGCGCGGCCACGTCCGTTGGCGGTTCGGGCAGCTGCACTTCGGCCGTGGAGGCACGAGGTAGCGGCGCGGCGGAAGCAGCGACCTCCGCGGTCGCTGAGCTGACGACCGCGGGCGGCGGCAAGTGCCTCGTGGCGGGACGAGGCCGCGCCGGTTCGACTCGTGCTGCTGACGTCGGCGCCTGGCTGACCGACACGCGCGTCGGTTGCGTTGCCACGGACGCCATGCCCGCCAATCCAAAACCGCCCACAGCGCCGATGCCAAGCCACTTGACGATCAGCGTCGCGCTCACCGTATTGATGGATCCCGCCCCAGAAAGCCCGACGCCGGTCGCGGCCGTGCTCGCCGAGACCATGCTCGTGAGCTGCGCCTTGGCTAACGTCGTCGCACCGGCTGCACTGCCCGCGCTCATGACCACTCCAGACACTCCGAGCGCGAGCAATGTTTGCTGCACGCCGCGAGCATCCGGTTGCTCGTCGCTACCGGCCCGCAGCAGTTCGGCGGCAAGGCCCGTGGCACGCCGGGACAATCGTTCGGGATCGCTCATCGCTCGCCTCCAGAAAAGCGGCGGCGCGCTTCGGCTCGCGCGACTCGCTGTTCGAAATCTTCACGCGCGCGGCGCAAGCGTGAAGCGGCAGTTCCGACCGGGACCTCGCACAACTCGGCGATCTGCGGCGTGGAAAGCTCCTCGAGTTCGAAGAGCACGAACACGATCCGTAGCTCTTCCGGCATCTCGTCCAGCAATCGATCGAGCAGCGCTCGTGCTTGGCGCCGCTCGAGCAATTGTTCACCGTTGAGCTCGCGCGCTTCGTGTTCGCCTGCCGACTCGAAGGGTTCTTCGCGCCGTCGGCCCAAGCTGCGACGGGTGCGCGCGCCGACATTGAGCGCCACGCGATACAAGAAGGCGCGCTCACGCTCTCGGTCCACGGTGCCGAGTCGTCCGGACGCTGCCAGAAAGACTCGCTGCGTGGCGTCATCCGAGTCGGCCTCCGCGAGGCCGAGGCGCCGCAAGAGCCGCCACACGAACGCATAGTGTTCGCGTACCAGCCCGGCCATCCGCTCCGGAGACGCCGGAGCAGACTCGGCTTCGTCGACGGCCACTGCTTCTGCTGCCACGATGGTCTATCCCCGCAAGCCTCGCTAGCGATCACCAAAAGCGCACACCGGCCACCAAGCCAGCCCAACCCGCGACGACTGGCACTTGATACGCAGTCTGGGGCGGATTTTGGAACGTGAACCGGTAGCCGGCACGCAGCGGAAATTCGCTCGCGGCGCGTAGCTCGAGCCAAAAGGGCGCCGCAAACCGCCAGCTCAACGCGAGCTGGGCGCCCACGGACGCAAACCAAATGGTCTCTTCGTCCACCGAGGTCAGGCGGGCGCTCGGCACTCCGGCGGCCCGAAGCGCGCCGAAGTCGAAGGCGGCGCATGGCGTCAGAGCGAATGCACCCCAATCGGCGCGAATCGGACAGATGCTGGTTTCCAGCCCCAGCC
>Ga0170475_101305845_pt1 | contig 13100 bp, 11 predicted proteins | sample Soicark_Litter_5_FD_111474 | JGI IMG/M metagenome (GOLD analysis project Ga0170475, IMG submission 111474) | Avena fatua rhizosphere microbial communities from Hopland, California, USA. Combined Assembly of 48 SPs | reverse complement strand
GCTTGAGCTGTTGCTGGTACATCTGGTCAAAACTGCCACTGAAGACGGCCCCGCCTACCGATAGCTGCGTGCTTTGAAAACTGCTGGATTCAATAGACTGCGTACTGCCCAACTTAAGTTGGGTTTCTGTGATGTGCATGGTGACTCCTTCCCTGATCGCGGTTGAAGAACCCTTCACCCTGCAAAGAGTGCGCCATACTGTTTAAATTTGTAAAAAATGTTATTTTACGTAACTTACGGACGAGCAACACCCGTCCTTCCCGCGTAAGGATTTTTTGTCGACCTGTTGCTCAGCAGCAACCGCGCCACCTCGGCGAAAACGAAATGAAAGGAATTCCTGCTATGGCCGGCAGCAGTTTATTGACGTTGATAGACGACATCGCCACCTTGCTCGACGACATTGCCGCCATGAGCAAGGTAGCCGCCGGTAAAACGGCCGGGGTACTGGGCGACGATCTGGCGCTGAATGCAGAGCAGGTGGCAGGCGTGAGCGCAGATCGCGAGCTGCCCGTCGTGTGGGCTGTCGCCAAGGGCTCGCTGCGCAACAAGCTGATCCTGGTGCCCGCTGCGCTCGCCATCAGCGCGGCGCTACCCTGGGCAGTCACTCCGCTGCTGATGCTGGGCGGCGTTTACCTATGCTTTGAGGGTTTTGAAAAGCTGGCGCATCAGTTCATGCATGGGCAGGCCGCGCCTGCCCATGCCCATGCCCATGCCCATGCCCATGCCCATGCCCATGCCCAGCATCTGCGGGCCGTGGCCAATCCGGTTATCGATATGTTGGCGTTCGAGAAAGACAAGATACGGGGCGCGATCCGCACCGACTTCATCCTGTCGGCGGAAATCATCGTCATCACACTGGGCACCGTTGCCTCAGTGCCCTTGCTGCAGCAATTGGCGGTGCTGTCCATCATCGCCGTCGTCATGACCGTAGGCGTTTATGGCGTGGTCGCGGGCATCGTCAAACTGGACGATGCAGGCTTATACCTGAGCAGGCGGGAGGGTAGCGGCGTGGTGAGCAAGCTGCAGCGGCAAACCGGCAAGCTGTTGCTGCTGGCAGCACCTAAGCTGATGCAGTTTCTGTCGGTAGTCGGCACCGCCGCCATGTTCACCGTCGGCGGCGGCATACTGATGCATGGCCTGCCCGCCGCGCATCACCTGACGGAAGCGGTTGCGGGGCAGATGCAAGGTGTGCCGGGCATAGGCGGCGGGCTGGGCGTCATCGTCCCGGCACTCCTGTCAGCGCTGGCAGGCGTGGCGGCTGGAGCGGTGGCGCTGTTGGGCATCAGTCTCCTCAAGCGCATGCGCCGAGGCAGGCAGTCAGCTTGAGTGCAGTCGATGGCAACACGTGAAAAATACCGCACGTCGCAGCGGCGGATTTACAACGAATCCGGTCAAAGGACGCTAGCAGCCTGTCGGACTTAGGATGCGCGGGCTACTCGGTAAACCCGCAAAATACGTCGCGCATCATGCTGATCACTTCCAGCGTGCGGGTGTCGCCGACGCGATAATAGACGCGGTTGGCATCTTTGCGCGTGCGCAACACGCCCTTCTCGCGCATGAGCGCCAGATGCTGGGAAATATTGCTCTGCGAGGTGCCTACCGCATCGACTATGTCCTGCACGCTGACCTCCTTATCCCCCAGCACGCAAAGGATCTTGAGCCGCAAGGGATGCGACATGGCCTTCAAGGCCAATGAGGCCTGCTCGATTTGTTCGTCGTCCTGGATAAGGTGGTAAGACATCGGGTCTCTGATAGAGTAACTGGCGGATCAACGCCGTCTTATTGATACGGAACCACATGGCCGGCATGGCGGCGCTCACTTAAGCCGCAATACGGATTATTGACGATTTTTCATGCCAGGAATACCCGCAGTGAAGGGGAGCGTCGCTTTTTATCCCTGGCAAGCAAATTTTGCAAATGGTTGAACAAACGCGCTGCAGTCAGCATCATGTCAGAAATCGTGCCGGACAGCCTGCAACGTTCGCTACTATCTTGCCGTAATTCCAAGGCAATAGTATTGCAATTGCCTGTGCAGCAGCAAAATATACAATTGACCGCCGCATTCAGTAAGCGGCGCCGATATACCGCTTATGACGCGCAAGCCCCGGCAACGCGTTAGAATCAGACACTCGACTGTGACGGTGAAACCATGTCCCCCATAACCCCTGTACTGCTCCTGATACTTGATGGCTTCGGTCACCGCCTGGAAGGCGACGACAATGCCATCCTGCATGCCCACAAACCCAACTGGGATGCGCTGACCGCCAAATACCCGTTTACCACCATCAATGCCTCTGGCGGCTATGTCGGCTTGCCGGAGGGGCAGTTCGGGAATTCCGAAGTGGGCCACCTGAATATTGGCGCTGGCCGCATCCTGCTGCAGGATATCAGCCGGGTGGACGTTGACGTGGCTGCCGGCAGACTGGGGCAGAATCCCGTGCTGAGCAATGCTTTCCATATCGCCGGCACAGCCAGGACGCTGCATGTGTTGGGCCTGATTTCAGATGGCGGCGTGCATAGCCATGAAAGCCATATCCACGCGCTGATCCGCGATGCGCATGCCGCCGGCGTGGCACATATTGCCGTGCATGCCTTCCTCGATGGCCGGGACACGCCGCCGCGCAGCGCCGAGCGTTACCTGGCCAAACTGCAGGCCGTCTGCGATGCTTGCCCAGGTGCCTATATCGCCTCGGTGGTGGGCCGCTACTATGTGATGGACCGCGACAAACGCTGGGAGCGCGTCGCCCCTGCCTATCGATTGATCGTCGATGGCGAAGCCGAGCATAGCGCCGACAGCGCGGCAGAAGCGCTGGCCGCCGGCTACGCACGTGACGAAAACGATGAGTTCGTGCTGCCCACCGCTATCCGCCATGACGGGAAGACCACGCGCATGGAAGATGGCGATGCCGTGATCTTCATGAATTTCCGCGCCGACCGTGCCCGTGAAATCAGCGTAGCGATCACCGACGCAGATTTCACCGGCTTCGAGCGCGCCCGACTGCCGCAACTTGGCGTATTTGCGACCCTCACCCGCTATGCAGATGCCTACCCCTACCCGGTGGCCTACACCAAGGAAAAAGTGGCGGACAGCTTCGGCGAGGTGGTCTCGCGCGCTGGCCTTAAGCAATTGCGCATCGCGGAAACGGAAAAATATCCGCACGTCACCTACTTCTTTTCCGGCGGCGAAGAAAAGGAATTTCCTGGCGAGGATCGCGTGCTGGTCGCCTCCCCGAAAGTCGCCACCTACGACCTGCAGCCGCAGATGAGCGCGCCCGAAGTTACCGACAAGATCCTGGAAGCCATCGCCAGCGGCCAATACAGTGCCATCATCTGCAATTACGCCAATGGCGACATGGTGGGACATACCGGGAAATTCGAAGCGGCCAAGCAGGCCATCGAAGCGCTGGACATATGCGTGGGGCGCTGTGTCGCGGCCATGCAGGCGGCGGGCGGTGAAATACTGATCACTGCCGACCACGGCAATGCGGAAGTCATGTGGGACAAGACTTCCGGACAACCGCATACCCAGCACACCACCGATCTCGTGCCGCTGCTCTATATTGGGCGTCAGGCGAGCATTGCGCCGCAGGGCGAAGGCGCGCTACGCGATATCGCACCGACTTTGCTGGCGATGATGGGTGTGCCGCAACCGGCGGCAATGACCGGGCATGCCTTGATCCGTTTCGAGTGAAACAGGCAGTGCAGACCATATAACACCTTCCTGAATGAAACTCTGACTTGAACGGCCTCGTGAAGCTTACCTACCTGCTAAGTACCCATGCACAAAAAACGGTGAGATGGCTGCGGTTCTGGCCGGTGCGGGGCAAGGCGGCAGATGTGCCGCAGTGCGAGCACTGCAAGCGGCTGGCAACGCGGCAGCGCGCCGACCAGAGCCGCAGACGCCCACCGTTTTTTGTGCTCGGGTACTTAGCCCTGAGTTTAAGCGTCGCCGTGCTGGCGGAAGATCCGCCGGCGCAGGATCTGGAAGATCTGCGGCAAAAGATCGGTGAGCTGCAGCAGGAGCTGCAAGCCAATGAGGCCAATCGCCACGAAGCGGCCGATGCCCTGCGCGAATCGGAAAAAGCCATCAGCGAAGCGAATCGCGAGCTGGCGAAACTGGCCCGTGAGCAGCAACTGACCGCCAGCGAGCTGAGCAACGCCAACAACGACATACTACGTATCCGCAACCAGTTGAATCAGCGCCGCGAGCAGATACGTAAACTGATGCTGGCCCGTTATCGCAACGGCCAGCATGAGGCCCTGCGCCTGCTGCTGAACAAGCAGGACCCCAACGAACTGACCCGCAGCTTCCACTATTACCGCTATATCGCCAGCGCCCAGCAAAAGCTGTCGCTGGCGCTGGCGGAGCAGTTGGAAAAGCTCAATGCCAGCATGGAGTTGCTACAGCAAAAAAATCAGGCGCTCACCCAGCTCGCCGCCGAGAAGGTAAAGCAGCGCGCCCTGCTGCAGGCCAGCCAGTCCAGCCGACAGCATGTTCTAAGCCAGATATCGGCGAAGATAGGCCAGCAGCAGCGAGAAATCGGCAAGTTGCAGCAGGATGAGCAACGCCTGTCCACGCTGGTAGAAAAGCTGGACCGCATGATACGCGAGCGCGAAGCACGTGAAGCCCGCGACCGCGACAAGCAGGCCAAGGAAGCCGCGAAACTGGCGGCACGCAAGGCCCACGAAAATATAAAGGGCAACTCATCCAAAAACCCCACGAAGCCCGTAACAGGTAAAGGGCAGGGAATTGTAAACGAGTCTGTCAAGGTAGAACTTACCCCTGCAGCGGAGGCCCTAGCAGAGCACGCAGAAACGGGTGGCACTTCGTTCAAGGATTTGAAAGGCCACCTGCATCTGCCGATGCGCGGCGAAGTGCTGGGACATTTCGGCACCGCCCGCCGCGAGGGCACGTTCTGGAAGGGCGTGTTTATCAAGGGCAGTGCCGGACAGCCCGTCAAGGCGGTGGCTGGCGGACGCGTGGTGTTCGCCGACTGGCTGCGCGGCTTCGGCAATATGCTGATCGTCGACCACGGGGACGGCTTCCTGACCTTGTACGGCGCGGCAGAATCCCTGGTCAAGCAGGTTGGCGATATCGTCAAACCGGGCGATGACCTGGCGACCAGCGGCAATAGCGGCGGCAGCAGTGAAACAGGCATATACTTTGAATTAAGACATTTAGGCAAACCGGTAGACCCACTGGCCTGGGTGAAATAAGTGCGTGTGATGTGATCACCGCGCCCATCCACCCCCTGACCGGACAACAAAGGACGATGATGCAAACGAAGTTCAAGAAGATCAGTTGGCTACTGGCCGGTGCCGGTGTCGGCGTGCTGTTGACGACGGGCGCAACGGCGCTTGCCGAAAAAGAAGCGGCGTCACCCTTGCCGCTTGCGGAGCTGCGTGCCTTTACCGAGGTGTTTGCACGCATCAAGCAAGACTACGTCGAGCCGGTGGAAGACAAAAAGCTGATCAACGAAGCCATCAATGGCATGCTGCAGGGCCTGGACCCGCACTCCGCCTATCTGACTGCAGACGCCTTCAAGGATCTGCGCGTCAGCACCACCGGTGAATTCGGCGGGCTGGGGCTGGAAGTCAACCAGGATGACGGCCTCGTCAAGATCGTATCGCCCATCGACGACACACCGGCGGCACGTGCCTGCATCAAGGCCGGCGACTACATCATCAAGATCGACGATGCGCAAACGCGCGGCTTGGCGCTGAACGACGCAGTCGCGAAAATGCGCGGCAAACCGAATACCACCGTGGTGCTGACCATCCTGCGCAAGGGCGAGCCCAAGCCGCTGGTGTTTACGCTGACCCGCTCCGTCATCAAGGTGCAGAGCGTGAAGGCCAAGATGCTGGAAAGCGACTACGGCTATGTGCGCCTGTCGCAATTCCAGGAGCACTCCACGGAAGACATGGCGAAAGCCATCGAGAATCTCTACAAGGAAAACAAATCGTCCCTGAAGGGCCTGGTGCTTGATCTGCGCAATGATCCGGGCGGTGTGCTGCAAGGTGCAGTCGGCGTGTCGTCGCTGTTCCTGCCGGACAGCGCGTTGGTCGTCTACACGGAAGGCCGCACCCAGGATGCCAAGTCGCGCCTCCTGGCTTCCAAGGATTATTACACCGCGAAAAATCAGGATGCGGTCAAGGTGTCCGGCAAGGATCTGAAGAGCGTACCTCTGGTAGTGCTGGTAAACGGCGGCTCCGCCTCCGCCTCGGAAATCGTCGCTGGCGCGCTGCAGGACCATAAGCGCGCCGTGATAGTGGGCACGCAAACCTTCGGCAAGGGTTCCGTGCAGACCATCCTGCCGGTAGGCAAGGATGCTGCCATCAAGCTCACCACGGCCCGTTATTTCACGCCGAATGGCCGCTCGATCCAGAACAAGGGCATCACCCCGGATATCGAGGTGGAAGAGGCCAGCCTGAACGGTGCGCCGGTGGACTCCTTCCGCATCCGCGAAGCGGACCTGGAACGCCACCTGGACAACCCGCAAGGCGGCGACAAGCCGAAGACGGATGCCAAGCCGGCACCGAAACCGGAAGCCAAGGCTGAGCCGAAACCCGATGCCAAGCAGGATGGCAAGCCAAGCAAGGGCGAGAAACCCAAGACCAAGGAAGAAGAAGACGCCGCAGCCAAGTCAGGCGATGTCTCCGCCAAGCGTGACTACCAGTTGCAGCAGGCCCTGAACATACTGAAGGTGCAACAGGTGATCAACCGTACGGCGACGGCAGCCACGGCAGCGACGGCAACTGCCGCGGCCAGCACAAGCCCGCAATGAAATAAGCAAAACGCCGCTCGCTTCTAGTCGCTCACTTTTCTAAAGACCTTGTTTGCATCTACTAAGTAGAAATCCCGACATAGTTTTCTTTGCTCCCCCGGCCCTGCCATCTATAACGAAGGCAGGGCCGATTAATTTGCCGGCAGCGTGTTAGCGGCTGATCGAATCAAACACGGCCGCGAACCGGTCAGATAGAGGGGTTGCAATGTACGATGCAAATCTGTTGATGAGCCTATACAAGCTGCTGGCAGAGGGAAAACTGGACAGGTCCAAGTTTTTCCAGATGCTGGCGCGCGGCATAGTGCAGGAGGTAGGCGCGAGCCGCGGCAGCATCTGGTTTTATGTGGGCGAGTTGCGGGACCAGCTTATCTCGGAGAGCCTGTACGATGCAGCGGATAGCCAATGGGCCAGTGGCGTGGTATTGAGTGAAGACGACTATATCCCCTACTTCGATGCCATGCGCGACGACAAGCAGATCATCGCCCCCCTGGCGCGCAACCATCCCGCCACCGCCTGTTTCAATGAAAATTATTTTGAACCCCTGAACATCTATTCGCTGCTGAATGTCGCCATAGAGGTCGATGGCAGCCAGATCGGGCTGGTGTGCTGTGAACAAACAGTCGCCGAGCGCGAATGGACACCGGAAGATGTGGTCTACTTGCAAAAGGTTGCCGCCATGATTACGCTGGCTTTCAAGAAGCAGGTACTGGACTGAACAGGGTGGCTCGCCCTGCCCTACTTGATTGCCTGGCGGCCTCTGCATTGCAAACAGGGAAAGCATTCCTGTGATCGCCCCATACTGTACGTACTGCCGCCCCCCTCTGAAGACTAGACTCGAAAAACTCTCGCCAGTAGATGAAATGCCCCCGGACACTCCCCCCGCCGCTCACGATGATCTCGACGACAACGCACTGCTGCGCTACAGCCGGCATATCCTGCTGGATGAAATAGGCATAGAGGGCCAGCGGCGCATCTCTTCGGCAACGGCGCTGGTGGTCGGGATTGGCGGCCTGGGTTCGCCGGCCGCCCTCTACTTGGCAGCGGCTGGGGTGGGAACCTTGCTGCTGGTGGATGACGATGTCGTCGACCTGACCAATCTGCAGCGCCAGATCATCCATCGTCAGGACAGCGTGGGCCAACTGAAAGTGGAATCCGCCCGCGCCACGCTTACCCAGGTCAACACCGGCACGCGCGTCGAAACCATCGCCCAGCGCGTCGATGCAGCGCAACTGCGCGAGCTGGTGCTGCGGGCAGACGTGGTGCTCGACTGCTCGGACAATTTCGCCACACGCCACAACATCAACCGCGCCTGCGTCGCCGGGCGCCGCCCGCTTATCTCAGGAGCGGCCGTGCGCTTTGATGGGCAATTCAGCGTGTTTGATTCCCGCGTCGCCGACAGCCCCTGCTACCGCTGCCTGTTTCCCGAAGAAGGCGAGGCGACGGACGGGCCATGCGCCACCTTCGGCGTGCTGGCGCCGCTGGTCGGCATCATCGGCGCCATGCAGGCCGCCGAAGCACTAAAGTGCCTGGCAGGCATGCCGAGCCCCCTGGGGCGGCTGGTGACGCTGGATCTACGCAGCCACGACTGGCGCACGCTACGCTTTTCCCGCGACCCGCATTGCCCGGTGTGCGGTGCAGAAGGTAGGGCGCAATAACCGCAGGGCATTGCGCCGTATACAACTGCCGGCAGGGCCACGAATAGGCAGTCGGCGCGTCGCACTTACGCAGACTCCCGGGGAAATTTACATGCGGCGCAATGCGCTGCGCTTATTGTCGCCCTACTCGTATGCAGCCTACGGTGCTTCCTCTTCCTTCGGCGCCTCCGCCACCAGGCTCAAGCCATCCAGCTGGCTTCCGCCTCCGCCGCCGGACTGCGGCTTCTGCTTGCTCTCCAGCTTGATCTTGAGCCGCAACTCATTCAGGGAGTCGGCGTTTTTCAAGGCATCTTCCATGCTGATCTTGCCGGCTTCGTAGAGCGCGAACAGCGCAAGGTCGAAGGTCTGCATGCCCAGTTGCTGGGATTTGGCCATGATGCCCTTGATGCCACCCACATCGCCCTTGAAGATCATGTCCGCGATCAAGGGCGAATTGAGCAGGATTTCGATGGCGGCGCAGCGTCCCTTGCCGTCTATGGTAGGAATCAGGCGTTGCGAGACGATGCCGCGCATATTCATCGACAGATCCATCAGCAACTGCGCATGCCGCTCTTCCGGGAAGAAGTTGACGATGCGTTCCAGCGCCTGGTTGGCGGAATTGGCATGCAGGGTCGCCATGCACAGGTGGCCCGTTTCCGCGAAATTCATGGCGAACTCCATGGTTTCGCGGTCGCGGATTTCGCCGATCAGTATCACGTCCGGCGCCTGGCGCAGGGTGTTTTTCAGTGCCGCAAACCAGAGCTTGGTATCACGCCCCACCTCGCGGTGCGTGACCAGGCAATTCTTGTTCTTGTGCACGTATTCCACCGGGTCTTCGATGGTGATGATGTGGCCATAGCTGTTTTCATTGCGGTAATCCATCATCGCCGCCAGCGTGGTGGATTTACCGGAGCCGGTGCCGCCGACCAGCATGACCAGGCCGCGCTTGCTCATCACCACGTCTTTCAGCACGGGCGGCAGGCCCATCTCGTCGAAATTGGGAATCTTGGTGGTGATGGTGCGCAACACCATGCCCACATGCTGCTGTTGCATATAGACATTGACGCGAAAGCGGCCGATGCCTTCCGGGGCAATGGCGAAATTGCATTCCAGCTCATTCTCGAACTCGGCGCGTTGCGCCTCGCTCATGACGGCATAGGCCAGCACCTTGGTATATGCACCCGTCAACTTCTGCGCGCTGACCGGCGTCATCTTGCCGTTGATCTTCATGGAAGGCGGAAAGTCGTCGGAGATAAACAAATCGGACGCCTTCTTGCTCAACATGGCACGCAGCAGATCATGCATGTATTTAAGGGCGACATCAGGGGTCATGCGGGCATCTCCAGTCAGTTACGCAGCAATTATCCAATCAACAATAGCAGGCCGCTGTGGGCGGTGAACAGCTCTTGTCGGGGGAAATTGCCAAGCGTTGCCGACAAGCCATGCTGCACCGCGAGAAAACCGTTCCCTCTATCGCCGTTCCGCCCGCGCACCGGACCTGTTCCGTCCGCCGGATCTGCACATAACCCATCGGCAGCACCGCCTTGAACCGATTGATTTCAAAGAAAGTTCCGCGGATGGCAATAGTTCCGCCACACTAGCCCTGTAGGGTACTTCTCGATAAGTGTCTGCTTCTATATAGTTAGCAATCCGCTGCATCAAGTTGACAGTAGAATGTGCGATCCCCACGCCTTGGGCAGGCAGTCCTGCGCCGCCTGCCCGCATCGGGAAATTGCGCAGGCATACGATAGAAAGATTCTCTTTTCCGGTTCGGCATTCGCGTCATACTATGACAAACGCGTTTCCTCCGCGTACGGGTCTGGCTACTCGCACCCGTCCACCCATCATGGTTATTACATAAGGAAAATCATGACCGAACAACATATTATTCAACCTACCCTGCCGGCCCATGATTATCAGGCGGCGGGCAATGGCTCCGACTACCTGCCGCAACTGAAGTTGATTTTCAGCGAATCGCGCCTCCTGGATGTATTCGAGGACGATGCCATCCGGATCCTGGCCAGCCATATCAAAGTCTACCGCCAGCAGGCCGGCAAGCCCCTGCTGCGCGAGGGCGAAAAGAGCGATTTTGTGCTGATGCTGATCGAAGGCGAGGTGGATGTCCTCAAGTCCAATGACAACGGCGCCCCACAGATGATCACCAGCGTCCTGTCCGGCAAGCTGATCGGGGAAATGTCCCTGGTTGATGGCGAGCCCCGTTTCGCCACTTGCATTGCCCGCAGCAATGTCCTGGTCGCCGTACTCACCCGTACCAGCCTGCTCGCCATCATCGACAGCCACCCTCGCCTCGGCGCCCAGTTATTGATGCAACTGGTGGCGCTGATCAGCCAGCGCCTGCGGCAGACGAGCAAGAAGCTCGTTTCCGTGATGACACGAGGCGCAGCTTGATCATCAAGCATGCCCGCAAACGCAAGCCGCCCGAGCGCGTCGGCAAGTACCTGATCGAACGCGAAATCGGCCAGGGCGCGACCGGCATCGTCTACCTGGCCATGGACACCTTCCGCAAGCGCCAGGTTGCCGTGAAGATGGCTGACGAGGCGCTGCTGGCCGATGTAGCCGGTAATGTACGCCTGCGGCGCGTTCTGCAGACGGAAGCGGGCCTCGTCGGCCGCCTCAAGCATCCGCACATCGTCGCCCTGCTCGACGCCGACATTGAGGCCGAGCGCCCCTATGTGGTGATGGAATTTGTCGACGGCGTATCGCTGGATACGCATATCAGCCCCAGCACCCTGTTACCCGTACGCGAGGTGCTGGATATCACTTTTCAATGCTGCGGCGCCCTGGATTTCGCCTGGCGCTGGGGCGAGCTGGTGCATCGCGATATCAAGCCGGCAAATATGCTGCGCCCGAAAACGGGCGGCATGAAACTGGCGGATTTCGGCGCTGCCATGGTCTTCAATGCCGCGCACACGCAGTTGACAGGCTTTGTCGGCTCGCCCGCCTACATGTCGCCGGAACAGATCCGCGAAGAGAAGCTGACGCCGCAGTCCGATATGTTCTCGCTGGGCGTGGTGCTCTACCAGTTGCTGACCGGCAGCCTGCCATTCGAGGGTGAAACGGACTTCGCGACCATCTACAAGATCAACTACGAGGAACCGGAACCGCCGTCGCTACGCCGCCCAGGGCTGGGGCGCGATGTCGATGAGGTAATAGGCCGTGCCCTGTCGAAGCGGGCCGAGCATAGATACGCCAACTGGAAGGAGTTTGCCGATGCCATATCCGCCATCGGTCAGGAACCGGCGGCAATGGAAGCGCGCCCTTCCGACCGGCGTTTGTTCCTGCTGCTGCGCGGCATGCCCTTCCTGGCCGGCTTTCCCGATGCCGCGATCTGGGAGCTGCTGGATCTAGGCGTGCCCTACCGGGTGAATGCCGGCTCCATCATGATGCGCGAGGAGCACCCCGGCACCTCCTTCTACCTGCTGCTGGATGGGGAGGTCACCATCTCCCGCAAAGGCCGCGAGCTGGCCGTACTCAAACCCGGCGTCACCCTGGGCGAGATGATCTACCTGCGCCCCAACCTGCCGCTACGTACCGCCACCGCCACCGCTGCCAGCGATCTCACCGTACTGAAGATCACCTGCGAAGCCCTGCGCAATGCCTCGGAATCCCTGCAAGGCTATTTCGACAAGGCTTTCATCCACCTGCTGGTGGACCGCCTCACCGACACCAACCAGCGCCTCACCGACGCGGAAAACAGTACCGCCAAGGACGCCTGAAGCGGCTCAGCCTTTACTCATTCCCGCCGTCGCCACTCCCTCCGCCCCCGAATACAGCAAGCGCATTCGCACTGGTTTGCGCAGCCACTTCATCCAGGCTCAGGCCACGCAGTGTTGCCAGCACTTCGGCTATGCCGCGCAGATAAGCAGGTTCATTGCGTTGCTGATAAGCCCAATGGGGAGAGATATCCGGTGCATCCGTTTCCAGAACGATGGCTTGCATGGGCAGGCTGACGGCCAGTCGACGGATATTGAGTGCGCGCTCGAAGGTCATGTTGCCGCCGAAACCCAGCTTGATGCCCTGCGCGATATAGGCGGCAGCCTGTTGCGGGCTACCGTTGAAGGCGTGTGCGATGCCGCGCTTGATACCAAAGCGCCGCAGCTCGCGCAGCACCTCATCCTGCGACTTGCGCACATGCAGCAGCACCGGCAGCTCAAAATCCCGCGCCAGGCGTAACTGCGCCGCGAACAGCGCCAGTTGCCGCGCCTTGTCCAGCCCCGGCACGAAGAAATCCAGCCCGATCTCGCCAACGGCCTGCGGCCGCTCCTGCAGCAAGGCAGCGCGCAGCAGGTCTATGTGCTCGTCCCGGTGCTCAGCTTCGTACACGGGGTGTAAACCCAGCGCCACCTGGCAGCCGTAGCGCCGGCGGGTATCCAAAGTATCAGGGAAGGTGGCCAGCGTAATGGCCGGCACCACCACGGTCGTCACGCCCGCATCGCGGGCGCGCACCACTACGGCATCGCGGTCCGCCGCGAATTCCGGGGCATCCAGGTGGCAATGAGTGTCTATCAACATTGCCTGGATTGTAAGCTAATTCAGATTAGGTGATTTCCGAAAATGAACTTACCATTAACGTGGTGCAGACGGGATGCGATGCAAGGCGAGACGAGCGCCGTGTGGCGGGCCACACAAGCGAGGAACAACGCGGCAGCGCGCCCGTATG
>Ga0170475_103414097_pt1 | contig 13101 bp, 4 predicted proteins | sample Soicark_Litter_5_FD_111474 | JGI IMG/M metagenome (GOLD analysis project Ga0170475, IMG submission 111474) | Avena fatua rhizosphere microbial communities from Hopland, California, USA. Combined Assembly of 48 SPs | reverse complement strand
CTTCCCTGCCACAAGCGATCTGGGGTTAACTGTAGGGTATAAATTGAATGACAAAAGCATTATCGGTATTGGTGGCAGTTACAAAGTTGGCTGGGGAACCGGATGGAGACATCTCGCTCTTAGTCATCAAGGTGCTGGTGTAAGAAGTTTTATTGAATGGAAGGTGAAAGATGGGTTTGGGTTGAGTGGTGGTTATGAAATGAATTTCAGGGATTGGCCGGATGAATCAGTGATTCCACCGCCTGGCGGATGGAAGGATCAGCAAAGTGGGTTGATCGGTTTATATAAATCAATCCCCTTAAAAACTAAATTTTTCAAGAAGACCAAGTTGCAGTTACTCTGGGATTTTCTGAGTTACCAGCAAAGACCACAAACGCAGCCGATTGTCTTTCGTGTAGGATATAATTTTTAAAAGTATTCAAGCTATCAGACTAAACACATAGTTATGTTTCAGAAGAAAGTTTTTTACATCTGTTTTTTATTGTTTGCAGTTAGTAAAGTACCTGCACAAGTGAATCTGCAAAGTGGTAGTGCTGTATTTTCACTTCCAATATTTAATTGGAATGATGATAAGAGCAGATTGAATTCTACAGTTGCCCTTAGTTATAATTCAGGTAATGGGTTGAAAGTTGATGAAGTAGCATCCAGCGTTGGCCAGGGGTGGAATTTGGTTGCAGGTGGTGTGATCACACGCATGCAGGTCGGCGAACCAGATGATCAAATGCCTTACGCGGGTAATGGCAGTGAACATGACATCAGAAGATACCCAGCAGGATATTTGTATGCAACAGTTAACACATATGATGGATGTCCTGACGCATTGACCAGATATCCAATTTATGGTTCAAAAAACCAGGTATACAAGGAGCATAATAAGGTTGCTGAAGATAAACAATTGGATTACTTCGCGTTCCAGTTTAATGGCAAAGCCGGCATGTTTGTCTTAGATAAGACAAGCAATAAAGGGCTTCCTCTGGGGGATACCAAACTGGATATTTCCTTTACGCGTGACGAGAATATGCCCAATGCAACTCATCTCGGGATAAGAACAACCATCACTGCCTTTACCATAAAAGATGTGGACGGCTTAATTTATAAATTTAGAATTAAGGGCATTACAAAAATTTTAGAAAATAACTATTGTGACGTTAATGTAGTTCAACGAAACACTCAACCAACTTTCAAAAGGAATAGGGTATATCACCAGGCAGGGTTTGAAAATTTCACCTTTATGAATTCATATATGATTGGAAGCTGGTACCTTGATGAAATTGAGGACCCTTTCACTCATAGGAAGATAACATTTGACTATCAAACTCTTGCAGTTCATACTATAGCCGGACAGGATATTACTTACAATGCAGAAGGGGAATATGCAATTATATCACATAAATCTTCAAATACACAGGTTCCTATCCTGACAACTATTACATACCCGGACCTTCATAAAGTACTTATTAAATATGGTAAGGATAGAATTGATATGCCAGGCCAAAAAGTAATTGATTCAATTGTTGTAAAATATGATCAAAGATACTTATCAAGGCATGTATTGAACACTTCATATTTCATATCAAATCGCTATGGAAAACCCATAACAGAATATCAAAAAAGTGTAGCTCGATTATGTTTACTTTCTGTTCAGAAATATGGGGTTGACATTAAAGAAGATTCCCCACCTTTTAAATTTGATTATTATTTGGGATCAAATACAGCACTTGATTGTGTTCCACCACCTTTCTCCTACGCTAAAGACATCTGGGGATTTTATAACGCGGACAATACAAAAGGGTTTCAGGGAGAAGCAATTGATATTACAACCCCTATTTCATGGGCAAATTGGAGCCAGGTTAAAGGCGCGTGTTTTTTGCGTGAGAACCAAATCAGCCCAATACTGAATATTAAATCTGGGTATGCCAAGAATGGCTTATTACGCCAGATCATCTACCCAACGGGAGGTACACTAACATATGAGTATGCTCAAAACCGGGGAAAGCTGACTACCTCATCATCTGAAACCGAAGTAGGAGGCGTACACGTCTCCAAGACTATTACAACTGATGGAGGCTATGCAAATAATTGTGAATTGACCAATGCAATAACAACTGATTACAACTATAACCTATCTGGTAGCACTCAATCTTCTTTATGGGGATTAGAAAAACCAAAAAATGAAGTGATCTCAACTTCATATTATAATCCCGAATATAAGTACTGGAAACATTCAGGATGTTTTCCTTTTGGTTGCTGTGAATACCATTTCCGGTACCCAGGGATTCTATCTCAAAATCAATCAATCAACTTGAGCGATATTCAGAAGTTTATGATGGTAATGTCACCAGTTTTGAATGCAGTTTCTGTGGTGACAACTGTGCTGGATGTTGTGAACCTGGTATGTTATAGTTCGGGGTTTATGGCTTGGGCAGCAGTAGTTCTGGATGTAGTTGGCGGATTAGTAACTCTTATATTAACATGCGCCAATAATCCCGCAGACACCAAGACAACGCATACTTATTATAACACCGACCTGAATGCCGTAAGTCCACTTCCATCACAATTCAAGCGAGTTGAGATTGTGAACGGCGGAAATATTGGTCGAACGGTACAAGACTTTACGGATAAGGACGACTACTTTGACTACGACAATAGGTGGCCATCAGATAACCCCAATTTGACAGCAAGACAAAGGTTTCCAAGCTGGGCTTTTGGTCTGCCTAAAAAAGTAACAGTTTATGACTCTCAGGACAATATCTTAAAAGAGACCATCAATACCTATGATTTCACTTTTGCACGCCAAATTCTTAAACCATGTTCCGGACCAGAACATCCTGGAGCTCCATGTAATACAAGCGGATTAACCACAAGCCTTGTCAATTGCAAATGCGTTGTTAATAAGAGTTCCTCTCAAAGAGATACGGAATGGCGATATCCTGACACATATAATCCCGGATATGAGCTTGCTACCACTGGAACGGGCCACGATATGGATGTGGAATTTTATGGGATATATACAGGACGAGTTGAGCTAACCTCTACTTCTGAGAAAACATATTCAAAGGCAAATCAATCCAATTTTATTCAAACCGTCACAAATTATTCGTACAATACTCAGTACAATTTTGAACCAAGATATATAAGTACAACATTAAGTAATGGCGATATTATTGAAAAGGATATTAAGTACTCAAGTGATTATACGGGTGGCGTTATGACTACACTTTTTAACAACAATGTGTTCTCAATGCCAGTCGCAACAAAAACGATGATCAGAAAAGGAGGCTTCGGATCAGATCAATTATTGCAGGAAACTGTTACAGAGTTCACACAGATCGTAACTGGGGACATTAAGCCACTTCGGGTAATTGAGCAAAGAGTAGATAAGCCAAAATCATCCTTTTCCTCATACGGCGGGCCAGGTAGTAGTATTACAGGGTATAAAGTACTTCAGGAATTTACCTATGATGCTAATGGCAATCTTATTGGAGTCAAGGATGAAGGTGCCAGGGTTGTGAGTAATATCTATGACTATAATGATAAATACGTGGCTGCCAGTGTTATTAACGCTGAACCTTTGGTTGATAAGCCAGCATATACAAGTTTTGAAACTGACAATTATTACGGAGGTTGGAATATGACTGGTGGTCCGAAGGCAATAAATAACAGCGTTAGCATTACTGGGGCCAGATCGTTTGATTTAAGCGGAAGAACATTTACGGCATTATTAAATACCTCTAAATCTTACACTTTATCATTCTGGACAACTAATTCAAATGTAACGGTAAGCTCTGGTTCGTCTTTAACTGTATCCTCTCCTACTATTAATGGATTTACCTATTATGAATATAATATTAGTGAAGGCACCTCAAGTATTTCCATATCAGGGACTTCCACTATTGATGAATTAAGAGTATATCCAAAAAGCAGCAGAATGCGTACAGTAACTTATGATCCATTAATCGGGAAAACATCTGAAGCAGATGAAGCGAATAGAATTACTTATTACGACTATGACAATCTTGGAAGAATGCGTTTTATCAAAGACGAGAAGAAGAATATCTTAAAAATGTTTGAATACAATAATGTATCAGAAGCAAAGCTCAATGGTTGCCCGGGTACATACTCTAACAAACTCATAACAGAAAAGTTTGTTAGAAGCAATTGTGCATCCGGCTATGTCGGAGACACCATTCCTTATTCTGTTCCTGCTGCAATGTTTACCTCTACTATTAGCCAGGATGATGCTGATGATCAGGCAGAAAATTATTTGCTTATACATGGACCGGATGAGGCTATTGCAAGTGGACATTGCCTATATGTGTGGCACAATGAAGAAAAAATAGCCAACGTGACCAGTGAAGGATGTGGACCGGGTTATACGGGTGGCACATATACGTATACAGTGCCTGCCGGCAGGTATTCATCTGTAATTAGCCAGCCAGACGCTAACCAATATGCCCTGGATGAAATAGCAGCTAATGCACAAGCCGAGGCAGATAACCCGGATAATCGAGTATGCAATATAAACACAGATCCAGTATGGGAATGGGATGGCTCTACTTCCTATTGCACAGTAACTACCCCTCAGTATTTAATGGTATACGAAAAAGACCTTAACCCTAATAGCTCAACATATAACCAATATCGATGGTGGAATGTGGGCGCACCTGATGTTTGCCCCCAGCTATCAGGTTGTATAAGTTATACCATACACGTTCCCTATAGTGTTGCCACCAATTTATTCATTAGTGTCACTAATTGCAACAACACTACATCACTGCTTAATTGGAATACGCAGGTAATTAGAGATGATATTCCGGAACAGAATGCTATGGAAGCTACTTTATGCCTAAAAGCGGGCGCTATGGTAACATTCCGATATGGTTCATCGGGCAGCACAGTAAGTGTACCGGAAATCACGGTAACACCAGGGGCACAGTGCCAATAGAAAATTCAATGGAAAATTGAAAATAATTTCAGCAAGTTTTAAAACCTACGGGATGAAATATCAAAACACCTTATCAGTAAAAACACTTTTTTGTTTAGTGCTTTTATTCTTAAGCAATAAGCTAATTAGTCGGAATATATGGAATCCTTCCCATAAGGTAGGCACCAATACCGGTGTTTATAATTATTCCGTTGGTCAAACACCTGCACAGTTCGTAGAAATATTTCCTGCTGGTATACCAAACACAGGAATAACTTATGAATGGGAAATGAGTGATAATCCGGCATTTTTAAATTCTTCACTGGTTGCAACTACTTCCAGTTATTCTCCGGGTATAATAACTTCAACCACCCCTACCAGATATTATAGGAGGAAATCTAAAAGATCTATATTTGATTTTATCTATTCAAATATTATTAAGATTTCTGTAGTTTCATCTAACTGGGAAGATATTAATTACTTAAGGGAACATATAGTCAGGACTTCTGATGTTACTACCTGGTATGGAGTAGACCAACTGGCAATAGGACCGAAATTACAAAAAACTACCTATTTGGATGGAATTGGTAGGCCAATTGAAAGGGTAAGTCGAGAATCAGCAACACCATCTTCCGGTACCCTATGGGCAGATGTTGTTGAATATTTAAATTATGATGCTCTCACTGGAAGAGAAACTAAAAAAGCCCTTCCCTATACTACAACTACGCAATCGGGTAAATTTAAAACAAATCCGGAAACAGAACAGACCCAATATTATACTACTATTTATGGTGATGCATATGGATATACAAGTATAGACAAGGAAAAAAGTCCATTGAGTCGTGTACAAACAGTCAACCTGCCAGGTTCATCCTGGCGCGTTGGAGTTGCAACTGGAACGATTGCAGAATATGAACTAAATTCATTATCGGATAACGTCCAGAATTTCTCCCTGGATTATATATCTGGCAATCCACCTGTAAATAATGGCCCTTATCCCGCAAACACCTTATACAAATCAATTACAACAGATGAAACTGGAAAAAGAATAGTTGAATATAGAAACATCTCAGGCCAATTGATTCTAAAAAAAGTAGAATTGGATGCCAGTCCATCATTTTCACATTCCGGCTGGATCTGCACATATAGTATATATGATGACAAAGGACTATTGAGATACCAAATACAACCAGAAGGCGTAAAGTACCTTGATCAAAACAGCTGGTCATTTGCGGGAACAAATGGCCAAAAAGTATTAAATGAATATTGTTTTCAATATAGCTATGATGAAAAAGGAAGAGTAATTTGGAAAAAAGCGCCCGGTGTACTACCATTAAATATAATCTATGACGGAAGAGATCGTACTGTATTTACTCAAGACGGCAACCAATCAGTATTAACTATCCCTCAATGGACGGCCATTCTATATGACGAACTGGACAGGCCAGTTATCTCTACTCTTTACAATACCACCAAAAATAAAGAAGATTTGCAAACAGATATCCAGAATTCGATATCGGTTACAAATCTATCTATAATTAATCCTGGTCAGCCATTAATGGATCTGGTTGTAGATACGCGAAATACCAATATTTTACTTTACCTGGCTCAAAATAGTATTGAGTTCGTAGATGGATTTGAAAGTACAGTTAATGATGAATTTACAGCCGAAATTAATTCTTCGGTAACATTACCAAGCTCTGTCAATGTTGTCACCTACAATAACCCAATTGCTGAAATAGATTTGAATACTTCTTCAAAAACCACCATATTAAAATACCTATTCTACGATGATTACAACTTTGAAAATATCAAGTCTTTCAATACAAACTTTACCAATTTAGCGGCTTACAACACATCTGATCCTGATGTTATTCCCATTATAAAATCCAATCGCACCATTAGTATGACAACTGGCACAAAAACTCGGGTGCTGGGAAGCAATGTCTTTTTGAATTCCACAAATTATTATGATGAACGCGGACAACTTATTCAAACGCTTGAAGACAATCTGAAATCAGGCACTGACATTTCCACAATTCAGCATCATTTTGATGGTAGTGAAATAAGCATTTGTGCTGATCATACAACAACAAATACCGGCTATACCAATTTTAAAATACTAACGAAGTATTTATTTGATAAAATAGGTAGAGTTACCACTTTGCAAAAACAATTTGGAAGTAATACCATGAAAACTTTTTCTTCATTTGATTATGATGATTTGGGGCGTAGGAAAATAAAACATTTAGACCCCGGATATACCAGCAATGGCGGTACCGAGCTCGAGTCCCTGAATTATAGCTATAATATCCATAATCAAATAATAGGTATTAATAAAGATTATGCTTTAAAGTCTCCAGGAAATTATGACAAATGGTCCCATTTTTTTGGGGTCTATTTTGGATTTGATAAAACTGATAACATATTTACAGCATCAAATTTAAATGGCCAGATGACTGGCCAGCTATGGAACACCCAGGGAGATGACGTACAACGAAAATTTGATTACACCTATGATAATGCAGGGAGATTAACAAGTTCAACCTTTAGAGAACAACAACATCCTGGGAATGGATTTAGTAATAGTCAAATGGATTTTTCAGTTTCAGGAACCAGTGGTAAAACCACCTATGATCTAAACGGAAATCTGCTAAATATGCTGCATAAAGGAGTAGTGCCAGGTTCATCATCACCTATTACTGTTGATAATTTAGTGTACTCTTATGGTTCTACTTATCCCTATAGCAATAAACTGGAAAGTGTAACCGATCAAATGACTAGCACGACAGTCAATGGTATGTTTGGAGATTTTAAGGATGGGTCCAATGGAAGTACCCCCGATTATGTATATGATGATAATGGTAATGTTATAGTTGACCTTAATAAGAATGTCCAAAATTTAAATGGTGGTGGAGCGGGAATAAAAGGTATTTCCTATAATCTTCTGGACAAACCAGAATTAATTCGGATTGTAGGAAAAGGAACCATAAAGATTATTTATGACGCAGATGGGCAGCAATTACAAAGGGCCTTTATTCCAGAAGCCGGAGGCGCTTCAAACATTACCACCTACATCAAAGGATTTATATATCAGGAATCTTCAACAATTACTACCGCCTCCCCAGCACCACTAGGCGGTGGCACTGCCACCCTTTCTTTCATCAATTTTGAGGATGGAAGAATTAGACCAGTCACACAAGTTCCGTTACAGGTAGGGGATGATATGCTAGGAGTCGATGGGAACATTGACCTGCCAAACGGAAAGCGCGGTGCAATAGATTTCTTCATAATGGATTACCAGCAAAATGTGAGAATGATTTTGACAGAAGAAATACATACAGCTGCAAATAAAGCAACTATGGAAATTGGCAGATCAACAGTAGAAGAATCAATCTTTGGACAAACCGGTGGAGGAAATGAGGTTGCCACTACACGAACTGCCAGACCTTCAGGTTGGACGAATTCCAGTGTTGGCAACAGTGTAAGCGGTTTGGGGACCAATATAGGCCATAATGTCGGCCCTAATGTTCTTCAAAAGGTTATGGCTGGCGACAAAATAACTACCTCGGTTGACTATTACTTTACTTCCTCTGCAACCGGAAGCAATTCTGGTTTCTTATCTACTGTAACCGGAAGCCTTGCTCAGGCTATTAGTGGTAGTTACGTTGCAGGAAATTTAGTTAAAAATAATTCAAGCCTAATAACAACCCAATTGGGTGGTGTTTCAGATTTTGTGGGAGCAGTTCAACCAGATGGAAGTAATCCACCAAATGGAACTCCTCAAGCTTATTTGACAGTTTTATTCTTTGATGAAAGGTTTAAAATTATTCCGGAAGCAGATGGCGGCATAGCCCAAGAACAAGTGGCGTCGTCAGTTGGAAGCAATGGCATGTCGCTTGGAAACACACTAGCTAACCTTAAAGCTCCGAAGAATGGGTATGTCTATGTATATATCAGCAATCAAAGTAATGAAACGGTGTATTTCGACAATCTATTAGTAAGAATTGATCAGGGGAATATAATTGAGGAAAATCACTATTATTCATACGGCTTGAAAATTGCTGCCTTAAGTAGTAAGAAAGCTGGGGATTCCAATGAAGGAGTTCTGAAGAATAGTTATCTTTATAATGAAAAAGAGCTCATTGATGATGCTGATATGAACTGGCACGATTACGGATTTAGGAATTATGATGCCCAGATAGGAAGATTTGTACAAACAGATCCATTAGCCGATCAATTTCCATTCTTTGCGCCTTATTTATATGCAGGAAATGAACCGGTCGGTAATATTGATTTATTTGGACTTGCCCCTTTTGGAACTGGTGGAGAAACAGCTTTAACAGCTGCAACTGCAAAAGTCACTGAGGGCGCAATCGTTAATTGCATAAGATCGACCAATATAGTTGGAAAGGCGACAAGTTTGGGCTTCGAAGCTGCAAGATTTGCCATAAGCAGTGTCATTATAAATATTAGCAAAATTGTACCAAATATTATAACTCAACAGGTCGGACCTCCTGTTCATTATTCAGTTTCTCAACTTGGAGATTTAACAGATTTAACCCAAACGGAATATTTAGGAAGAGAAAACCCAAGGGCATTATATAATTATGACTATTGGGGAGGAGATAAAGAAGCACTTCAAGAATTTAAAACTGTCTTTGGAGCGGCCACTCGTTTTATGAAAGCCGAAGCCTCAGATTTGTTTGACCATTTTGTTGATGGAGATGGGTCCACCTTACATTTTGGTCCTGAATCCTATATTGCGGAAAAAATTCAGGATTTGTCCAGTTTTAAATCATATGCGGAACTATTTGAAACCGCAGTTTTAGAACATTTAGCTACGCATAAGGATTTATCAGGCTTTAAAGGTGATGAATATTTATCACAAAACAGGCCGTCAAAATTTGGAAATAGTGATATTTACCTCAACGCTGTAATGGGTGGGTGGAAGAGGTTTGATGTGGAAGTTACTGTTATTAGCAAAGATCAAATTAGAGTAAATTATAGGTTTACAGACCATTTTGGAGCAGGGGTTAACGATTCGTACTCAAATACCCCTGGGGTCCAAGCGTTATATTTCCTTCAACATCATCGTGGAAGAAGATTTAAGTACAAACCATTTAGATGGGACGTAAATTTTAGCCATGAAGTAAAAAGACCAAAAAAATAATTACTTAATTCTTTATGATAGCAATGACAAAAATTATTAATATCCTTCTCGTGGGGATTATTTTGACCGGAAACTATTCATGCGTCCGAAATGATACATCACCGAATAAAATCGTTTATTACTATAGAGAAGAGCGAAATACCAATGAATATAAATCCTACCATGACTATCTAGTAATTGAAAATTATATAAATAAAAGCTTTACTTATAAGGATTTAGCACGTATTGCAACTACTTACATTGACACGGTAAAAACAAAAGTTCCTGTGAGTGGGGTAACTTTTGTACGAAAATATTCAAATGAAAAATTGCCTCCAGGAAATTGGGACTCATTTCAAGAGCAAAAAAAATATTTTATTGTTAGTATTAGGTTAAGCGGAAAAGAACCAAATAAAGACAGAAATGTTGAATTTATGACTGTATGGAAGAATGGAACCCCCCTACCATTTCCTGAAAATAATCAAATAGACTCACTACTCAGGGATTCGATTTTAATTGATGCAAACCTTGATTAGAATAAATGATTGCAAATGTTATAATTCATATCTAAAAGTATTCAATCGAAAATAATTTTAAGAAATTAATGAAATATAGGTTCCTGATAATACTGTGCAATTTTTTTGCAATACTTTCATGCAAATTACAACCTGAGTCAAATCGAAATAATGATACGGAAACGAGAATTTATAAAATTCACCTGAACCCTCCCCTTGGTTCCACCTACCATTACGACATGACCAACCAATCCAAAATCGAAATGGAAGTTGAAGGCAAAAACATTGACAATAACAACAAATCAACAACTGGCATAAATTATACTATAAATAAAGATTCCCTAGGCAATTTCATCTTCGATATTAACTACGACAAAGTACAGCTCCACACCAAAAATGGAGACTCGGAATCAGACATTGATGCCGCAAATGCCTATATTTCTTCCGAACCCTTGGAACGCATGTTGGGACTGCTTTTAAAAGCTACCATGAAAGCTACCATTGATTCCACCGGCCAGGTTAAAAGCATAACCGGATATAAAGAATTAGGCGAAAAAGTCATTTCAGGATTAAACAGCAATGACACCTACTCCATCACAATGGCTAAAAGTCAATGGGAAAAGATGGTAGGCAATGGAATTGTCAAAAAGAATATGGACCAGGTCTTTAAAATATTCCCTGATTCAGCCATCCATATCGGAGATACCTGGAAAATGAACAGCCGGGAAGAAGGTGAAATAGCACTTAATGTAAAAAGCATCTTTACACTTAAAACCATTAACGACAATATTGCAATCATAAACTCTGAAGGTACAATCAAAAGTGATAATATTCCATCAACTTTAATGGGAGTTACTGGTGTTGTTGCTAATTTGAAGGGTACCCAAAATGGTCAATTTGAAGTGGATAGCAAAACAGGAATGCTAATTAATTGCAAAATCAAATCAGAAGTTGATGGCAATATTCAAATGATGGGAAAAGAAATACCCCTGGAGATAAAAAGCTCAGTAGATATTAAAGGAAAGCAGGTTAAATGATCCTCGTCAGACGGTAGATAACCACTAAACGTTTATTGTAGTTTTTTCTCCAGAAATCATTTAGAATCTACCAATATTTTGACTATTTTGTTGATCCTCAGAAGTATCAGCAATAGTGAAGCAACCTTATCTCCCATACGCTAACTGCCTGCGCAAAATATTGTGCGCCGTTATTTTCTTATTGATTTTAAACAACAAATCAATTTCTCAAACCAAACTTGCAACTTTTGAAATAAAAAACGGGAAGATGAATTTTCTACATTCTGGTACTTCATCCAACCCCTACCATGAGATTAAACCCCCTTTCAAATCAATTCCCAGCCCAGCTGCTGCAAATAGAAATTCACCTCCTCCTGCCCCTTTAACCATTTCAGCAACCACAGTTCAACCCAGTTGTGGTTACTTTAATGGATCCATTTATGGTGTCGCATCTGGCGGAACCCCACCCTACCTCTATTATCTCGATCCTGGCTTTTATTATAATAGTGGCTATTTTAATATGCATGCAGGCAATTTCAATATCTCGGTTATAGACGCAAATGGCCAAATCGCATCCGCACCGGCAATTTTGATTGATAATCCGGCCAGACCACGCGTAAGGATCCAATCCTTTACTCACACTTCCGCCTGTGATGTTGCAGATGGTTCTATTACACTTGTTGCAGATAACGGTGTGCCTCCTTATGAATTTAGTTTAGACAGGGCTAATTGGCAGACGAGCCCCACATTCAATAATCTAACCGCAGGTGCAGTAACAATATTTGTAAGGGATGCGAATGGATGTATACAAACGGAAGATTATTCGGGACTCCCTACCGGCCTGGACCTTAAACCGCAACTTTGCTACGGAGATCCACAATATATAATGGTTCAAAATGCCAATATTGTTTGCGGTAATGATGGAAGTTTTATTATCACAACAAGACTTGGTGGCCCTTATACCTATTCTTTGGATGGCATAAATTATCAAACCAACCCTGAATTCCTTAATCTTGCTCCCGGAGTATATAATTTATATTTTAAGGATCCTGCAGGAAAGGTCCGCGTAAATTGTTCTTCCATTGTTAAAATGTGCAGTCCCGATATTTCCCTTACCCCAATTCGTGCAGCTTGCGGCCAAAACAATGGATCCTTTACTCTGAGTGTTACTGGTGATAGCCCTCCTTACACCTACACCATGGATGGGGCTAATTACCAAACCTCAAACACGTTCTCTAATCTGGCAGCAGGATTTTACAATTTCACTATACAGGATCGTTTTGGCGTCCATTATTATGGTACCGTGGAAATTCCCGATGAGTGTCCGCAGGTTTCCCTAACCGGTACCAATGAATCCTGTGCCAGAAATGACGGTTCCATTACCGCCACACCAACAAAAGGAACTGCTCCATTCCAATATTCTATTGATGGAACTAATTTTCAAAATAGTAATTTATTCAATGGGCTCACTGCAGGCAATTATACCATTACTGT
>Ga0170475_105127735_pt1 | contig 13120 bp, 13 predicted proteins | sample Soicark_Litter_5_FD_111474 | JGI IMG/M metagenome (GOLD analysis project Ga0170475, IMG submission 111474) | Avena fatua rhizosphere microbial communities from Hopland, California, USA. Combined Assembly of 48 SPs | reverse complement strand
TGCGCGAGCGCGTTCGTCAGCTCGTTCAGGACGGCCAGGCGGTTCTGCGCCCGGCCGAGACGCTCAAGCTCACGCAACTGGTGCGGACGTTCACGCTGCGGACCAGCGAAGGTTTCGTGGAGACATTCGGACCGGACCTCATTGCGCGCGTGGCCCGGCAAGCGCCCGGCGTGAGGCTGTGTTTCATTCCGAAGCCCGACAAGGACAGCACGCCGCTTCGGGACGGAACCGTCGACCTGGAAACCGGCGTCGTGGGCGCATCAACCAGTCCGGAGGTGCGCGCGCAGGCACTGTTTCGCGACCGTTTCGTGGGCGTCGTGCGAACGGCTCATCCGCTGAGCCAGGGCGAGATCACGCCCACCCGGTATGCCGGTGGCCTGCACATCGGCTCCTCGCGGCCTCGCCTCGACAAGGGGCCCATCGATGAAGCACTGGACTTGTTGCGACTCGAACGGGAGATCGTCGCGCGCGTCGGTGGCTTTTCGACCGCACTGGCGCTGGCCCGTGCCTCCGACCTGATCGCCACGGTCCCCGAACGGCACACCGCCAGCCTGCGCGCCGGCATGCACAGTTTTCCGCTTCCCTTCGTCACGCCGGAGATCACGGTGTCATTGCTCTGGCACCCACGGTTTGATGCAGACGCGGCCCATCGCTGGCTGCGTGGCCATGTTCGCGACGTGTGCGCCGCGGCGCACTGAACGTTTCGAGCCTATTTCATGCAGACGAGGGCCGGCTGTGCCGCCGCGCCCTTCCCCGCGACCACGCATTGCAGCGCTCCGCATGTGCAGTTGAGCAAGTCGTTGCCGGCAACGGAGACCGGCCCTGAACACGTGCACGCCGGTGGCGCGATCAGCGATGTCGGCTGAAGCTGAGCCTGAGCCTGAGCCTGAGCCGGCGCGGATCGCACAGCGACGGCCGTTGCAGCGACAAGCCCTGCGACCACACCGGCCAACAGCGTCAGTGTCCACCCGCGATGACGGGAATTTGGCATGTTCGAATCCTTCATGAGGTGCATCGCTCTGATGGCCCGATCTCCTCGGCCACCGCATGCCGATGAAGAGGCAAGCGCGATCGACTGGCAAGGCATTCCCTTCCCCTGAGTCGGGGCACTCCAATGCGCCGTCCGCGGGCGTAAGCTGCGAGCCCATGGTGATGGTGCTCGATTCAATCGGGCGCAGTTGCCATGGATCGACAACCAGTTGCGCGCGAGCCCGAGCCGGCCACGCCGAGGGAAAATCGCCATGGTCGCAAGGTTTCTGGCTGCTGCGGTGGCCGTTGTCACCTCAGTTGCCTGTCCGGAAGTGCAGGCCGCGGTGGATTACAAAATCGTCACGGCATCCGAACGCGGCACCTACATCCAGATCGGCAAGGACCTTGCCAAGTTCGTCGCACCCAAAGCCGACATTGCGCTGGAGGTGCTGCCATCCAAAGGCTCGGCCGACAACGTCAACCGGCTGCGTTTCGATGAGGGTGTGAAGTTTGCGATCGTGCAATCCGACGTGTACCAGGCGTTCTTGGACCACGCGGCCCATGGCAACGACAAGGCGCAGCAGCTGATCCGGCCGTTGCGCGTCGTCATGCCGCTGTACGACGAGGAAATCTACTTCATCGTGCGTGCGGACTCGCCACTGCGGTATGTTCACGACATCCGCGACCGGAAGATCAACGTGGGCCCGCTGCAAAGCGGCACCGCGATGAGCGCCACGACGATCTACCGCCTGATGTACAACGAGCCCCTTCCTGAGGCCAACACCAGCTACTTCAGCAACGAAGAGGCGCTGGTCAAGCTCGCCACCGACAAAACGGTGGATGTGGTGGCCATCGTCGCGGGCCAACCGGCGAAGATCCTCGCCGAGATGAAGCCGGAAGCCAAACAGCTGATCCGGCTGCTCAAGGCGGACCGCAACCACGCCACCACCAGGGCAGCGCTGCGCACCTATTCGGCGGCCACGATCCGTTCGGCCAGTTACCCCCGATGGCTGGACGAAGACGTTCCGGGCTTTGCCATCAAGGCGTTCCTCGTCACGTACGACTACACGCACAAGCCCACCATGGACCACATGGCGAAGTTCGCGCGGTCGCTCTGCCAGAACTTCACGCTGCTGAGAACCGAGGGCCATCCGAAGTGGCGCGACGTACAGCTGAGCCTCCCGCCCCTGGGGCGAGGTTGGGCTTACTACGCACCTTCCGAGCGCGTGCTGAGAAATTGCCGCCCCCCCGGCACGGCGGCCGCCGCATCCCGGCCCGTCGCACCGGCCGCCCCGAGGCGCAAGTGCGCTCAGGGCGAACGTGTGCTCGGCCTGTGCGACGGCCTTTGAATCACCGCAGGCGCGCCTGACGTCGCGCCCTGATCAGCGGAATCCAACGTCAACCCGGCCCACATTGAAGGAGGACTTCTCGATGAACCAAGAACGCTTGCAGCAACTCGGACGCATCGCCTTGTGCGCGGCAACCTGCACGGGCAGCCTGGTCGGTGCCCATGCGCAAGGTCGCCATGAAACCGATTTGCGCATCGCTGGAGCCGCCGCGCGCGGGCAGCTTGATGCTCAGGCGTCGCCGATGCTGATCGCGCAGGCGGGCGCGTCGTCCGCCCCGCCCGAACCGGTGGGCCAGGCGCCGGAACAACGCAAACCGGAGGTGCCTCAGCTGTTCGAGCAGCCCGGCGTGCTCACCCCCAAGGACAAGTTCGTCTTCGAGCCCTCGCTGCAGTACTCCTATTCGACGAGCAACCGCATCATGCTCGTGGGGTACACCATCATCCCTGCCATCGTCATCGGGTTGATCGACGTGCGTGAAGTCAAACGCACCAGCCTCACTACCACGCTGTCGGGCCGCTACGGGCTCGGCAATCGCGCCGAAGTGGAGTTTCGACTGCCTTACGTGCTGCGCAACGACGACACCGTGAGCCGGCCGCTGTCCACTGGCGCCTCGGGCGACGAGACGTTCAACGCGAAGGGCCACGACATCGGCGACATCGAACTCGTCGGGCGCTATCAGCTGAACGACGGCGGGGCCGACAAGCCTTACTACATCGGCAGCCTTCGCTTCAAGTCCCGCACGGGCAAGGACCCGTTCGAGGTCAACACCATTGGCGTCACGGGCCTGCAAGAGGAACTCCCCACCGGTTCGGGTTTCATCGGCCTGCAACCGGCGTTGACAGTGCTGTACCCATCCGACCCGGCCGTGCTGTTCGGCACCGTGAGTTACCTCCACAGCTTCTCCCGCGACAACGTCACAACGCTGCGAGACAACGCGCCCCTGTTCATCGGCAAGGTCGCGCCTGGCGGCGTGATCGGCGTGAACTTCGGGATGGGCCTCGCACTGAACGAGAAATCGTCATTCAGCATCGGCTATGAGCACAGTCTCTTGTTGCAAACCAAGGTCAACGGCCAAGTTCCGGCCGGCGGCGTGCGCCTGCAGCTCGCCACCTTGCTCCTCGGTTACTCGCACCGCCTCAACGACAAGCAGACATTCAGTTTCTCGCTCGGCGCCGGCCTCACGACCGACACCCCGAACGTCAGCCTGACCTTCCGCCTGCCCATGACTTTGTAAGCGGCAAGCAAGCGACAGGCAAGCGCAGCGAAACCGCACATCAAGTCACCCGCGAGGACCGGCTCTGCCGGCCGACCCGGGGTCGCCCTCGCGAGCAGGAGCGAAGCGACTGGGGGGGCCGCATCACCGCCTTATCGAGTTGGTGATCGCGTTCTGAACGGAGTTCTGCAGGTTGAGCGACCGGACGATGTCGCCGCTGTTCACCGTCGCGTTGACGGTGGTCACGTTCTGGATCTTCTGGTTGTCGAGGGTGTTCTGGATCACCGTGCCCAACGTCGATCCCGACACGGTACCGGGCAGGAAGGTGTTGCCCACCCCGCTCTGCACCACCGCGAGCGCACCGCCGTTGACGGTGACCGCAGCCGCCTGACCAGCCGACAGTTGGCTCAGGTCCGAGACGTTCAAGCTTGTCGTCGTCACGAGCGTGCCGTTGATGTAGATGGCGCGCTCGATGCCGAACGAGAGCTTGAGGCCCGTGTCGGTCACGAAACCGCCGCGTATGCCTTCCAGCCGCGACGAATCCAACGCCACCGTCTTGCCACCCCACGGTGCGCGTGACGGTTCGGTTTGCTCGGTCTGGCCTCTCAACGCGGCAAGGTCGTTCAATACCCGCTGGACCGGCGAGCTTGCTGGGGGCTCGTCGAGTTGCGTCGCTGGTGACGACGATGCATGTGCGTGCGCCGGCATGGTGGCAGTCAATGCCAGGGCCTGGCCCATGTCCTCCTCAGGCACACCGGTCCATGTCGCCGGGAGATCCGGCGCTGCGTCGGTCGGTGTGGCAAGGGTCTCGTTCGACTGCCCGCCCATCAGCCCGTCCCCCTCGACGGCTAGGGGCAGCGCCTCAGTGGTCTGCCCGCTTTCGCCGAGGACGTCGGTAACATCCCTCGGCGCGACCTGAATTCGCTCTCGGCCTGGCCTGACGCAGCATCCCGCGGCGGCGTGTCATCGAAGGCCCCGTTCGTGCCATCACGGGGTCCAGGCACTTGCGGTTCATCGGTCCGGCCCGTCGGACTCAACAGAATGCGCAGGTCGATGGGAGCGTCTTGCGCAGACACTGCCACAGGCGCATCTGCTTCGACCAAGGCCTGAGCCGTGCTGGGGAGGGAAAAGACATCGGCTGCCTGGACGAATGCCTCTGACGCCGCATCAACGGTCTCCCCCAAGGAAGGCGCGGCCACAGGCAGGATCAGCGGCGCCAACGCACAGTGCTCTTCGACGTCTCCAGGGGGCACTGCGGAAGCGCCGGTCTCCTGTTGCTCATGAGGAGCCACTGAAGGCGCCTGGGGCGAAGACGCACCGTCGACCGCTTCGAGCGTGCCATCACGGAGCCCGGATTCATCCGAATCGTCGAGGGGGCGGCTCATCAAGCCCAGGAGGACGCGCAGATCGGCGGGTACATCCGGTGCAGGTACCGGCCCGCCGGGCGGGCCAATGGCCGCCTCCACGGAAGAGTCGGCTACAGGCCGGATCAACGGCAGCAAAGCACCACGTCCTTCAAGCTGCCCGACGTGCACGTCAAGCAAATCGGATTGCGACTCACCGTGGGAAGACGTTGCGGCCGCGTACTCCACCGCGTCAAGCCCCAGCGCGTGAATGACGCGGGCCACTTCAAGGCGCCTCAGGTGGTCTTGGGCCACGGCCTGTGAGCCCGTCGGCAGACCGAGGCCCATCAAGGAGATCAGCATGGCCAGCCGGGTCGGGTGTGGTGTCATGGCGTGGAGTTCCTGCTCAGAAGTCCGCGGGGCCGAGCTTTGGGATCGAGATGCCCTACAGCCCTTCGCGAACAATGCTTTCGCTCATCGGCGCCCGTGGCACGGTGCGCCAGTCGGCGGCCAGGTTGAAGCCCGCGAGTTCTTGCTTGTTCGTGATCACGAACACGATCTGGTTCACCCACCGCGCCTCGAACGCGGCTCTCGAAAGCGCGCGCGTTCCTCCGGCGGGGTCGCCGATGAGGACGCGGTTGTCGCGCACGCCCTTGATCACGACAAAGTGGTTGTAGCCGTTTTCATTGATGAGCGCGATCGCGGGGATGCGGGCGCTTTCAAGCTTTTCGAGTGGCGCCTCGAATCCATCGGCTTGGTAGCCGTGTGACTCCAGGTACCGCTTCATGTCCAGCAACGAAAAGCCTTCGCGCTGAATCTTCGCTTGATCGCCGCTGAGATACATCTCTTCGAACACCGTCTGCTCGTTCACCCGATGGCCATAGTGGTGGGTGAGCAAGGTGGAAAGGGCGGCAGAGCCGCAGCTGAAATCGAACCGCTGCCGCTCCGTCGCGATGAATCGCCCTTCCTTCAGACTCACTGCGGGCACTGAGTACAAGCCGTCCACGTTGACCGAGCCGGCTTGCACAGGGCCGCCTGCGAGCGCAGACAAGACAAGGAACGAGAAGGCGAGGCACTTCATGGGGGTCACTGCAGTTGTACGTTGACGATCGTGGCGTTCTGGATCAGCACGTTGTTGCCGCTGTTCTGGATCACCATCGGCAGTCCGGCCGCGCCTGAAAGCGCGCCCTCGCTGATGACGTTGCTGCCCGTCACGACGTGGGAGGCCGAGTTGTCGGCGACCACGCCCTTGAGCTTCATGTCGTTGAGCGTCAGCGTGCCGCCCCGCTTGCCGGCCAGGGTGCCGCTGTCGAGTGGCTTGATGCCAAGGGGATTCGGCGCGGACGACGCGGCAATTTGCGCCGCCGGCAAGGGCGTGGCCACGACCTCACCGGCCGCGTTTGCCGCGGCACTCCACGACAGCGTTGCTGCACCGAGCACGAATGCGTGCGTCAGGGTTTTCATGATGTCTCCTGTGCGTTCCGGGGCAATGGACAGCTAGGCGGCATGCCGGAGGGCTGACGCCGCCCGACATGCCGCTTTGCTACATCACCTGCCCAGGCTCAGGTTGGCCTGCACGTTGACGCTTTGTTGCGTCAGCGCCCCGATGCCGGTGTTCTGGCTGATCACCAGAACACCCGCTGCGGATTGCGCCGTGCCCGCCATGGTGTTGGACATGTTGAACGTGCCCGCGTTGACGGTGTTGTTTCCGCCTGAGCCGCCCGCGCCACCTGACGCACCCGAGCCTGAACCGCCCGTGCCTGCGCCGCCCGTACCGCCCGAGGCATGACCACCGTTGCCACCGGCCGCGCCATTGCCGCCCGCGGCCCCGTTGCCGGCCGTCGCGCTGCCATTGGTTGCGCTGGTGGCCATGTCGCCATTCGAAGCGCTGCCGCCGCCGCCGCCGCCGCCGGCAACGTTGCTGGCTGTGCCGCCCCCGCCGCCGGTGCTCGTGGTCGCACCACCGGTGCCGGTCGCGTTGCCACCACTCGACGTCGCCGTGCCGGTGTTGTTGCCGCTGGACGCCGTGGCCGCACCGCTGGTTGCGGCACCGGCCGTGCTGGTTGACGAGCCCGTGGCCGCACCGCCCGTGCCGGTCGAAGAACCGGTGGCCGCGCCGCCGCTGTTCGTCGCCGTATTGGACGCGCTGCCGGTCGATGAGCCCGAACCTGAGCCAGAACCGCCCGTGCCGGTGACGGAAGCGCTGCCCGCGCCCGCACCGCCCGTGCTGGTGCCACCGGACCCGCCTGTGCCCTTAGGCTCACCACCATCGGCACTGGAGCCGCCGCCGCGGCCACCCACGCCCAGGCCGGCACTGGCGCCCAGGGCGCTGCCACCGCTGCCCTTGCCTCCGGCCGCGCTGAGGCTGCCGGCCTTCTGGCCGGATGCAGCCAATCCGCCCAGTGAAGCATTGACGGACAGCGCCGAGCCGGCGTGGTTCTTGTCACTGGCCTTGGCGTCACCCCCGCTGGCCCTCGTATCGGCATCTGCACTGCCGGACTTTTGGGCGTTGCCCGCCAGCGCCGTGCCACCCGCGCTCTTGGTATCGCCGCCGTAGGCCTTGGCATCGCCACCGTTCGCCCCCTTGGCGTTCTTGGCTTCGCCGCCATCACCGCCCGCACCGGCCTTCACGCCACCGTTCCAGGCATCGCCCGATTTCGCACTGCCGTTCTTCGCGTAGCCGCCCTTGCCGCCTTCGCCGCCCTTGCCGCCCTGGCCGCCGTCACCGCCGATGCCGCCGTTGGCGTTGCCGCCGTTGCCGTTGCCGCCATAGCCGTCGCCGCCGGAGCCGCCTTTTCCGCCGTTGGCATCGCCCTTGTTGGTGGCGTAATTTCCGAGCCCTGATACGAAGACACCGCTGACCACGCCGGTCAGCTTGCTGACGGCGACGGCCTTGCTCGAGTTGAACGAGTTGGAGAAGGTGGCAGTCGCCGTGCCGCCGTTGTTTGCGGCTGCGTTGCCATGGCCTTGCGCCGAGGCCCTGCCTTTGTTGTTGCGGTTGTCACCGGTACTCTTGTCATTGAACTGGTCGGAATCGGTGTCCGTCTTGGTGATTGTGTTGGTCTTTGCCAGTGTGTTGGTGCTGGTCTTGGTCAACGTGTTGGTCTTCGTCAGCGTCTGCGTATGCGTGGCCGTCGAATTCTCATTGGCTGCAGGCCCGTACTGGGTCTCTGCGGAGGTGGTTTCGCTCGGGGTCGTGTTGGTCTGGCCGGCCCACGCGGACGCGCCGAAAGCCACGGTCAGTGCCGACGCCAATAAAGTCTTCGTCATGGAGTTTCTCCTCGGTAAGGTCGAATTGCTGAACATCAGGGAGTTGGCATGGATTGGCCAATCCGAAGTGTTCCTTTGCACGATCAGGACCAACGCGCGTCTGCCGGAGGCAAAGGCTTGATTCACAAAGGAAACTTCGCAACGACAAGGGCTGATGGCGCGCCCGGGCATGCGCTCCATCGGCCGTGTTGTCTCAGTCATGTGACAGCGAAACGGGCACAAGCCGCAGGGCGTCAGCGGTCTTGCCTTGTGAATCGATCGATCGACACACGGACCGTGGGCCCAAATCCGGCTGCAAACAGCAGCGTCACACCGGCGTGACACCCATTGACTTGGGACAAGGGCAAGGCTGCGCCGCGACGGCACGATGGGGCCGCCACTTGAGCTTGCAAAACGCCACAGCCGGGTCGTGCCGGACGCCGGGTCACCCGGTCGATGGCATCAGTTGCTGATGCTGTGCTTGGCCATCAGGCGGTACAGCGTCATGCGCGACACGCCGAGCTGGCGCGCGGCCTGCGACACGTTGCGCCCCGTGTTTTGCAGGCTGCAGAAAATCGCACTGCGTTCGGCCTCGGTGCGCGCCTCGTCCAGCGCGTCGTGCAGCGGTGTTTCGAGACGCTCCTCAAGCCCGAGATCCACGGGGGTGATCAACCGCCCTTCGCTCATCACCATGGCGCGCCGCACACGGTTGATGAGCTCGCGCACGTTGCCGGGCCAGTTGTGCGCCTCCATGGCCGTGAGCGAACGCCGGCTGAACCCACGGAGCCGAGGGCTCTTGTCATGAATGAACTTCGTGAAGAAGTGCTGTGCCAGCAACGCAACATCCGACTTGCGTTCACGCAACGCGGGCATGTGAAGCGGCAGCACGTTGAGCCGATAAAACAAGTCTTCACGGAACGTGCCCGCGGCGACAGCCTTGTCCAGGTCGACGTTGGTGGCCGCGATCACACGCACATCGACCTGGATGCTGCGGGTGGAGCCGATGCGGGTGATCGTCATCTCCTGCAGGAAACGCAGCAGGTTGACCTGCAGGTCCAGCGGCAGGTCGCCGATCTCGTCGAGGAACACCGTGCCGCCGTTGGCCGCTTCGATGAAGCCTCGTTCATCCCGCGTCGCGCCGGTGAACGAGCCTTTCATGTGCCCGAACAGCTCCGACTGGACGAGCGACGGATGCATCGCTCCGCAATTGACCGCCACGAAGGGCCCCTCTGCCCGAGTCGACATCTGGTGAATGGCCTGCGCGGCCAGCTCCTTGCCGCTGCCGCTCTCGCCGCGGATCAACACGGGTGCATTCGCCTTCGCGACCCGCTTGATCTGCCACAGCAGATTCTTGATGGGCGCGCTTTCACCGACGATCGGCCCCCGGCTGGCATCCGCCGACGCCGTGTTGTCCGGGGCCAGCCTCAGCGCGGCATGCCCGTCAGCGTGCCCGAGCGTGCTGATCAGGTGCTGCGGCTCGATCGGCCGGGTATGGTGATCGAAGAAGTGATCGATGATCAGCTCCCGGCACGCCCGGAGGGTGAGCGGCGGCACATCGAAAACGCCGACCCATTCCGGGGTGTTGTGCTGCACCAGGAACTCGTGCAGTTCCTCGCAGACGGAGTCATCCACCTCATCCGTCAGCAGCAGGCCCACGCGGAAGCAATGCTGATGGAGCAACCGGTGCGCCTCCTTCAGGTCCGCTGCGGCATGCACCTCCCAGGCGGCTGCCCGAAGGGCCTCGCACAATTCAGCGTCGCCATGTCTTGGGGTAACGCACAGGATCTTTCTCTGGCCCATACTGCCTTTCCCACTGACGGGTCGCCGGCCTCGTCCGGTGGCGACTGATCTGCCAGCCTGGTTCTAGTGACGCGGCAGCGCTCCGCCTGAGGCGAAAAAGCAGCTCGCACAAGCGGCAAACACAACGTGCAAACCTCGCGGCCAACTTCGGGATTCTGCGAGCACGCGCGCCACATGCGTTCCCCGCGAACGAGGGTGTGCCCGAAGGCATCTGCCCCCCGAACGCGTGTTTTCCAAAGCGGCTTCGCAATCGCAAAATCTCCTCATATCGCATCACGGAGATTCAGTCATGGATGCACGCTACCTGCCCGCCTTCGATCAAGCCATGCAGTTCCTGTTCGAACGCCACGGCAATTCCATCAGCGAAGACCTCGTCCAGGCTTACTGTGCCTGCGGCTACCTGAAGGAAGTGAACGGCGTGCTCGCATTGACCGACGCTGGCCGTGCGGAGCTGCGTCGCCGCCGCAGCTCGGCGTCCAATTGAATCTGGTTCCGCAGTCGAGCGCCTGGCAGTCCGCTGCCTGCGCCGCATGAAGTGCGCCCACGGCGATCGTCACCTCGCAGTGACAGCGCTTCACGCTCGAGCTGCTGCGTTCAATTGCGGAACCCTATTTCAATGGAACTTGGCGCGCATTGCAGGTGTCGGATACCACCGACATGACGCAATGCGCTTCCCCTACGTCTTGCACGCTGGCAACGTCCGAGACTTGACATCCACAACGTTCCGCTTTTCCAGGGAGCTGACCATGACCGATCGCACCCAATGGCACGAGTCCTCCATCCCGATGGACGGCCAACAGATCCTGATCCGCACGCGTCGCCTGCCCACCGGGTGGGATTGGCAAGTGCGCATGGGTAACGAAGACCTCGTCAACCCGGCCGGATTGTCCGAGACCCAGGAACGCGCCATCTCCGCAGCGCTGCACGAAGCAGCCGGCAAGGCGATTTGACCGCTGGAGGCTGCCATGAGCCGCCGTCACGAACCTGCCCCGCCCGGCAAGCCCGAACCGGGTGAACTGCCGGTGGAGCCCGACGAGGGCGCCATCCCTCCCGCGGGCAACCACGAAGAGGATGAAGAAACGGACACGCCCGCACCCACGTGAGCGGGCGGTTCAGGCGATCAGCTGAACAGCCGCCGTGCGGCAGTCGAACCCGCTGCGAGATCGCGTGCGGCCAGGTTCTCGTACAGACGGGCCAGTTCGGCGCCGATGGATGCGAAGCCGGGCCCGCTGAGCGAGTGGCCGTTGTCGTCCACCACGGCGGCGTCCATGCCGAGCGCCAGGGCCTGTGCACTGGCCTGCCATGCCGCGAACGGCTCGGCCGCGGCCTCGGTCTGCGGAACGTCGAAACTCAGCATCACGTCGCGCACCGCCGACTGGTTGGGGTCGTCGGCCAGCGCCGCCTGGGCGTCGTAGCTCAACACGAGCACCGGTGGGGCGCCATCGCCGGCACCCGGCAGCACCATGCGGCCCGGCACGCTGCCCGCGACGAAGCCATGGCGAGCGGCGTGCTGCTGGATGTAGCCGACGCTCCAGGCCGTCATCCGCGCGTGCAGGTGAACGGCGAGCTGCGCATCGTGCTGGCTCGCGAAGGCATCAAGCTCGCGAGCGCGTCCCACCACGTCGAGCATGTCGGGGAAGTCCACCAGCGCACCAATCATTTCGGCAAAGCCCTGCACCTTGTGCACGAACTCTGAATACTCGATTTCGTTGAGGCCGCCGGTGCGATTGGCCAGTTGCACGCCCGCCTGGAACTCGCTGTAGCGCCGGCCGGGCAGTGGCATTTCCCACTCGCCGTTTTCGGAGTTGAGGCCTTCGATGAGGAAAGGCTTGGTGCCGGCGCGCCGCGTGGAAGGCAGGTGCGACAGCGCCATGTCCCCGCTCACGGGAGCCTCGACCGTCAACGACGCAATGGCGTCGATCAACGCGTCGATGCGCGCGCTGGGGCGGCGCGGTATCAGCAGCGGCTCTTCGTGATCGGTGGTGTCGTCACCGCCAGGCAGGTTGCCGTCCTGTGCCACCGGGCCTGCACCATCGAGCACCGGCTCGCGGGGTTCTGCCGGCGGCACCATGGGTTGAGAGGCACGCATGGGCCCGGCCTTGCGGGCCTGCCAGGCGCCATGGGCGACCACCGCCGCGAGCACCACGCCGCCAGCACACGCCAGCGCAATCGTCAGGTTGTCCATCTCTTCCAATTCCTCAGGCTGCCTGCACCATGCCGACAGCCGCTTCCATGTCCACCGCGACGATGCGCGAAACGCCCTGCTCCTGCATGGTCACACCGATCAATTGTTCAGCCATTTCCATTGCGATCTTGTTGTGGCTGATGAAAAGGAACTGCGTGCCCGATGACATTGTCTTCACGAGCTTGGCATATCGCTCGGTGTTCGCGTCATCGAGCGGGGCATCCACCTCGTCGAGCAGGCAAAACGGCGCCGGGTTGAGCTGGAAGATCGCGAACACGAGCGCAATGGCCGTGAGCGCCTTCTCGCCGCCCGAGAGCAGGTGGATCGTGCTGTTCTTCTTGCCAGGCGGCTGCGCCATCACCTGCACACCAGCGTCGAGGATTTCGTCGCCCGTCATGATGAGCTTGGCGTTGCCGCCCCCGAAGAGGCTCGGGAACATGCGGCCGAAGCCATCGTTGACCTGGTTGAACGTGGCCATCAGGAGGCTGCGTGTTTCCAGGTCGATCTTGTGAATCGCGTTCTCGAGCGTGTCGATGGCCTCGGTCAGGTCGGCGTTCTGTGCATCGAGGAAGGTCTTGCGCTCTCGCGACGCCGTCAGTTCATCGAGCGCGGCGAGGTTCACCGCACCCAAGGCATTGATGTCCCGGTTGATGCGATCGATCTCCCCTTGCAGGCCGTAGAGCTTGACGCCGTCATCGGCAATGCCGCGCCCGATGGCCTGCAGGTCCACGCCGGCAGCGGTGAGCTGCTCCATGAACTGTGCGCCGCCGAGCTGCGCTGCCTGCTCTTCGAGCTGCAACTTCGTGATGCGGTCGCGCAGCGGATGCAGGCTCTGCTCATGGGCCAGGCGCTGCTCGTCCAGGCGGCGCAGGCGCATCGTCAAATCGTCGTATTCGCTGCGCTTGGCGGCCAGCGCGGATTCACGATCGAGGCGCACCGCGAGCGCCTGCTCCAGGCCGACCTGCGCGGACGCGTCGGTGAGGCGGCCGAGTTCCTCGCGGAGCTGCTGCTC